>Ga0182024_10009948_pt1 | contig 19518 bp, 16 predicted proteins | sample P32metaG_FD_120480 | JGI IMG/M metagenome (GOLD analysis project Ga0182024, IMG submission 120480) | Permafrost microbial communities from Stordalen Mire, Sweden - P3-2 metaG (Illumina Assembly) | ecosystem: Environmental > Terrestrial > Soil > Wetlands > Permafrost | place: Sweden: Stordalen... | reverse complement strand
CGCGCTGTAGGCTGGTTCCGCACAGCGAATCGGCATGCATTTTCATACCCAGCGCAGCGCTCCTCAGCTATACTTTAATCTGTTGTGTTTTGTTTGCTCCGCGAAGTTCGGCGGGCCATGCCGAGGGCGGAAGATTCGGCGCGCCAACCAGCCCGGCCGCAGATAGTAGATCGATCGGCTGCTCGTCCGTTCCGTGCAATGCGCCGGACGCGCGGCTGGTGGAGGGACATCGCGTGGGCGTCCGCATCAAATGGGGATTCCGACTGTCACGGCTGGGGCTTTGGCTGCTGGGAATTTATCTCGGGTGCGTGCTGCTGGGCGCGGGAGTTGCCACCTACTACTGGCACGTTTACGGCCGGATGATCGACGAGCACCTGGCCGGCCACATTGACCAAACAACCGCGCGCATCTACGCCGCGCCTACCCGCATTGCGGTTGGACAGGCCCTCTCAGCGTCCGACCTGGTAAGCGGCCTGCAACTTGCCGGTTACGGCACCGCTGAGGTACCTGGCGCGCCGGGTTGGTATACCACGAAGGGCGACGTCATCGAGATTCATCCGGAAGCGGATTCCTACTTCGCCGGAAAGAATGCCCTGCAGGTGCAGTTCGCGGGCCGCAACATCCAGAGCGTGCGGCTGCTGGACGATGGCTCGTCCCCGGACCACGCGGAAGTCGAACCGGAACTGATCACCAACCTTTTCGATAGTTCGCGCGAGAAGCGCCGCCGCGTGCGCTTTGAGGACATTCCGAAAATTCTCCAGGAAGCATTGCTCTCGGCCGAGGACAAGCGCTTCTTTGAGCATCCCGGCTTCGATGTGGTGCGCATCATGGGCGCGGCCTGGGCCGATCTGCGACACGACGCGCGGGCGCAGGGCGCCAGCACGCTGACGATGCAATTGTCGCGCAGTTTTTTCTTCAGTACCGAGCGCACCTGGCGGCGAAAATTGGCCGAGACCATGGTTTCGCTTGAACTGGAACACCGCTTCACCAAGCAGCAGATCTTCGAGCTGTATGCCAACGAGATTTATCTAGGTAACCGCGGCAGCTTCGGGATTCACGGTTTCGCCGAGGGCTCGCTGGCTTACTTCAATACGGACATTCACGATATTTCGCTCGGCGAAGCCGCATTTCTAGCGGGCATCATTCGCGCGCCCAACCGCTACTCCTCGGCGGACCAGCATCCCGAGCGGGCCATCGAGGCGCGCGATCGCGTGCTCACGCAGATGGTCACCAACGGTTACATCACGCCGCAGCAGGCGCGCGACGCCAAGCGGGCCCCGTTGCAGGTTGTTCCCGGCGGGCAGGGGAATAGCGACGCGCCCTACTTCGTCGACATGGTGAAGGAGCATCTTCTCGATCAATTCTCGGAAAACGAACTGCTCTCGCGAAGTTTTCGGATCTATACGACGCTCGATCCGCAGCTCGAGCGCGCGGCCACGCAGGCCATCTCGCTCGGAGTTGCCAACCTCGATAAGCAGCTTGCGACCCGCTACGCGCGCTGGCAGAAGCAGGGAATGCCGGCGATCGCGCAAGTGGCGCTGATCGCTCTCGATCCGCATACGGGCCAGATTCTCGCCGTCGTCGGCGGGCGTGACTACGGCAAGAGCCAGCTCAATCACATTGAGGCGCGGCGCCAGCCCGGCTCGATCTTCAAGCCATTCGTTTACGCCGCTGCGTTTGACAACGCCGTGCAAGGCCTGCAACCCGTCGTCACTCCAGCGACGACGGTGGTGGACGAACCCACCACGTTCGATTTCGACGGCCAGGAATACACGCCGAATAATTACGGCGAGGAATTCCACGGCATGGTGACTGCGCGCGAAGCGCTGACGCAATCCCTCAACGTGGCCACGGTCAAGATCGCCGAGATGATCGGCTATGGCCGCGTGGTGGACTTGGCGCGGCGACTGGGCCTGGATCCCGGCATTCAGCCCACGCCCGCAGTAGCGCTGGGCGCCTACGAGATGACGCCACTGGACGTGGCGGCTGCGTATACGGTTTTCGCCAATGGCGGAGTGCGGGCCGAGCCGTTGTTTATCGACCGAGTAGTCAGCTCGGACGGCGCCACGATCGAGAGCGGGGCGATCAAAACGAAACAGGCGCTGGACCCGCGGGTGGCCTATCAGGTGACCGATATTCTCGAGGACGTCATCGATCGCGGCACGGGCGCCTCGGTGCGCGCGCGCGGCTTTACCGGCCCGGCTGCTGGTAAGACGGGCACTTCGCGCGACGGCTGGTTCGCCGGCTACACCTCGAACCTGCTCTGCATCGTGTGGGTGGGCTTCGACGACAACCGGGACCTGAACCTCTCCGGCGCGGTTTCGGCGGCGCCGATCTGGGCCGAGTTCATGAAGCGCGCCACGGCTTTTCCGGCGTATCACAACCTCGAGGACTTCGATCCTCCCGACGGCGTGACCGAAGTACAAATCGATCCCCAGACGCAGCAACTGGCCACGCCGGCTTGCCCGATGTCGTACAAAGAGGTTTTCATCACGGGAACGGAACCGACCGAGTTCTGCGATAAACGCGACGGATCCTTGCTGACGCAGAATCCGCCGGTTTCCTTTCTGTCGCATCTTTTCGGCGGCGACAAGCCAAAAATTGATAACGACACCAGTGCGCTGCAGACTCCGCCTTCTCCTCCGGCAGCCGGAGGGCGACCTGCACGGAAGGCCACGAACTCGGCCCAGGGGCAAACCGCACCCGCGGAACCGGAAAAGAAGCCGGGCCTGTTCCATCGGATTTTTGGTATCTTTGGAGGCAGTAAGACGGATCAGGAATAGCCCACACAGAGCTGGTCTTCCAAGAGAAACCCTGGCCGTCTGCACGGAGGGTGATCGCCGTCATCATGAGATACCGCATTCCAGCGGCGGCCCTGGCGATTGCATTTTTCGCTTCGTGGGCGTCGCCTGCACGGGCGGCGGGCACGGCAGCGCCGCAAGTATCTCAGGCATCGCAGCCGTCGCAGGCGAACAGTGCGCCGCTCTCGCCCAAGGAAAAAGAAGAGCTGCAGGCGCGCATCTTCATGGCGCGGAAGGAATACCACGAGGCTGAGTTGGTCTACACGAAACTGGCCGCGGAATACCCGCGCGATCCCGGTTATCCGAACTCCATCGGCATCGCCAAACAACAACAGGACGATCTGAAGGGCGCGGCGCAGTATTACCAGCGCGCGACCAAGGTCGATAAGAACTTCGCTACCGGGTACAGCAACCTCGGCACGACGTGGTACGCGCAGAAGCAATATGGGAGGGCCATTCGCTTTTACCGGAAGGCCATCTCGGTCCAGCCGCAGGTGGCCGGTTTCTATACCAATCTTGGCTATGCCTATTTTGCCCAGAAGAAGTATCCGCTGGCCTTTGCCGCATTTCAAAAAGCGATGGCCATCAACCCCGAGGTTTTCCAGCAGAACGACCGCAACGGCGCGGTGATGAGCTACCAATCCGTCGCCGACCGCGGACTTTTCGATTTCATGCTGGCGAAATCGTACGCGCAGAAGGCCGACGCGATGAACTGCGCGGCGTACCTGCGCAGGGCGCACGACGAGGGTTACAAGCCGACGGACAAGGCGCTGGCCGACAAGGCTTTCGACATGGTGCGCGACGACCCAGAGGTGAAGAGCGCGATCGACCTATTGCAGCCACCGCCGCCGCAAAAGACTGCATCGTCCGCTCCCCCTGGCGCCTAGCGCCTAGCAACGCCCCCGCGCCGCCTGCGAGCGGACCTGTTACAATGACAGGCAAATGCTGCAGCATAACTTGTTCACTGGCGTCTCTTCATCGAGTGTGTCCTCAAGCGGGCAAAGTTCTCAGCGAGAGTCGCGATGATTTCCCAAACTGAATGGCGAACGCGAAGCGCGTCGGCCCGGCCGGCCGCGCTTCTTGCGCCTGCGTTACTGGCAGCGGCGCTGCTCATAGTTGTGTTCGGGGCTGGCGCCCGCGCACGGCCACAGCAGGGCAATGCAACCACGGGACCCGCGGCGCGCGTGATCGTGCTGCGCATCGGCGATGAGATCGACCCGCTCATGGCCGAATACATCGACGGCGGGATCGAGCAGGCCGCGCGCGAGCATGCCAGTCTGGTGCTGATCACCATGGATACGCCGGGCGGCCTGGAAACTTCCATGCAGGACATCATTCAGCACATTCTCTCTTCGCCCGTGCCGGTCGCCGTATATGTTTCGCCGACAGGTTCGCGGGGCGCGTCGGCGGGCTTCTACATTCTCCTTTCGGCGGACATCGCGGCGATGGCCCCGGGAACGCACGCGGGCGCGGCTTCGCCCTTGCTGGCGGTCGGCGGCTATCCAATCACTGTGGACCCCACGCTCGAAAAGAAAATTATGAACGATGCGACGGCTTTTCTGCGCAGCTACTCCGAAAAGCGCGGACGGAACCCGGCGTTGGCCGAGACGGCGGTGACCGACGGAAAAGCGTTCACCGACGTGGAAATGCTGCAAGGCAAGATGATCGATCTGATCGCGAAATCGCCGGAAGATTTGCTCTCGCAACTCGATGGGCGCGCCATCATGCGATTCGATGGCTCGATGACGAAACTCGCTTTGCACAATCCGGAACTGGTGGCCGTGGACATGTCCGCCCGGCAGCGGTTCCTGGCGCGCATCGTGCAACCCGACATATTTTTCATTTTGCTGATTGCCGGCGTGTTGGGACTCTACGTCGAGTTCACGCATCCGGGCATGGTGCTTCCCGGCGTGGTGGGCGGCCTCGCCATGATCCTGGCGCTATTCGCGATGCATATTCTTCCGGTAAACTTTGCGGGCCTGTTGCTGATTCTCGCGGCGCTCGCTCTGTTCATCCTGGAGGCCAAGTACACCAGCCACGGCGTTCTGGCCGTGGGGGGCGTGGTGGCGATGTTGCTGGGAGCGCTCATGCTCATCAGCTCTCCTATTACTGGTGCGGGCGTAAGTCTCGGTGTGGCACTGGGCGTTACGCTGCCGTTCGCGGCCCTCACGGTTCTGCTCATGCGCCTGGTGCTGCGCACGCGCGGCTGGAAACAGACCACGGGACGGGAGCAATTGACCGGCGCGGCCGCGGAAGTTACCGAGGCGATACAAGCGGTCTCTGGGCCGGCGGGTGAAAGCGTGTTCGCGGGCATGGTGCGCATGCACGGCGAATTGTGGCGCGCGGTGGCATCGCAGGCGATTCCAGCCGGCGCGCGGGTGCGCGTCCTGCGGGTCACCGGATTGACCGTGCAGGTGGCGCCGACGGATGAAGCCGCGCCCTCACGGCCATAAAAGTTCGGCAACGAAAGTTTGGGGCCATGGGCGTTCGTCGTAGACGTTCCGAAACACGCAAGGCATTGCAGTGGGCCACGGGACAGCGCACCGACGCAGGGCTGTCCAAGGAGAGAGCGCTATGGACTTCGCCAATTTCAGTTTAACGGGACTGCTCGTCGCGATGGTTATTGTGTTGATCTGGATCTGGAACTCGCTCTACGTCATCAAGGAATGGGAACGCGGAGTGGTGCTGCGGCTGGGCCGCATGACCCCTGACCCCAAGCCAGCCGGGCTGCGCCTGGTGTTTTGGCCAATCGAAACGCTGTATCGCATATCGCTGCGGATTGAGACGCTGGACGTTCCGGCGCAGGACATCATCACGCGCGACAACGTGTCGGTTAAGGTGAACGCGGTATGTTATTTCCGCGTGGTGGACGCCAACCTGGCGTTGTCGCAGGTGCAAAACTATCTCTACGCGACTTCGCAGAAGGCCCAGACCACCTTGCGCAGCATTGTCGGACAGTTCGAGCTCGATGAAATCCTCGCCGAGCGCGAAAAGGTTAACAGCAAGTTGCAAGTGATTCTTGACCAGGATACCGAGCCCTGGGGTATTAAAGTAACCAAGGTGGAAGTCAAACAGGTCGATATCCCGGAGCAGATGCAACGGGCCATCGCCCGGCAGGCGGAGGCCGAGCGCGAACGCCGCGCGAAAGTGATCCACGCGGCGGGCGAGTATGAAGCTTCGACGAAACTTGCGGAAGCCGCTGAAGTCCTTGAAACCCAGCCCGCGGCCATCCAACTTCGTTATCTGCAGACGCTGACGGAAATCGGGGCGGAGAAGAACACGACCATCGTGTTTCCACTGCCGATCGATATCATCAATGCGTGGGTGAAACAACTCACGCCGGGGAAATAATGGCGGGACGAAAAGGCGACGGTGGCGACATGGTGCTCGGAGGCCGCCATCTGGTAGGAATTTTTGCGCTCCTCGTGGTTGTCATGGGCGTCGTTTTCACTCTGGGCTATTTGCTGGGACGCGGCCAGTATGACGCGCAGCTCAATCCTTCCGTCGAGGCTGCGATCCGGAAGGTGGATAAGCTCGCGGGCAAACCGGAGAAGCCTGAGAAGGTGGTGCCGGGGCGCAAGCCGCAGGTCGCCGATGACGGTTCTACCGACGCTGCCGCCAACCACCCGGCGGATTTTGATTTTTATCATGCAGGCGAAGGGGAGAAGGCGCCGGAGCGTCTGGAAGAGCCGCCCAAGCCGGTTGCCAGCAAGCCCAAGCCTGTCACGGCGCCGGCGGAGCTGAAACCGGTCACGCCAAAAGCAAGCGCGGCGACCGTTCCGGCTAAGACGGCGACGGCGTCCGTTGCAACCCAGGCGGCAGTGACGCCGGCTAAAGCTGCGGCGCCCGTCAACCCGCCCACGGTGGCGACCACGAACGTCGTCCCAGTGCGTGCGACGGTGCCTCTGAATACTCCCCCAATTCCGGCCGGCGCGACGGTGCTGCAAGTCGCGGCGCTGGTGCGCGAGGCCGATGCGCTTGCCCTTGCGCAGGCGCTACAGCAGAAGAAATTCCCGGCATTTGTGCTGACGCCCGGCGCGGACCATTTTTACCGCGTGCAGGTAGGGCCCTACGGCAATGCGCAGTCCGCCACCGCGGCCCGGCACGCCCTCGAAAGCCAAGGCTTCAAAAGCATCATCAAGCGGTAAATGAGTAGGGCACCACGCCCCAGCGCGGTCCAATTCGCTTAGACGCGATAGAATGATTCTGTGAAATTTCGCTTCCGTGCGTGGCGCATCCTGCTCTCGCTCGGCGCCGGCTTGGCGCTGGCGTTCGCATTTCCCGAATACAACCTCCCAGCGATCGGATGGGTGTCGCTTGCCGGGCTGCTTGTTGCATCGCTGGACGCGGGAGTTGCCGAGGCCGCGCTTTGCGGATTTGTCTACGGCGTGGGGTTTTATTCGCTCAACATTCCATGGGTCGGGACGGTGCTGTGGCAGTACGCCCCGATGCCCATCTGGCAGGCTTTCGGGATACTGACGCTGCTGATCATTGCGCTGTCGCTGTTTATTGCGAGTTGGAGCGCGCTGGTTGCTTGGATCGCGAAGCGCAATACGGGGCTCGCGCTGTTTGCCGCGCCGTTTATTTGGGTCGTGCTGGAACTTTGGCGCACGCGGCTTCCGCAGATTGCGTTTCCTTGGGACATGCTGGGCTTTGTGGCGTCGCACAGCCTGGCCGTGGTGCAGCTCGCCTCGCTGACCGGGATCTATGGGCTATCGGCTCTGGTCGTGGCGTATGACGCGCTTCTCGTTGGGGCGCTGCGCGAGACTCGGACGCGCGGCTTGCGGAATCGTACGACCGCTGCCTGGGCTGCGTGCACGGTGGTGCTCTTTGCCGCAGCCCTTTTCGGCGCACGACTGGTGCCACAGGCGACGGCGACGAACGTCGCGCACCTGGTGCAAACCAATTTGCCGCAGTACAGCGAATTTCCGGCGAATTGGAATCAGATACACGCCGCGGATATGGCCCAGATCGACAGCATCTCCATCGGGGCTGGCCAGAAGGAACCGGGGCTGGTGGTCTGGCCGGAGGTTCCGGCTCCGTTCTCGCTCGAGGACGCACCCTTCGCGCAGCACGCCGAAGCCATCGCGCGGCTGTCGGAAAGCGATTTCCTCTTGGGCGTCATCGATTGGAAGCCCACGGGCAAGAACAGCCTCGCGCCCTACAACAGCGCCGCGCTTCTGAACCCGCGAGGCCGCGAGGAATTCCTCTATGATAAAATTCACTTGGTACCGTTCAGTGAGTTTATCCCCGGACAGGATTATATTTGGCTGACCAAATATTTGTCCGGGATCGTGGGAAATTTTCACTCCGGCACCCGCCATGTAGTGGGCACGCTGCCCGGCGGCACGTTCGGCGTATTCATTTGTTACGAGGCGATATTTCCGGATCATGTCCGGCAGTTTGTGCGGAATGGCGCGACGTTGCTGATTAATGTGTCGAACGATGGGTGGTTCGGACGCTCGGCAGCAGGGGCGCAGCATTTGGCGCAGGCGCGCGTGCGAGCGGTCGAAAATCGGCGCTGGCTTTTGCGCGATACCAACAACGGTTTCACGGCGGCGATTGACCCGTACGGGCGCATCGTCGCCAGCATGCCGACCGACGTTCGCGGCGAGTTGGACGCGCCGTATGCGTTTCGCAGCGATTTGACGTTGTACACGCGCTGGGGCGATTGGATCGCCTGGCTTTCGGTCCTGTTGAGTGCGCTATGCGTGGCTGCGGCTTGGCTTGCGCGAGGCCAACAGCCTGAACTGGAAAGAACGGCGGCACGGCGAAGAATACCTGGACGAAGAAAGACGAAGGGATAATCCGATGATTGTCGAAGACCTGGAACACAGCTTCGAGCAACTGCGAGAGCGGATCGACCTCGTGCGGAGCTATCTTTGACGTTGCTCATCACCGCGAGCTGGTGAAAAAGCTCGAAGAACAGACCTCGCAGCCCGACTTCTGGAATGACCCCGAGCGGGCCCAGAAAATTCTGCACCAGCGCCGCGCCTCGGAAGAGCGGTTGAACGCGGAGGACAAGCTGGCTCGCATGGTGAGCGACATCGACACCTACCTGCAAATGGCCAAGGAAGAGACCGACTCGGCGCAGCGCGAAGGCATCTTGCGCGACGCGGATCGTGAGATCAACGCGGCTGATACTTACGTCGGCGAGCTGGAGACGGCCACGCTCCTTTCGGGCGAGAGCGATCGCATGAACGCGATCCTCACCATCAAGCCCGGCGCCGGCGGCACAGAGTCTCAGGATTGGGCCGAGATGCTGCTGCGCATGTACTTGCGCTGGGCGGAGCGCAAGGGCTTCCACACGGTGGTCCTCGACGCGCAGCCCGGCGAAGGCGCGGGTCTGAAGTCGGCCACGGCCCGCATCGAAGGCGAGAACGCCTACGGCCTGCTCTCCACCGAAACCGGCGTGCACCGGCTGATCCGCATTTCGCCTTTCGATCAGCAGGCGCGCAGGCACACTTCGTTTGCTTCGGTGTTCGTCATCCCCGAAGTGGACGACCGCATCGAGATCAATATTCGCCCGGAGGACCTGAAGGTGGACACGTTTCGCGCAGGGGGCGCGGGCGGTCAGAACGTCAACAAGGTCGAGACGGCCGTGCGCTTCACGCACATTCCCAGCGGCATCGTGGTGCAGTGCCAGGCCGAGCGCAGCCAGCACAAAAATCGCGAGCTGGCCATGAAGCTTTTGCGCTCCCGGCTGTACGAGGCGGAGATCGAGAAGCGCCAGGCGGCCACGCGTAAGCTCGACGAGACGAAGCGGGACATCAGTTTCGGCAGCCAGATTCGCACGTACACGCTGCAGCCCTATCGTTTGGCCAAGGATCACCGCACGAAGTTCGAGATGGGCGATGTCGATCGCGTCCTCGATGGCGATATCGATCCGTTCATTCGGTCGTTCCTGCGCGCGCGCGCCAGCAGCTCGAACGGGCACCCGCCCGCCGCCGCGCCGGACCCCGATGATGAATAATGCTTGGCAAGCGGCGCGCTTACATGTCCACACCTAAACAAACCGACTTCCCGCTGCCGCCTGATTTGCCGCGGCCCGTCGACGACGGCGCAGCCATGCACCTCGCGGGCATGCGCATGCCCGCAATCGCGCTTCCCGCCACGGACGGCACGACCGTCGATCTGTCGAAACTCACCGCGCCAAGAACCGTGCTGTACTTCTACCCCATGACCGGCGTTCCGGGAACGCCTCTGCCCGGCGGCTGGGACTTGATTCCGGGCGCGCGCGGTTGCACGCCGCAGGCCAGCGCCTTCCGCGATCGTTCCGCGGAGCTGGCGCAGCTCAAGGCCGACATATTCGGCTGCAGCACGCAGACCACCTCCTACCAAAGCGAGATGGCCCAGCGCCTGGGCCTGCCCTTCGCGATTCTGAGCGACGCCGAATACAAGCTCTGCGACGCCCTGCGGCTGCCGACATTCGAAGTCGATGGCGTGCGCCTTCTGAAGCGCCTGACGCTGATCATTCGGGACGGGCGCATCGAACACGTCTTCTATCCCGTTTTCCCCTCGAATGAAAACGCCGCCGAAGTCCTGCGTTGGCTCCTCGGCCATCCCATTCCATAATCGGATTCACGCTTCGATTCTGCGCGTTGACGGCGCAGGAGCCATATGTTAAGGTTAACGTTCGGATTTCCCGTCCATGGCACGTAAGCCATTGAGTAAAAAGAGATTGCCCCGCGAAGGAGTCGCCGCTTGAGCCAGAAGAAGCGTAGTTTCTTGTTCACTTCCGAATCGGTCACTGAAGGACACCCGGATAAAATCGCCGATCAAATCTCTGACGCCGTCCTGGACGGCGTGTTGGCCCAGGACTCCATGGGGCGCGTGGCTTGCGAGACCCTCGTCACCACTGGCTTGGCCATGGTGGCCGGCGAGATCACCACCTCCGCCATCCTGGACTACAGCGATATCATCCGCGGCGTCATCCGCGACGTCGGCTACACGCGCGCCGAGTACGGCTTCGACGCCGACACCTGCGCCGTCATCTCCTCGATCAAGCGCCAGTCGCCGGACATCGCCATGGGCGTGGATACCGGCGGCGCGGGCGACCAAGGCTTGATGTTCGGCTACGCCTGCGATGAGACCGACGAGTTGATGCCCCTGCCGATTACCCTGGCGCATAAACTCGTGCGGCGCCTTTCCGAAGTGCGCAAGTCCGGCCAGGTGAATTTCCTGCGGCCGGACGGCAAATCGCAGGTCACCGTCGAATATGAGAACGACCGGCCGGTCCGCGTGGACTGCGTGGTGGTCTCGACGCAGCACAGCGACTCGGTTTCGAATCGCGAGCTCCACGACGTGGTTCTGCGACAGGTGATTCAGCACGTCGTGCCGGAATCGCTCATGGACTCGCGCACCAAGTTCCACATCAATCCCACCGGCCGCTTCGTGGTCGGCGGGCCGATGGGTGACGCCGGGCTGACCGGGCGCAAGATCATCGTGGATACTTACGGCGGATATAGCCGTCACGGCGGCGGGGCGTTTTCGGGCAAGGATCCGACCAAGGTCGATCGCTCGGCCTGCTACATGGCCCGTTACGTGGCCAAGAATCTGGTGGCCGCCGGCCTCGCGCGCCGCGCGGAAGTTCAGCTGGCCTACGCCATCGGCGTTGCCGAGCCGGTCTCCGTGATGGTGGATAGCTTCGGCACGGGCACGATTCCCGACGAGCAGATGACCGACGTGATTCGCTCCACCTTCTCGCTGACTCCGCGAGCCATCATCGAAACTCTGGACCTGCGCCGGCCGATCTACCGGACGACAGCCGCCTTCGGCCATTTCGGCCGAGCTGAGCCGACCTTCACCTGGGAGCGAACGGACCGTGCGGAAGGGCTTCGCAAGGAAGCCGGGTTGCGCACAAGCGAAATCGGCGCGCCCCGTTAAAACGACGGAAGAAAAGACAGCAAGACCACCACATCTTCAAATTCAAACAAAACGATTGGGAGGAATTCCCGTGGCTATCACACATGCGGTCGGGGGCGACGTCAAAGACCTCGCCCTGGCCGAGCAGGGCAAGCGCAAGATCGAATGGGCAAATCAGCAGATGCCCGTTCTGCAACTCATCCGCAAGCGATTCATCAAGGAGCAGCCGCTCAAGGGCGTCCGCGTTTCGGCTTGTCTGCACGTCACCAGCGAGACGGCCAATCTAGCGATCACGCTACGCGATGGCGGCGCCGACGTCGTGCTTTGCGCCTCGAACCCGCTCTCCACGCAGGACGAAGTCGCAGCCTGCCTGGTGAAGGACTACAACATCCCGACATTCGCCATCAAGGGCGAGGACAACGACACCTACTACTCGCACCTCAATGCCGCGCTCGATCACAAGCCGCAGCTCACCATGGATGATGGCGCGGACCTGGTGACCACGCTGGTCACCAAGCGCATCGATCTGATCCCGGCGGTCATCGGCGGCACGGAAGAGACCACTACGGGCGTCATTCGCCTGCGCGCGATGGCCAAGGACGGCACGCTCAAGTATCCGGTCATCTCCGTCAACGACGCGCTGACCAAGCACCTCTTCGACAATCGCTACGGCACGGGCCAGTCCACGCTGGACGGCATCCTGCGCGCTACCAACTTGCTGCTTGCGGGCCTCAAAGTGGTCGTCGCCGGTTACGGCTGGTGCGGACGCGGCGTGGCCATGCGCGCGAAAGGCCATGGCGCCGACGTGATCGTCACCGAAGTGAATCCGACGCGCGCGATCGAGGCCGTGATGGACGGCTTCCGCGTGATGGCCATGGCTGAAGCTGCGAAGATCGGCGACATCTTCATCACTGTAACGGGCGACAAGTCCGTGCTGGCCAGCGAGCACTTCGAGCGCATGAAGGACGGCGCGGTGATGTGCAATTCCGGCCACTTCAACGTCGAAATCGATATCCCGGCGCTGGAGCGGCTCTCGAGCGGCAAGAAACCGGCGCGCCCCTTCGTCGAGGAGTACGCCATGAAGGACGGCCGCAGGCTTTATCTACTGGGCGAAGGCCGCCTCATCAATCTGGCGGCTGCCGAAGGCCACCCCGCCGTGGTGATGGACATGAGCTTTGCCAATCAGGCGCTCTCGGCCGAATATCTGATCAAGCACGCCTCGGAATTGAAAAAGGAAGTCTACGCGGTTCCCGAGGACATCGATAAACAGATCGCCAAGCTCAAGCTGGAATCGATGGGCGTGCAGATCGATAAGCTCACTCCCGAGCAGGAGCATTACCTGGCCTCCTGGTCGGAAGGCACCTAGCACACTGTCGCCGGCCCTCTTCGCACCAAAAGAGGGCCGGCGCGAATCGTCGTCGCGAGAACCAGACCACGTCGTAACCGCAAGTAACGAGTCACCATCGCCAATGCAGGAATGGGCCAATCTAGCGCTTGAGACGGCGCGCGTTCGCGGCGCTAGGTTTGCCGACGCGCGGGTGGTGGACCTCCGCCTACGCAATCTCTCCACAAAAAATGGGCAGGTGGGCACGCTCTCCGAGCAGGAATCGCTCGGCATCGGCGTGCGTGCCCTGGCCGGCGGCTCCTGGGGCTTTGCGTCCACCGATCGATTGACGCGCGAAGGCGTCGACGCCTGCGCCGCGCGCGCCGTGGCCATCGCCCGCGCCTCTGCATTGGCCAAGCGCCATGACGTGGTGATGGCGCCCGAGCAGCCCTACGTCGATACCTGGCAGAACCCTTTCATCAAGGACCCGTTTGCCATTCCGCTCGACCGCCAACTCGATCTGCTGCTGGCGGCCGACCGCGAAATGACCCGCGTAAAGGGTGTCTCGATGGCGGAAGCCTCCATGGAGTTTCGCCGCATCGAGCAGTGGTACGCCTCCACGATCGGCTCGCGCATCCATCAAGTCAAAATGAGCTCCGGCGCGGGAATCGTGGCCATGAGTTTTGCCGGCGACGAGATTCAGAAGCGCTCCTACCCCGCGAGCTTTGGCGGCCAGCATCAGCTTGGCGGCTACGAGCTGATCGAATCGCTCGATCTCGTGGCGCACGCGGCTCGCGTCGCCGAAGAAGCCGTCGCGTTGCACAAGGCCGCGCCGTGTCCAGAAGGCGAGCGCACCCTCATTCTCGAAAGCTCGCAGCTCGGCCTGCAGATTCACGAGTCCATCGGCCATCCCATCGAGCTCGATCGCGTCCTGGGCATGGAAGCGAATTTCGCGGGCATGAGCTTTCTGACGCTCGATAAGCTGGGAAAATTGCGCTACGCCTCGGACATCGTTAACGTCGTCGCCGACGCGCGCCTCGAACACGGCCCGGGCCTCGGCACGTTTGGCTACGATGACGAAGGCGTGCCCGCGCAATGCACCGACATCATCAAGCACGGGCAGTTCGCCGGCTACCTCACGAATCGTGAGACCGCCGCGGCCATCGGCCTTCCGCGCTCCGGCGGCACCATGCGCGGCGAAAGCTGGAATCGCCTGCCGATTATCCGCATGACCAACGTCAGCCTTCTGCCCGGCACCTGGGACTACGACGCTCTGATCGCGGATACAGACGACGCCATCCTGATGGAGACCAACCGCTCCTGGTCGATTGACGATCACCGCTACCACTTTCAGTTTTCCACCGAGATCGCTTGGGAGATCAAGGGCGGCAAGAAAGGCCGCATGATCAAAAATCCCAGCTATAGCGGCATCACCACGGAGTTTTGGAATAGCTGCGATGCGATCTGTTCGCGCGACCACTGGACCCTTTGGGGCACGCCGAATTGCGGCAAGGGCCAGCCCATGCAGACGATGGGGACCGGTCACGGCGCCGCGCCGTCGCGCTTCCGCAACATTCGCGTGGGAGTCGCGCTTTCCAAGTCATGAGCCCGGCGCGCAAGTCCGCCCCGAGATCGACGAAATCGCGCAAGGCCTCGGGCCGCTCGGACCGCAGGCCCGCTAGCCCCGCGGTTGCCGAGGCGCACTTGCCCTCGGACGCCGAACTGCGCCGTCTCGCCGAGCGCATCCTGAAACTCTCGGATGCCGACGAGACCGAGGTCGAAATCGAAGCCGCCGCCGACGCGCTCACGCGCTTCGCCAACAACACCATTCACCAAAACGTCGCCGAACAGTCGCTATCCGTTTCCGTGCGCACCGTCTTCGACGGCCGCACCGCTCGCGCCACCACCAACAAGACCGATGACGAATCGCTGCGGCGCGTCGTGGCTGCCTCCGCCACTCTGGCGCGCAGCCAGCCGAAAAATCCCGATCTGCTGCCCATGCTGGGCAAGCAGAAATACGCCAAGGTTGAGCGCTACTTCGCTTCGACCGCTGCGGCCACTCCGATCGATCGCGCGCACGCCGTCGCCCGAGTGTGCGCCCACGCCGCTCAAAACGCGCTGACGAGCGCGGGCATTCTCTCCACCGGCGCTTCGGCGATGGCCCTGGCAAATTCGCGCGGCCTGTGGGCCGCGCACCGCCAGACGCGCGCTGAATTTTCCGTGACCATGATGGACAACGACTCCTCGGGCTGGGCCAAGGCCAGTTCTCCCGATCTGCGCAGCTTCGATCCGGAAGCGCTGGCCGCATCCGCCAGCCAAAAAGCCACCGCCTCGCGCCATCCGCGCGAAGTCGAGCCGGGACGCTGGACCGTAATCCTCGAGCCTGCCGCCGTCCTCGATATCGTCGGCTTCCTCTTCTACGATTTCGCGGGCACGGCGATCCTCGACCAGCGGTCCTGTTTTAACAAGCGCATGGGGAAGAAGCTGATGGGCGATAACGTCACCATTCGCGACGACGTCACACACCCGCTGCAATCCGGCCCGCCGTTCGATGGCGAAGGCGTGCCGCGGCAGAAGGTTTTGCTAGTCGATCGCGGCGTGCCGAAAAATCTGGTCTACGCGCGCTCCACCGCCAAGAAGATGAAAGCGAAACCCACCGGCCACGGCCTTCCGCTGCCCAATCAGGACGGCGAAGCGCCCCTCAATCTCGTCTTCGACGGCGGCAAAAGCTCTATCGACGAAATGGTGGCGTCCACCGATCGCGGAATTCTCCTGACGCGCATGTGGTACATCCGCGACGTGGAGCCCTACGAAAAGGTCCTCACGGGAATGACGCGCGACGGCAGCTTCCTGGTCGAAAACGGCCGCATCGTCTCCGGCATCCGCAACTTCCGCTTCAATCAAGGCATCCTCGAGATGCTCTCGAACGTCGAGCAGATGGGCCCCGCCGTGCGCGCCGCCGGCGAAGAATCCTTCGAGATGGTCGTACCCGCCATGAAGGTCCGCAACTTCCACTTCAGCGAAGTCACCAAGTTCTAGATCTATGCGCAGAGATTGGACGGCGGCACGAGCCATGATATTCGGGTGCGAATCGGTGTATGATTTCGCTCACGGAGTGCGGCGAAGTCTGAGTGGCCGTAACTGGAGGAGGCCAGCCCATGGATGAACTGTCGCGTCGAGCAATTCTTGGAGGAGCGGTCGCGGCTGCTGCTGCGGCCATCTGGGCCGAGCCGCTGCGCGCCCAATTCGTTTGGCAAAAGGGCGATTGGCATTCGGCCGAATTCGAGAAGGTCGTCCATTCGACGCGGCAGGTCAAGTTGGCCCTTCACACCGACACCATCGGCGACGGCCGCCTGCTGCGCATGCCCAGGAATTGCCTGAACGGTCTGCATTTCGGCCACGGCCTCCCGCTCGACCAGATACAGATTGTCCTCGCGCTCAATGGCCACGCGAACCTGATCAATTACAGCGACGAGATGTGGCAGAAATACCGTCTCGGCGAATTCGCGCCGCTGAAGGACCCCAAGACCGGCCAGCCCGCCACGCGCAACATTTTTTACACCAAGAAGGCGCAATACACCTCCGACGATCCCAGCAACGACGATTCGCTCTACCAGGACGGCAGCATTCAGGCGCAGCAAGGCCGCGGCGTCCAGTTCATCAGTTGCCATACCGCCGTCGAAGAAGCGGCCGCCGCGCTCGTCAAACAAAATAATTTGTCGGTGTCGCCGGAAGAGGTCGCCAAGGATTTCGTCGCCCATGCTTTGCCGGGAGTGATCGTCGTGCCGGCGCTGGCGGCAGCCATGGCCATCTTGCAATCGGTCGGGAATTACGGCTACATGGAAGCGTAGAGGCGCTCGGGCGATCCGCTTGATCTCGATCGATCTCAATCCCTTGCCAGCCAAGAGAACAGCAGACACGCGAAGAATCAGTGGACGACGCGGCATCGGGCTGCGCGGCTTCTTGTTCGCCACCGCGCTTGTGTTCGCGGGACTGGCCTCGGGCGCGTTGATTTCGGTGGCTGCCGGCGTCTCGCATTCTGCATTGCTGATCGCTCATGCGCAGGGCAAGCGCGCCGCGTCCGCTGCGACGCCGGCCGACTCCAGTGCAGGCGCGCAACTGTTCGTACGCGACTGCGCCCACTGTCATGGCGCGACCGGTGATGGCAATTCCCCCGTGCGCGCCACGCTGCATCCCCGGCCTTTGGACCTCACGCAATTCCAAGTGACCGAGTCCTACGTCTTGCAGGTTCTGCACAACGGAGTGCCCGGATCGGACATGCCCGCCTGGCACGTGTCTCCCGAGAACGAGCTCCGCGCGGAAGCCGCCTACACCGCGCATCTCGCGCACCCAGACGCGCTCTCCGAGCAGGATCAGTATGCGCCGCCAGACGCGCTCACCGAAGCGGGCAAGCGCGTCTACGAAGCCCACTGCGCCGGTTGCCACGGCATGAGCGGCCACGGAGATGGTCCGGACGCTCGCAAACACCTGCCGAGGCCGCCGAGCTTCGCGCGCATGAGGCCGTCGTTTGCAGGGGCGCGCCCTGTCATCCAGGATGGCGTCGCGGGCACCGCGATGCCGTCTTGGCCGCTTCTGACGCCACAAGAAATTCAGGCCGTTACCTATTACATCCGCTCGTTCTATAATGACGGTACGGCAAAGCGAACCTCGGCCGCCACGACAGGAGCGCAGCCATGATCCGAATCCGAGCGCGCCATCTGCTGCCAGCCTTATTCACGAGCGCCACGTTGCTGATCGGCTACGGCGGGATGCAAATGGTTCCGTCGGCTCGTTCGCAAGCACAGGCGCAATCGCAGCCGCGCACGCCCCACGCGAAATTGGCCGCCGCGACGACCACGACGACGGTTTCGAGTCAGCCCATCGCCCGCACCTGGACACCTCCCGACCCCTCCAAAATTCCCGATGGGCCCGAGGGCGAGAGCATCCGGCTCGGCATGCGCATTTTTGAAGAGACGCCCCGCTACGCTCCCAACAACGTAGGCAACCAGCTCAGTTGCGGCAGTTGCCATTTGGCGGGAGGCACCATGAGCTATGGCATCGCGCTGGTGGGCGCGCCGGGCTGGTTCCCGATGTACAGCGACCGCGCCAAGCGCGACATCACGCTCGAAGACCGCATCCAGGAATGCGTCACGCGCAGCGAAAATGGCACGCCGCTGCCGCAAGGAGGCCGCGAAGTCACAGCGCTCATCTCTTACATGACGTGGATCTCGCAACAGGGAGCGGCGGAAGGCATCACCCCGGTGCGCGGGGTCGACGCCAAAATACCCACGCTCCAAGGCGACGCCACCCGCGGCGAATCCATTTACAAGGAGCAGTGTTCCGGCTGCCACGGCGCCGATGGCGCCGGCGTCGTTGGTGTATTGCCCGCGCTGTGGGGCCCCGGGTCCTACAACAATGGCGCCGGAATGAATCGGCCCGGGAGAATGGCTCCCTTCGTCCTGCACAATATGCCGCAGAACAATCCAGGCAAGCTCACGCCGCAAGAAGCCTGGGACGTCTCGATCTACATCGCCGGAAAGCCCCACCCACAATACAACTCCGCCTACGACAATTACTGATCTTGATGAATGGCGCGCTGCGAACTCCGAGTCTGATGTCCTGCTCCTAAAGTTGTCATCGCGAAGCGCAGCGAGGGATCTGCTGTTGGTTTGTGTTGAAGTGTAAGCCGATTGGGCTGCGGCGCAGCCGCAGCCCAATCCCTCCGCAGATCAAAATGAGAGGATCCCGCCAGCGTCGTCAGCGCTGCCGCGTCTTAGCCAGCAAGCGAATAATCTCGAGGTACAGCCAAACCAGCGTGACCATCAGCGCGAACGCCCCATACCACTCCATGTACTTTGCCGCGCCAGCCTGCACGCCCGTCTCGATGAGGTTGAAATCCAGGATCAAATTCAGCGCCGCCACGATCACGATCACCACGCTAATCGCGATGCCCACTGGCCCCGTGCTATTGATGAGCGGCACGTGGCTCCCGAAGAAGCTCATCACCATGTCCGCCATGTACACCAGAAAAATAGCGCCCGTCGCAGCGATCACGCCGATCGTGAATTTCCGCGTCGCGCGAATCAGTCCGCTGGTGTAGGCCATCAGCATCACAGCCATGACTCCGAACGTCAGCGCCACCGCCTGAATGGCGATCCCGTGGTACGCTCGATCGAGGCTCGAGGAAATTCCGCCGAGCGCCAGTCCTTCGAGCAGCGCATAGATGGGCGCGGTGATGGGCGACCATTCCATCTTGAAGGTCGTCACGATCGCCATGATCAGGCCGCCGATGATGCCGCCAATCATCCAGGGAATCGCAGCTTGTGGCTGCTCGGAGCGAGCCAAGCCCCAGGTCCATGCCGCGCTGACGACCACGCAGAGCAGCAGGACGCCGGTCTTATTCACGGTGCCCTGCAGAGTCATCACCTGTCCGTCAATGGCCCGATGAGCCTCGAAGGTCCTCGGGTTTAGCGTCGGATTCGATGTGCGAACTGGGTCAGCCATCGTCAAACTCCTTTGCAATAAGCT
>Ga0182024_10009947_pt1 | contig 19519 bp, 15 predicted proteins | sample P32metaG_FD_120480 | JGI IMG/M metagenome (GOLD analysis project Ga0182024, IMG submission 120480) | Permafrost microbial communities from Stordalen Mire, Sweden - P3-2 metaG (Illumina Assembly) | ecosystem: Environmental > Terrestrial > Soil > Wetlands > Permafrost | place: Sweden: Stordalen... | reverse complement strand
GGTCCACACTTCATTGCTTAGCCGAGGGCACCGGCATGGGATGGCTAGGTCGTCTCGACTCGTTCGGCCATTGGCGGAATCGCGGGCTCGATCTGATCTATCCGCCGCAATGTGCTTGGTGCGCGCAGGCATGCCCTGACGCTGGCCACCGATTTTGCGACGCCTGCCGCGAGCAGTTCAGCGACCAGCACCCAGCTTGCCCGGTCTGCGCCGCGACGCTCGCCCTCGCGGCCGGTTCGACCGCCAGTTCTCCGACTCCACGCTGTCCACATTGCAGCGCCGAGAGGCCGCGATTTCAAGCCGCTGTACGCTTAGGCCAATATGGAGGTTTGCTACGAACCGCGATTCTACGCCTCAAGCACGCGAAGGATCCGACGCTGGGTATGGCGCTCGCGCATCTTCTGGTTGATCAGCGCGGCGAGCGGCTCGCGTCGCTGACGATCGACGTCGTGGTGCCGATGCCGATGCATTGGACGCGGCGACTGTGGCGCGGCGTGAATAACCCGGATTTCCTGGCCCGAACCGTGAGTCAGCGCCTTCGTTTGCCTTGCGCGCCACACTTGCTGCGCATGCGCCGACGCACGCAGCCGCAAACTGGACTAACGGCCAATGGTCGCTTGGTGAATGTCCGCGGCGCGTTTCGTGCGCCGCCACATCCCGATCTGGCGGGATCGCGCGTGTTACTGATTGACGACGTCATGACGACCGGCGCCACCGCTGCTGAAGCCGCACGCACGCTTCGCCGAGCCGGAGTTGCGGAAGTGACAATTGCGGTTTTGGCCCGGGCGGAAGGATTGGGCTAGGATCGGGCTTTCCCACCGCGTCAGCGTAAGCGGTGGTGGCAAACCGTGCACGGATCGGCTTGTCACGCGAGCGGCACTGCCGCACAATGGTTGCATCGCTTTCTGCCCCGTTTTTCCCCCGCTTGGCTTCGCATGTCCTTACGTCTTCACCTCCGGATCGGCACACGAATCAGCCCGTTAGCCTTGCGGCAAGCCGAGTGGGTCGCCCATCAGCTCGCCGTCTGGGGCGGACAGGTCGAGCTCGTGCCGATCACTACCGAAGGGGATAGGATCAAAAACGAGTCGATTGGCAGCTTTGGCAGCCCTGGCGTGTTTACGAAGGAACTCCAACGGGCACTGCTCGACGGCCGGATCGACGTGGCCGTTCACAGTTTGAAAGACCTGCCCACCGACACGGTCGAAGGATTGACCTTGGCCGCCGTCCCGCAGCGTGAAGACGTGGCCGATGTCCTGATCAGTCGAGAGCGTGTACCGCTCGACGGCCTGCGACAGCGTGCGGTCGTCGGAACGGGTAGCCTGCGGCGACAGGCCCAACTGCTTCATGTTCGTCCGGATCTGGTGGTTCAAAACATTCGTGGCAATGTCGATACGCGTCTGCGGAAAGTCGCCGATGGAGAGTTCGACGCCATCGTGCTGGCGGTGGCTGGACTGCGCCGTTTGGGGAGAACTAGCGAAATCACGCAGATTCTTCCCTATGAAATCATGCTGCCGGCCATTGGGCAAGGTGCGCTCGGGATCGAAGCGCGGGCGGACGATGGTGAGACATTTGCCCTGTTGGCCCGATTGGACGATGCTCCGACGCACGCCGCGGTCGTGGCCGAACGCGCATTGCTGGCGCGACTGCGTGGTGGTTGCCTGGCTCCGGTGGCCGCTTGGTGCCGTGCAAGCACGCCTGGCACGATTCTCTTGACCGGCGCGGTACTGAGCCCCGACGGACGCGAAAAGCTTATCTGGGAAGAAACGGCCGAACCGGCCGAAGCCGAGATGTTGGGCCAGCGAGTGGCCGACGCTTTGCTCAAGGCGGGGGCCGCAGCGCTGATCGATCGGGCTCGACTGAGCGGCTAACCGAGGCGAGAGCGTGGGTCGGCCTGCCGCGAAGCGGCGGATTCTGCGCGAGGATCGGCAGAAACCGATGCCAGCACGTTGCATCGCGGCGTTGCCGCGATCCCCGTCAGACCTGAATCTTCGCCGATCCAGAACCGTCGCGTGTTCATCGGCTTACGTTCATTCCGCGGTGGCTCGATCGAGGCTTTGCGGCCTCGTGGCATGGCGGTTGCTAAACGAACCTGCCAACCGCGACTCGGCGGTCAGGGGGGGCGCCCCGAACGCAACGAGTCGAACGTGCCCTACGGACTTTACCTTTCTGCCGAAGGCGCTCACGCGCAAAGCCTCCGGATGGAGACATTGGCCAACAATTTGGCCAACGTCGACACCGTTGGCTTCAAGCGCGACCAGGCCCTGTTTCAGGCGCGACTGGCCGAAGCGACCGATCGCGGCATCGACCAACCGGGGTCGGGCTCCATCAACGATCTGGGGGGCGGCGTCGAAGTTCTGGGCACGATCACCGATTACTCGGCGGCCGCTCTGAAAGAGACCAAACGACCGACCGATTTCGCGATCAACGGCGACAGTTTCTTCGTCGTTCAACGCGGACGCCAACAACTGCTGACCCGGTCCGGAAACTTCCTGATTGACAACACGGGCCAATTGGTCACGCAGGATGGCGATCCCGTCATGAGCGACCTGAACGCACCCATCGTTGTCGACCAGACAGTCCCCTGGCGATCGACGCCCGACGGCGCGCTGGCCCAGAACGGCGACACCTTCTACATGGCGATGGTCCGGCCTCGCTCGTTGGGCGACCTGGCCAAGGTGGGGGACAACCTTTTCGCGCCGCTGGCACCAGTCACCCCAGTCGATCCGACGGCGCGACAAGTGAATGTGGGGTATCTCGAATCGTCCAACGTGCAGCCGACTGCCGAGATGGTGGAACTGATCGAAACGTCGCGGGCCTTCGAGGCAAACGTGGCACTGATTCGCAACCAGGACGAATTGCTGAACGACCTGATTACCCAGGTTCTCAAGGAAACGTAAATCTCATTGGCCCCCTAGGACTGCCGCTCTCATGAGTGTTCAGACACTTTATACCGCCGCGACGGGGATGAACTCCCTGGACACCAAGTTGGACGTGCTGGCCAATAACCTGGCCAACTCCAATACGACGGCATTCAAGGCCCAACGGTGCAATTTCGAGGATCTGATGTACCGGCAACTCAAGTTGCCCGGCTCGCAGGATCCGCAAGGCAATTTCACGCCCACGGGCATCGCCGTCGGGTTGGGAACGCGTGTCCAGAGCACGCAGACCGACTTTAGCCAGGGAGCTTTTCAGCAAACCGACAGTCCGCTCGACGTCGCAATCAACGGTCGAGGATTTTTCCAAGTGCTCGATCCCTTCACCGGACAAACGTTGTACACCCGTGAAGGAGATTGGTCGATCAATTCCAACTATCAATTGGTGATTGGCTCGGCTCAGACCGGCCGCATCGTGCAACCACCGATCACCGTCCCGGCGGATATGACCAACATCCTCATTGGATCTGACGGCAAGGTCCAGGTGCAGCAGTACAACAACCTGAACTTCACGATCATCGGCCAACTCCAGTTGGCCAACTTCATCAACCCTGAGGGCTTGTTCAAACTGGGTGAGAATCTGTTGCAGCAAACCGATTCATCCGGCCCGCCCTTGCTGGCCAACCCGGGCCAGAACGGACTTGGCACGCTTCTGCAGAGCACACTGGAACTGTCGAATGTCGATCCGGTTCAAGAGCTGATTTCTCTGATTACGACCCAGCGTGCCTTCGAGCTCAATTCGCAAGTGGTACAGGCCGCAGACCAGATCCTGCAATTGATCGCCAACCTACGCCGCTATTAGGCCAAAAACCAACATGAAGACCACTTACGACCGACAATTCGATGCTCGTCTGGCGAGCCTTTTCGCCACGAGTGCGGCGCATCCGCTCGCCGGGCTCGCGACGTTCGTCGTGGCGTTGGGCATCGCGTTGCTGGCCGTGGGAAACCAATCCTGCCGAGGCGCCGAGATTCACTTACGCGGCGAATGCCGTACCGACGGCGTCCTGGTGCTGCTGGCCGACGTGGCCGAAATCTACTCGACCAATCCTGAGGAAGTGAAAGCACTGGGCAGGATCGACCTCGTGCCGGCACCGGCCGAGGGACGGCGGCGTTATTTGCGTTTACGCGAGATCGAAGACCTGCTGGTGCTGCGCGGTCTGAACCTGCGTGAGCACCGTTTCTCGGGAGCCAGCAAGGTGACGATCATCAGCGTGGTCGATGCCGTGTCGCCGCGATCTGACGGTTTGCCGTCGGGACCCATTTCCGTCCGCCAGGTCACCGAAACGGTCCACAAGGCGATTGTCGCGTATCTGACTGAGCAGGACCCGCAGAACGAGACATCGATCGTCAAGCTCACGCTCACCGACGAACAAGCCCAGAAGATCGCCAGCGTCAAACAAGTCACCGTGAGCGGCGGTAGCAGTCCTTGGACCGGCCGGCAGACCTTTACCATCGCCGGGCCGGCCGAGAAGGACCCTGTCAGCTTGAACCTGGCGGTCGACGTCTCGCTGCCGCCAATGCTGGTCGTGGCGACCCGTTCGCTCGGCCGCGGCGTGGTGATTCATCCGGGTGATGTCCGCTTGCAAGCAAGCCAACCGAACGAAGGCAAGGCTCGCATCTTCCAATCGCTGGAAGAGGTCATCGGTTGCGAAACGGCGAAACAAGTCGCCGAGGGGCAAATCCTGGACGATCAAACCGTGCATCCGCTCCTGTTGATTCGACGCAACGAGATTGTGACGATTTACTCTCGCACTGCCGGAATTCAAGTTCGCGTGACCGCCCGAGCACGTGAGGACGGGGCGATGGGCGATCTGGTAACGATCGAATCGTTGGCCCAGCGCGAAACGTACTTTGCCCGAGTCGTCGGCCCGCAAACCGCCGAAGTCTATGCCCATGCGATTCCCACACATGAAGATCCGGCGACGCGACCAACGAACGCCACGCGGCTGCAGGCCGCGAAGGCGGCCATGAACCAGACGACTTTACCGGTCAGCTCCAAAGACTCGCCGCGAGCCCAGTGAAAATGAACAGCGTTATCCACCACGGTTGGACCCGATGCTTGCCGGTAGTCCTGGCGACGGCCGTTTGGTCGTGCGCCCTGACGCCGGCAGGAGCCCAGAATTCGAGCCTGTTTCGGCAAGAGATGCTTACGGCGCGTACCGCGGCGACATCGGCACCACTGACGTTGGCCAACAGTTCTTGGTTGTACGAAGGGGTGGAACCACCCCGCGTGTTCAAAATGAATGATCTGATTACCGTGATGGTGGTCGAGGCATCGCAAGTGTCGAGCGCCAACAAGGTTCAGCGCCGGAAGCAAGGGCAGCTCGACGCCCAGTTGGCCAACTTCGTGAAATTCAAGGGCTTGGAACTGGTTCCCAGTACCGGCGGCCAACAGGTGAACGGTACGTTGCAAGGACAATTCCAGGCCCAGTCGAACCTCGACACCAAGGATTTGATGCAGTTCAGCATCGAGGCCCGGGTCGTCGACATCCGGCCCAACGGCCATCTCGTGTTGGAAGGTCATCAAACGATGGTCAACAACGAGGAGCGTTGGCGACGTCGGATATCGGGAATCGTCCGCCCGGAAGACGTGCTTCCGAACAATACGATTCTCAGCGAGAAGGTGGCAGAGCTAAGTATCGACAAACGCGAGGAGGGGATGGCGCGCGATGGTTATCGCCGCGGTTGGATGTTCTCCCTGCTTGACAAGTTTGGAATGTTTTAATGAACAACTTGGGTCACAGGATCGCGGTTTTCGTTGGCACGTTCGTGCTGGTGTGCGTCACCGGCTTGGGCAGCCCGGCGTTTGCACGGACACTGTTGAAGAATATCTGCCGCATCAAGGGACAGGAAGAAAACACGTTGCACGGCTTGGGACTGGTGATCGGTCTGAAGGGGACCGGCGACGGCAGCGACTTCCTGCCGACGATCCGCAGTCTGGCCACGGCCCTGCAATTGATGGGGACCAACTCTTCGGCTAAATCCGATAGCATCGATATCAAAGACGCCAAGAACGTGGCGCTGGTCATGATCACCGCGACCGTGCCGGCCGCTGGTGCCCGGCAAGGGGACACGCTCGATTGCACGGTCAGCTCGATTGGCACGGCTCGAAGCTTGGTTGGTGGGACGTTGTTTCTGACTCCCTTGCAAGGTCCGCTGGTTCCTCCCGCGGTGCGGCCCACGAACAGCCAGTCCGCCTCACCGCGCGGTTCGTCGAGTCGCGTCTATGCCTTTGCCCAGGGGCTATTGCACACCGAGGGCACGCCGAACGTGGCCACAGTGCACAAAGGATGCCGGCTGGAGGAAGACTTCTTCAACGTGTTTTCGAAGGAAGACAAGATCACTTTGGTGTTGGACAAGAACCATGCCGATTTCCAAGTCGCCCAGGATGTGGCTGAGTTGATCAACAGCCAACTCAACTTTCAAAGCCACGACGTCTCGCTCGCCAAGGCGCTCAACGCGGTGAACATCGAAGTCATTATTCCACCGCAATACCGCGACGACCCAGTCTTGTTCATCTCACAGGTGCTCAGCCTGCCGATGATCGAGCCGCATGCCGAAGCCCGCGTGGTCATCAATTCCCGGGCCGGCAGCGTGGTGATCGGTGGAGACGTAGAGATCGGGTCGGTCGTGGTAACGCATAGGAATGTCGTGATCGAGACGGGAGACAACATGGCCTTGAACCGGTTCGTTCCGCTCGATCCCGAAAAGACCTCGACTGCAAAACTCAAGTCGCTAGTCGAATCGCTGAATGCCGTCAAAGTGCCGACGGAGGACATCATCGACATTATCAAAGGACTGGAACGCAACGGCAAACTACACGGCACGCTGATCATCGAATAAGGCGCCGACGGCAAGCAACGGTTCGACATGCGGATCGCTGGGCCCCCACCAGTCACCTGCGGAAAACTCCGGGAGTCATTCGTTATGCAAATTCAATCGCTCACCCCCACGGTCAACCGCCTGTCACAGCCAACGACCGACGCCCAGGAGCTCAACGGCCGACGGCTACAAGCCTCCGGCGACAAGCAGGGCGATCTGCGCGAGGCGTTCGATTCGTTTGTCGGCGAGACATTCTACGGACAGATGCTGAAGGAAATGCGCAAGACGGTCGGCAAAGCAGCTTATTTCGATGGCGGCCACGCTGAAGAAGTGTTTCGCGGACAGCTCGATCAGATGCTGGCCAAACAGATGGCCAAATCCAATGCTCACTCGTTCTCCGGACCCATGTTCGAGTTGTTCTCTTTGAATCGGAAATAATTTTGTCCCGAGTCCGCAAGGCCGCGGCTGCCCGCTCGGGCCCCTCGGAGCGGCGTAGGCCGAACCCGGCAACAAATTCAATCGCTCTTCGGAACGTCACCGTAAGCAGAAAGCACGAGAATATGGCCACCTTGTGGGAGTCGGAGCTAGCGACGCTGCTCAACGATCTGACGACGGTGCAGGAGGAGTTATTGACCTTCCTCGCCGACAAACGCCAATCCCTGGTAGCGATGGATCGAGTTCGGCTCGATCAGTTGCAAGGGGTCGAGAAACAATTGATTACTCGACTCCAGTCCTGCCAGCGGCGAAGACAGGAGTTGCTCGCCGACGCCGCCCGCGAGAGTCGGCCATCTGCCAGCTTGCGGTCGCTAGCCAGTTCGTTGCCGGCCGCAGAGCGTGCCGGATTGGAAAGCCAAATGGCGGTTGCGGCCGAGCGTGCACGGCTCCTCCAGCACCAAAGCCTGGCCAACTGGGTCTTCGTTCAACGCACGCTGCTTTACTTGACTCGATTGCTCGAGATCATCGCGACCGGCGGTCGTACCGAACCGACATATGGTAGAGGAGAGTTGATTGCTCCCGGCGGTGCCTTGGTAGATCAGGCCGCTTAGGCGATCTTGGAAAAAACGGAAAAACATGTCCCTTCTTACGACCATTCAGATGGCGGGCAACACGCTGAATGCAGCCCAGATCGGGCTGCAGGTCGTGGGCCAAAACGTCGCTAACGTCGACACGCCCGGCTATTCGCGGGAAGTGGTCAATTTCACCGCCTCGGCGCCTCAGACCATCGGCGCATTGACGCTCGGCACGGGCGTTCAGGTCGCTGGAGTGACGCAGGAGGTCGACCAATTTGTCGAGCAGCAATTGCGCGGGGCCAACGCCGACGCCTCGGGTTCACAAGTCGAATCCCAAACCTACCAAAGCCTGGAAGGATTGCTCAACTCGCTGGGAGACAACAGCCTGGGCAGCTCGCTGACCTCATTTTTCAGCAGCATCAACGCGGTGCTCAACAGTCCGGACGATGTCTCTCAACGCAACCTGGCCGTGCTCGCGGGTCAGACACTGACCCAGCAGTTCAACAACCTTGCACAGCAGGCCGTCTCGACGAGTAACAATCTCGATCAGCAGGTGTCCGGCAGTGCCGGCACCATCAATCAACTCGTTCAGCAAATCGCCGGCCTCAACTCGCAGATTACGCAGACCGAGGGGGGCAATGGAGCCAGCAGCCCAGCGGTCGGTCTGACCGACCAGCGAAGTGAAGATCTGACGCAGCTCTCGAACCTGATCAACATCAACGTCGTACCCCAGGCGGATGGCGCAGTATCGGTTTACACCGGCGGCAACTACCTGGTGTTCGGATCGGAGACCCAGCAAGTCAAAGCAGTGCAGTCGACCGTCAATGGTTCGACGGTGAGCAATATCGAATTTGTGGGGACCAATGCGGCTTTGGACCCCACGTCCGGTAATCTGGCGGGTCTGATCAATTCGCGTGATCAGATCGTGGGCGGATTCCTCGGCAATCTCAATTCGCTCGCCAACACGGTGGCTGACGAATTCAACAAAGTCTATGCTTCCGGCCAGGGCCTGACCGGCTACCAGAGCGTCACCAGCCAAACCAGCGTGACGGATCCCAACGCACCGCTCGACGCCGCCGGACTGACGAACACGCCGGTCAACGGCTCGTTCGACCTCGAGGTCAACGATCCCACAACCGGCCAGACACAGACCAGCACGATCAACGTCGATCTGACCGGCCTGGGGCAAGACACCACGTTGAACAGTGTCGTCCAGCAGCTCAACGCGGTGAACGGAGTTTCGGCATCGATCAATAATCAGGGGCAACTGACCATTGCCAGCACTTCGCCCAACGATCAGTTGGCCTTTGCCAACGACAGCAGCGGGCTGCTGGCCTCGCTCGGCGTCAACACATTCTTTACCGGCACGACGGCGCTCGATTTGGGAGTAAACGCCGATGTTGCCAATGATCCGGGCAAGTTCGCCGCCAGCCAAGGTGGCATTGGCCAGGACACGAATAATGCCGTCGCACTGGCTGGCTTCTACGACCAGCCGCTTGCCAGCCAGAACGGCTCCTCGCTGTCGAACCTATACAACCAACTGGCTGAAGGGGTGACCCAAAGCTCCGCCCAATCGCAGGCGGCGGCCAGCGGCTACCAAACCTACCAGGCGACCCTCCAGGGAAACAGCATGGCGGTAAGCGGCGTCAGCATCGACGAAGAAACGATCAATATGTTGAGTTATCAACGGCAGTATCAGGCGTCGGCCCAACTGATTTCGACGATTAACACTTTGTTGAACACATTAGTCACCCTCTAGTCGGTCTGGATCCAACCCAGCACCGCATTCGGTTATGTCCACCATCATTCCCATTCCGTCGACACGCGTCAGCGACACGCTGGTAACCCAGCGTCTCGTCAACCAACTCGACGCCGACGAGGTCAGCCTGACCCGATTGCAAACCGAAGTCAGCACCGGCCAAAGCATGGTGCTTCCCAGCGACAATCCGACAGCGGCCGAAAACGGCCTCGAGTTGATGCAACAGATCGCGCAAAACACGCAGTATCAGTCCAACGTCTCGACGAATCAGGCCTATCTCAGCGCCACCGACTCGGCAATGACGAGTATCGGTAATTTGCTGAATACCGCCCAAAGCACCGCCCAAGCTGCTGTCGGCAGCGCCGTCACCTCCAGCGAGCAGCAATCCGCCGCTGATCAAATCGGGCAAATCATTAGCCAACTGGTCGACATCGGCAATCAAACCATCCAAGGTCGATACCTGTTTGCCGGCTCGCAAACCTCGGTCCAGCCGTTTACCACCGACGGCAGCTACGTTCAGTACAACGGTAATGAAAGTCCCCTGAATTCTTACTCGGATCTCAACCAGGTTTTTGCCACCAACGTCAACAGCAATAATGTATTCGGCACGCTTTCGGCGGGTGTCCAGGGCACGACCAATCTCGCCCCGGTAATCACTTCCTCCACGAAATTGTCCGATCTCCATGGCGGTCAAGGGATTGCCAAGGGAAGCATCGCCATCTCGGACGGCGCTGCGACCAGCATCGTCGATCTCAGCGGGGCGCAGACCATCGGCGACGTCGTACAATTGATCGATGCCCACCCGCCGGCGGGCAGCCAGGTCAATGTCTCGATTACCTCGACGGGGCTCAATGTTTCGCTGATCGGTGGAGCCGGCAATCTTTCGATCCAGGAAGTCGGCAGCGGCACGACGGCCAACGACCTGGGAATCCTGCAGGCCACCGGCACCGGGCCCGGGCCCATTGTGGGAAGCGACTTGAATCCTCAACTGACGCCGACCACTTCGCTGAATGACATCTTGGGCACGCGCGCGAGTGCTCAATTGTCGTTTTTGGGGGCCAACAACGACTTGAGCTTCCAGGCCAATCAGGTGGGCACGGGCACCAATGGCGTTACCGTCTCGTTCGTCAACAATCCGGCGATCACCGAAGGCAATGAAACCGTTGCCTACGATCCAACCAGTAGCACTCTGGTATTTCAGGTTGCCGGCGGCAAAACCACGGCCAATGACGTCATCAACGCACTGAAAAACAACTCCTCAGTCAGCTCGCAGTTCAGTGCCAGCCTGGTGCCGCAGGACAGCACCAGCGCCGCCTCGGCCGGTACTGGCCTGATCAATGCCTCGGGAACCGCCACATTCAGCGGTGGGGGCGGAACTCCGTTCGATACGACCGGCATTCAAATTAATTCCGGCGGCCAATCGTACAACATCAGCTTTGCCAACGCCACGACGATCCAGGACGTCATCAATGACATCAACGGTTCGAAAGCCGGGGCCGTGGCGTCGATCAATTCCCAAGGAACCGGCATCAACATCCAATCGCGGCTGAGTGGCGCGGATTTTTCGATCGGTGAGGACGGTGGCACCACCGCCGCTCAACTCGGCGTCCTGACGCTGACCGGTTCCACGCCGTTGTCGGAATTGAACCATGGCCAAGGAGTTCAAAGCCTCGGATCTGGCATTGACGATTTCACGATCGACCGGCCCGACGGAACGTCGTTCGGCGTCTCCGTAGCCTCGGCCCAGACGATCGGCGACGTCATCAATCTGATCAACAACGACCCGGCCAATCAATCGTCAGACAACAAAGTCACCGCCCAGTTGTCGACAAACGGCAACGGCATTCTTCTCTCGACCCCCAATGGCCCGGGCGACACTGGCCAACTGCAAGTGGTTGCCGCGAGCGGAAGCACGGCGGCCCAGCAATTGGGTCTGGTCCCCAGTGGGGCCACCCAGAGCAGCGCGGGAACGGCCTCGGGAGGGTCGATCACGCTCTTGGGGACCGATCCCAATCCCGGCCAGGTCGATGGCGTGTTCAATACCTTGGTCCGGCTGCAAAACGCGTTGGAAACCAACGACACGACCGGCATTCAAAGTGGACTTGCGGCTTTGTCGAATGACCAAGACCGGCTCAACCTGGCGCACAGCACCTTGGGCGAGCAGGAACAATCGTTATCCAACATCCAGACGCAGTTGACGTCGACGGCGACATCTCTGCAATCGTCGCTGTCGCAAAACGTGGACGTCGACATGGCTCAGGTGATTTCACAATTGACCGAAGCACAGACGTCCATGGAAGCCTCGCTGCAAACGACCGCCTTGGTTTCCAAATTGACGCTGCTGAACTACCTCTAATTCAAGCGAGACCACGGTCGAGCCAAACGGCCGGAGTGTTCTCGCGGGCCCGACCCGTTGAGTCGTTGGCCGTGACGACACGCGTACCGCTCGAAGCCCCCGCTGCTGGCAAGGCTTTTCGCGTCTAGTCGTACGGTCGCGACGGATGCGAAGTGTACCGAAGTGCGCGGTTTTTTCTGTTTCGCGTCCGCCCGGTCGGTCGATATCCGCAATACACGGATCAAGGACGAGAAATCAAGTGGCCCAGCCATGGATATTCAAACCACACGGTTTGGCGCAGTTACGATCGAAGCGGAAGACATCCTGGTCTTTCCGACGGGCCTGATGGGGCTCGAGGATTGTCAGCATTGGGTTCTGTTGGCCGACGCCCAGAACGATGCCCTCGGCTGGCTGCAAAGCACTTCTCGCCCAGAAGTTGCGTTGGCGGTGGTCACCCCCCGGCGATTTGTGCCGGATTACCAGGTTCGGATTGTGCGTTCGGAGTTGGCCCCGCTGGCCATTCACTCCTCGCAAGACGCGAAGGTGTTGGTGATTGTCGGCAAGAACGATCGAGCGATTACTTTGAATCTGAAGGCTCCGCTGGTGCTCAATCTGGACTCAAGATTGGGTCGACAGGTGGTGGCCAATAACGAATATCCGGTGCAACACGAATTGTTGCCAGAAGTGACTTTACTCAAGAAAACTGCCTGATACGGCTTCGGCCGCCGAGTGAATACGCCCCGTACGCCGGGGTCCCTGCATTGCCCTGCCGTCCCGACCAGCGTCGGGAGCCACCCACCAGGAATCAACCCAGCCCCCCCCGCAGTATTCCGAGCCAGCCACTGAGTTCGGGACGTGGGAAAACCGCTCCGGAGACATTGTCTTCCGGTCAATGAAAGCCGGCCCCCCCCCAGCGGCGGTTTTCAAGAAGAAGGAGCCATCGATGCTTGTCCTGTCGAGACAGCGCGACGAAAGCATCATGATCGGCGACAACATCGTTGTCACCATCGTTGACATTCGCGGAGATAAGGTACGCCTCGGAATCAACGCGCCGACAGAAATTCCCGTGCATCGCCAGGAAGTCTACGAGGCGATCCAGCGGGAAAACCTGAGGGCGAGTCGCTTGGAGCCGAAGGATACCCACAGCTTGGGAAAATCGGGCGTGGCCCCACCGCGTCCGGCTAAGGAATCGTAAGGACAATCGCTCCAACCATGACATTCGTCATCGCTGGTTCCGAGCCGCAAAGGCCGCACCCAGCGGTTGAGAAATCAGGGACGGAGACTGGGAATGCAGAAGGCCGAGACTATTTTGCCTAAAGCACCCATCCGGCGTGGTCGATAGAGCAGTCTAGCGACCGAATTCCGCAGGTCCGCCTCCGTTAGGCGGCCTGAGGTAAGAGTCGAGCGATGACGTGATGAGGCGCAACAGGCGGTCCGAGTTACCGCGAGTACGCCCCCGAGTTAGTCGAATTGGCAACCGAGAACAATCGATCGCGTTGGCTGGCAGGCGTGAACGAATCATGCCCCACGCGAGCGAGATCCGAGACAACCATCGGAACTCGAACCGTACAAGACAAGCTTTGCCCGGGCAGCACGAATTCCCCGAGTGCCGGTCAAGCTTGACATAAGAGTTCTTTCAGAAACCTGAGGGGGTGTTTGGCATGACTCGTATCAATACAAACGTCAGCGCGTTGGTCGCACAGCAGAATCTCGCAAATGCGAACAACAGTCTGCAAACCGCGCTAACCCGACTGAGCACTGGGTTGCAGATCAACACCGGTGCCGACAACCCGTCGGGTTTGATCGCGGCCGCTTCGCTCGGGTCGGATATTACCGGCGTGCAACAAGGTATCAACAACAGCCAGTTGGCCACGGAAATCATTTCCACGGCCGATGGCGGTTTGAGCCAGGTACAGCAGTTGCTCAATACGATCCAGGGCTTGGTCAACCAGTCGGCGAACACCGGAGCTCTCAGCTCGGATCAGGTCGCGGCCAACCAACTCCAGGTCGACTCGTCGCTGCAAGCCATCGACACCATCGCCACCACGACGACCTTCCAAGGCAAACGTCTGCTCGATGGCAGCCTCAGCTTCATCAATACCTCGGCCGGCACCTCGTACACGGCGCTCTCGGCTACACTTTCCGAGGCGAGCACCAAGGCCAGTGTGACGTACGGCTCGGGCAACACGGGCTTTAAGCTGACCGCCGTCGCCGGTGGCACGACAGCCAACAACACCAAGATCGTTGCCGCCACGGGATCGGGCACGACCACGGTTCAATTGACAAGCTATATCTCGAGCTCGAATACTTATAGTGAAGTCAAGATCTCCTTCAAGACCGGTGCCACCGCCGCGGATGTCATTAGCGCGGTGAACGCCTCGACCGCCGTGTCGGCCTTGTACACAGCAGCCGTCGATAGTTCCGGCAGCGCGACTGGCTCCTTCGCGCCGGTGACCGCCAGCCCTGTGTTGGCCGGTGGTGCGGCGGGTGCGTCGATCAAAGTCTCGACCGTCGCGGGGGCCACCGATTTCAATGGCTTGTCGCTCAAACTGGTGAGCGGTGCCGCCTCCGGTTCGGAAACCGCGGCCTACAGCGCTTCGCACAACACGTTGACGGTGAACATCGCTTCCGGTGTCTCCACCACCACGGCGGTCGCCGCGGCGATTTCCACGCTGAGTGGTCAGTTCGCGGCGAGCGTCGTCTCGGCCGGAACGCTCGCGGGAGTGACGGGCGCCTCGAGCCTGTTCACCGGATCGACGAGCAGTTCCAATATCAACAACCTGCAGATCAATCAGGCCAACTTCGGCACCCAGTCGTCGATCGGCGTGGACGTAAAGGTCAACGCTCAGGCGACCCAAGGTGCGCTCACCTACTCCGGTGGCACGCTGACCTCGAACGTGGTGCTGCAAGTCGGTGGCGACCAGGGCTATAACGTCTTCAACTTTGATAGTGGCACCACCGTGGCGCAAATCGAGTCGGCCGTCAACGGCGTCTCAGATGCGACGGGGGTCAGCGCCTCGGTGAACGGCAGCGGCAACCTGGTCTTCAACTCGACCGACTACGGCTCGAACGCCTTTGCCTCAGTCCAAGCCATCAGCGGCACCTTCAGCACCGTCGACAAGACGGCCGCCGTGTCCACCCGCAGTACGGGAACCGATGTGAATGTCTCGGTCAACGGCATCGCGGCCACCGGAAACGGGCTCGAGGCCTCGATCGACACGCCGACGCTCGACCTGAGTTTCTCGGTTGCCACGGCCTTGGCGTCGGGAAGCTCGTTCAACTTCTCGATCACCGGCGGCGGCGCGAATTTCCAGATAGGCCCCGACGTGGTCAGCAACGAGCAAGCCCGACTCGGCATTCAGAGCGTCAGCACCGCTTCGCTGGGTGGTGTGGACGGCTCACTCTACGAGTTGCAGAGCGGTGGGTCACTTGATCTTGCCACCAATACGACCGGTGCGGCGAAAGTGGTCAACGAAGCGCTCAACGAAATCACGAGCCTCCGCGGTCGATTGGGTGCCTTCCAATCCACCACGTTGCAGACGAACATCAACACGCTGCAATCCACGCTCTCGAACCTCACCTCGGCTCAGAGCAACATCCAGGATGCCGATTTCGCCGTCGAAACCGCCGACCTGACACGAGCTCAGATTCTGGTGCAATCGAGCACCCAAGTGCTCTCGATTGCCAACCAGAATCCGCAAAACGTTCTGACGCTGCTCAAGAACGCCTAAGTCGGCTAAGACGACTTAAAGCGGCACGAAACCTACCGCCGCCAGCCCCGCCCACCTTGGGCAGGGCTGGCGGTTTTTTTGTTTCGCTAGCAGAGTGAGCTGCCGCCGCGCAGGGCGATAGCATCCATTGTGCCGGTTGTAGGGATTTTTCCCACAGTCAAGCTTTGTCGGCGACCGAACAAATCAACGAGGACCCTAGCGCATCCGGCGCGACCCGATGGCATCCGGCACGCGTGCGGTAGCCAATTCCCAAGTTGAGCCCGCAATGTCGACCGACGAACTGCTGAAAGACGCACGTCAACTGCTCAAACAAGGCTCCACGGAGGCTGCGGCCCGGGCTTGTCAGCAAGCTTTGCGAGTCGAGCCTGACAGTGTCCCGGCGATCACCCTGATGGCCAAGATCGCCCGTACCGCCGAAGAGCCGGCAGCGGCCGAGCGGTTGTTGCATCATGCGTTGCGCGAGAGCGATGGGCTCGGTGACGGCGAGCTTTGGTTCCAGCTTGCACTAGCGCTGGCGGCGCAACATCGGTTGCACGAAGCGGCACAGGCATACTATCAGGTTGTCCTGGCCGATCCTCGAGCGGTTTCCACTTGGATCAATCTGACGGCGCTGAACGTCGACCTCGATCTCTGGCGTCAGGGAGAATACTGTGCCCGGCGCGCTCTCGAATGCAATCCGAAGTCCACTCCCGCACTGGTCAACCTGGGCGAGGTGTTGCGCGGGCGGAGCAAGATCGAAGGAACGATCGCCTGCCTGGAGCAGGCACTGCGGCTGAATCCCGAATCACCCCTGGCACACTGGAATTTCGCACTGGCCCTTTTGTCGTGCGGTGATTTCGAGCGTGGATGGCAACATTACGAGTGGCGGGCTCGCGCCAACCAGGTGTGGATCGACCCCTATCCTCAACCGCGTTGGAATGGTGAACCTCTAACGGACCGGAGACTGTTGGTGCATGCGGAACAAGGGTTGGGTGACGAAATCCTCTTTGCCTCGTGCTACGAAGATTTGCTCCGTTTGGGAGGACATTGCGTCCTGGTTTGCGATCCGCGACTGGTTCCGCTCCTGCGGCGATCGTTTCCGACCGCTACCATCACTGGATTCCAGCGTCGCAAAGATCAGCAGCCGGCCCAACTGGATCAACCGGTCGATTGGCAGATTCCGGCTGGCAGCTTGCCGAAAATGTTCCGCCGTCGGTCTGAGGAATTCCCCCGTCGACGACGGTTTCTTACCGCCGATCCGGCTTTAGTCCTGCGGTGGCGCGAACGATTCGAGACCTTGGGACGCTCACTGAAAGTCGGCATTTCGTGGCGTGCCGGTGGCAAAATGACCGAACAGCGCAAACGCACCACACGACTGGATCAATGGCGACCGCTGCTGGCCACCACCGGGATTTCCTGGATTAATCTGCAATACGGCGACGTCGGCAACGATCGGGCTTGGGCCCAGAGCACTCTGGGTGTCACGATTCACGATTGGCCCGAAGGGGATCCGCTGGTCGACGTCGATTCGTTTTCGGCGCGTATGGCGGCGCTCGATTTGGTGATTTCCGTCGACAACTCGACGGCTCATCTGGGAGGCGCCTTGGGAATCGAGACCTGGGTTCTCTTGCCGCTGGTGCCCGATTGGCGCTGGGGAATGGAAAGTGACTCCTCGCTATGGTATCCCGCGTTGCGTTTAGTGCGGCAAACCGTGGCCGGTGCCTGGGAACCGTTGTTTCTGCGACTGGCGGCCGAGCTGCGTGCCCGTGTCGGGGACGTCAGCGGGCAGCCATTCGACGCCAGCCAGCCTATCGGCCCTGCACCCGGACCGGTTCCTTCGTCCGTGGCGGCCGATGTCCAGGCTGCGATGCGCCTGGCACAGACGCATTTCGATGGTGGACGGTTCGACGCGGCCGAGACGGTCTGCCGGAGCGTGCTGTCGGTCAATCCGCGTCAAATTCGTGCTCTCCATTTGCTGTCGCGAATTGCTCTGCGCACGGATCGCGTTCAACTGGCGATCGATTCATTGCGACGAGCGGTATCGCTTGAGCAGCGACCCGATTTCTACGTCGAACTGGCGCGAATTCTGGCAAGCGTCGAGCGCCGTGACGAAGCGATTGCCGAGCTTGAGCGGGCAGTCGCCGTCGATCCGCGTTACTTGCCGGCCTGGCACGCGCTGGACAATCTCACTTCCGCGGTGCCGCGTTTGGCGCAGTACGCTACGCCGATGGTCGATCCGGCGATTCACTAACAACGCCAAGGAATCCTCGCATGGCAACTGTAGTTCCTGACTTTTCGCTGGCCGTTCGGCGTTTCGACGAGGGACACTCGGACGAGGCGGTCGTAATCTGTCAGGAGGTTCTGGCCGGCCAGCCGCAACATGCGGGAGCGCTGCACATGCTGGGGATTGTAGCGCGGCAGCGTGGGCAACTGGCAGCATCGCTTGATTTGCTCGATCGAGCACTCCGTGAGGCACCCGAGCGCGCGGTGGTTTGGTTCGATCGTGGCACTACGCTCTATCAAGATGAGCAGGTCGAGGCCGCCCTCGAGGCGTATCGCCGCTCGGCGGCGCTCGACCCAAAACTTCAAGAAGCTGCGCTAAATCTCGGCGCGATTCTGGAGAAAAAGGAACAGTACGAAGAGGCTTTGCCGTGGGCACTGCGTGCGATCGAGTTGCGAAAAGACTGTCATCGAGCCCACTACAATTTGGGCAACATCTATCGAGGGACCGGTCAATTGCGTTCGGCCATCGCCGCCTACCAGGAAGCGGTGCGTCTGAAACCCGACCATGCACAAGCTCACTGGAATCTGGCGCACTGTTATCTGTTGCTGGGCGATTTCACCCGCGGATGGCCCGCCTACGAGTGGCGAGAAAAGGCCAACGAGGTTTTTTTCGACCGTCACCCCGGGCCGCGCTGGGATGGCTCGTCGCTGGCCGGAAAGACGCTGCTTGTCCACGCCGAGCAAGGGATCGGCGATGAGATCATGTTTGCTGCCTGCTACGATGCGGTGGTGGCCCAGGCGAAGCATTGCATTTTTGTTTGCGAACCGCGCTTAGTGCAGCTCACCGAGCGATCGTTTCCGCAGGCGACAGTTTACGCGCATGCGCGACGTAACGACTGGGCTCCCGCGGCGGTTCAAGAGGCCTACGATTGGCAGATTCCCGCCGGTAGCCTGCCGTTATTTCTGCGCCGTTCAATCGCTGATTTCCCAATCCGGCGGCGCTATCTGATCGCGGATTCCACGGCAGTCGACCGCTGGCGCGATCGACTTGCGGCGTTGGGCACCGGTCTGAAAATCGGAATCTCTTGGCGTGCCGGCGGCAAGCCGAGCGAACGGCGCCGCCGCAGCACCACCTTGGCCGATTGGCAATCGCTGCTGGCGCTTCCTGACACCCATTGGATCAATCTGCAATACGGCGAAACCAGCGAAGAACTGCAAACGGCGCGGCGCGAGTTGGGGGTCGAAATCCACGACTTCGTCGAAGGGGATCCGCTGGTCGACATGGACGAGTTCGCTGCCAAAGTCTCCGCGCTCGACCTGGTGTTGTCGGTCGGTAATGCGACGGTCCATCTGGCCGGCGCATTGGGGGTTACCACCTGGGCCTTGTTACCACCGGTCCCTGGCTGGCGCTGGCAGATCGAGGGCTCGACCACTCCCTGGTATCCCAGTGTGAGACTTTACCGCCAACCCGCAAACAATACTGCGCCGGACAGCCTGAGCCGTGTCAAAGTTGATCTGACGGCCGTGCTGCGCAGCGGAAGACTGGATCTTCCGCTCGAAGCCACCGGTTACAATGCGCCAGCCACGCCATGGCCACCTTCGCGGCCCGCGCCGCAGTCGGCCAGCGGCACGGCTAGCGATATTCTGCTGCCAATTTTGCACGACTCGCAGGAATTCACCGAACGGGCCTTGCCTGCCGCGCTGGCCAAGGCGACCGAACATCACCG
>Ga0182024_10009946_pt1 | contig 19519 bp, 14 predicted proteins | sample P32metaG_FD_120480 | JGI IMG/M metagenome (GOLD analysis project Ga0182024, IMG submission 120480) | Permafrost microbial communities from Stordalen Mire, Sweden - P3-2 metaG (Illumina Assembly) | ecosystem: Environmental > Terrestrial > Soil > Wetlands > Permafrost | place: Sweden: Stordalen... | reverse complement strand
TCCCTGCACCGTAAGGGCGAAAACATCGCCATGAATTTCCATGTGCACGCGGTACAGCATGTCTTCCCGCGCATTGATAAACGCCGTCGTATCGGACCGATCCTGCGCCACCCCGTGAATCACCGCATAGCGCGTTACGCCGATCGTCGGCACCGGCCCCGGTTTGAGGACAACTAACTTCACCACATAGTAATCGTCAAAATCGGCCGCGCGCACTACCCAGCTCAGCGCTTTTTTATCGATCATTCCTAAAAATTGCAACTGATAGTCGGTCAAATCGACCGAAGGCCGGTACAAAGCCAGCGGTCCGGGCCGTACGAACCCCGTCGCGTCGAAGGCCCACTCGGTCGTACCCCCCCGGCTGGTCCAATCGTCCAGGCCGGCGCGAAAATCCTCGTCGAGCGCGATCGCGGCCCGATCCACCATTGTCTGCTTCACGTTCGCCCATTGATCGCTCAGCTTGGATTGGAAATTGCGTTTAATGTTGCGCTCAATTCCGCCCGCCTGCTGCGGCGCGGCGTAGGGAATCTTTTTGAGCGACGGATGCAGAGCCAGCGCCAGCAGGATCGGGATGCCAAACACCAGCAGTTTCAGATCGCGCGGCGCGTGTTGCCAGAATCCCGCCACCACCGTCCATGGCGTGACATCGTCGGCGGCCACTGTTGGAGGCGCCAGACTCTCCATCCCCGCACTCGCCGTACTCTTCTGGGGTTCTTCGCGCGGCGGCGCGGGCGCCATGAAATCCATTAGCGGTTTCGCGTCCAGCGGTTCCAGATGCGATGCCGGACGCATCGGCTCGGTCAGCAAAGGCTGCGGCAGATTCAAGGATTGCGTCGACGGAGAGGGTTGCGGCGGCTCATTCGGCTTGACCACGGCGAGCAGCGGTATCAACCCCGCTGCGTCCGGAACATTTTGAGCCGACGACGACGCGGCCGCCGCCATAGCCCTTTCCGGAATCGCGACCGCTGTCGCCGACGGCTGAAGATTCTGAGGCTCGACCGTTGCTACCGCCGGGCTTTGATCGCGCGTGGCCACCGAATAACGGCTGCCCGTCGCCAGGCGGAGGCGCGGTCTCATCGCCGGCGTCGAAAGCTCATACCTGGGCGACTCCCCTTCGCTTTTGAGCGCGCGAAGGCTGTCGATCCACGTTCCGTGCACCAGAGGCACTTGATCGATCGGCAGCGATCGCAATCCCGCCTGCGGAGGCGCTGCGATGGTCAGCTTTACATTGCGCTCCATGGTCGCGAGCGGCAGCTTCGCCTTCTGGACCTTGGAGAAAGGAGCGGCCGGCCACGGATCGCGCCGCGTTCCATCGGGCGCTGGTTCGTGCGCGGCGAACGCGGCGAGCGCCAATAATTTCTCCGCTCGCGGCGCATCTTCTTCAGCCGCCAGAGCATTCCCCGCAGGCGATGCCGCATGCGACACGTCGAGGCATGGAAGTATTTCAGGATGCACCGGTTCCACCCGGCGCGCCCCTTCATAATGTCTCGGCTCCATCGGCATGGCCGCGGCTCCTGCCGCCAGCACGTCCCTGATCAACGCCGCCATCGTGCGCAGAGGAATCCAAACGGGCCCCGTAGTCGCCAGAGGATCCGGCTCCGGAATCACCAGCCGGTCCACTGGCCATCGCGGCTGCGGCATCATGGTGTGGATCACAATGGATCCGGCCATCGATGCGGGCGGTTCTACGTCGTGATCCGAAATATCCTGCGGCGCCCACAAAGCAGTCCGCGGAGAAAGATCGGCATCGTAAGAAACAGGATCCGCCGCGGCCAGCGCCGGCGATTCCTCGTGTGCCGTCTCGACCGGAGTCGGCTCGATCTGAGGGATGATGCCGCGCGCCTTTGCCGGCTCGGGCATCGGATAACTCGGTGGATAGCCCAGCAGAGCCTCGACTGCCTCTTTTGGACGAAACGCGCGCAGCGAATCGTGCGTTTCATGGAGCCGCTCCACACCCAGGCGTTCCTGCTCCTCCCAGTACAATTTTCTGTGCCCAGCGGTGCAAAACTGCCCGCTGGTGATTTTTCTGTAGAGCGGTAACTTCCCATCGCAATACAGGCATCGAATATCACTGGACCACGACATCTAGATCAATGTTACGGGCGCTTCAGGCCAATGAACACTCAGCAAACCCCTTAGTAGGTGGTAGGGCTTTGGCTTACAGTACGAAGGTTCCGAGTACTAAAGGCCGCCCCCGTCGAACGGCGCCATATTCCCCGCTCCACGGCCGGAATGCCCAGCATAGGATCATCGCGCCAACCAACTGTGCCGCCACGAACACCTGGCTCACCGCGTACAATTCCGCGCCATGTCCCCTGACCAGCAGCCGCAAACCGAAGGAAACGGCCGCCCCCGTCGCGATGATTCCGAACCCCGCGCTCACCGTCAGCAGCGTCTTATCCCTTCGCCCGGAGCGCAGCAGCGCCGTCCACAGCCCCAGGTTCAGAATCGCGGCGCCGAAGTTCAGCAACTGGCTCGTATGGTCGAACCACTCCATCTTGACGAAGGTTCCTTTGAACAGCAAAAACGGCAGCCCCATGACGGCAATCGTCACCGCCCCCAGCATGCGGCCCATCCCCCTCCGTGCCGGACTCCCTTCCATCGCCCGGTACGTCAACAGCATCAGAATCAAGAACAACAGTAGATCGAGCGCAATCTCGTCCGACCAGAACATAATCTTGTATTGCCTGCTTATCTCGCCGAATCTACGAACCACTACGAACTCTAATAAGGAGGTGATCAACTGGGCAAGGCTATAAGCCAGGACGAACGTGTACCTGCGCACCGGTCCCGCCAGCAGAAACGCGACCGTTCCCAACTGCGCCAGGCCCGTCGCAAAAGCCAATGCGTATATAAAAAAATGCACCGATTTGTTTATCGGCAGATTGTGTTAATTTGGGAACAATCATGCGATTCGCCCTGTTTTTGAGCGCGGTCACCCTGCTTCACGCTCAGGGAACGCCGCCCAAAACCAAGGCCGCCGATTATCCGGTCGAAGTGCAAATGGGTACGGTGACGCTCGCCGCCGAATACCTGGTCCACTCCCTCCCCACCCCCAAAGGGACTCTGATCGCCAGCGATTATCTGATCGTAGAAGTGGCATTTTTCGGCCCCTCCTTCAGCCGCCTCAAGATGTCTCCCGACAACTTCACATTGCGCATCAACGGCAAAGGCGACCCTCTATCGACTGAGCCTCCCGGCATGGTCTCCGGCTCCATCAAATTTCCGAGCGCCCATCCGCATCTGGAGGCAACTGGCAGCGTCGGCACGGGCGACGGCACCATCAGCGTCGGCCCCCGAGCTCCGCAAAGCCAGTTCCCCGGCGACGGAAAAGACAGAACGCCCACAGGGCAGCCGCCCACCGTAAAGGAGGTCGAGGAGGAAAGCTCGATCGACAACCGGGTCCGGAACGCAACGCTCCCTGAAGGAGAGCAATCGCTCCCACGCTCCGGCCTGCTGTACTTCTTCGTCCGCGGCAAAATGAAAAACATCCACACGCTGGACCTGTTCTACGAAGGCGCGATGGGCAAAGCCACCCTGAAACTCCTCCCTAACTAACTCGACCCGCCTCTGCTGTTTTGCTGCACAGTGGGGAAGGTTCCCGACCTGCCCTCCGCCGGCAGACTAGCTACGATAGAACCATGCGGCGCCCAGCCCTCCTCCTCCTCCCCGCCCTCCTCTTTTGCCAACAAGCAGCCCAACAACCCGACCCCCGCGAACTCCTCCTCCACTCCGCCGACGCCATCAAAAAATATTCCAGCTACCAGATCCATTCCTTAAGCATCATCGAAACCCGCGGCGGCACCAATACCCGCATGCAGATGCCCGCCACCATCAGCGTTCGCCGCCCCGACCGCATGCGCATCGAATCGGAGACCGCCGACGCCGCCACCACCGTAGTCAGCGACGGCGCGCATACATATATATATCTGGAGCAGCAGAACAAATACATCCGCCGCGCCGCGACCACTTCACCCGAGTCCGCACTCGGCGAAAGCGGCGTCCTCAATAACCTCCCCGACATTTCGAGCTCCATCAAGTCCGTCGAGATCACCGCCGAAAAAACCATGGAGATCGACGACCGGGAGTACGAATGCTGGGTAGTCGAAACCCTTTACGACACCATCAAGGTCCCCGGCCAGCAGTTGACCATCCTCGAAGCGGTGCAAACCAGTTGGATCTCCAAAACGCTTGGCCTGACGCTTCAGAACGGCCTGAAAGCGCGCCTTCTGATCGGCACACTTCCCGAACCCGTCGTCATGACGCAGGCAACAACAACGGTTGGCCTCTCCCTCGACGCCGACCTTCCCGATTCGCTCTTCGTCTTCACGCCGCCCGCCGGCGCCACTCAAACCGCCGATTGGACCCTCCCCGGCATCACCAAGCCCGAAGTCGAAGGCAAGCCGGCGCCGGCTTTGAAAGGCGCTCCGCCCACGCAGGGAAAAGTCGTTCTCCTCGATTTCTGGACCTCCTGGTGCGCCCCCTGCAAACGTCAGTTCCCGATCATGGCAAAGTTAGACAAGGAATTTCGCAGCAAAGGACTGGTAGTGCTGGGCGTCAACGTCGGCGAGGATAAGGAAACGGTGGACAAAGTCCGCCTGACCTATCCGTCCCTGCAACTCGACGCCGACGACGAAGCTCTAAAATCCCTCTCCGTCCACGCCTATCCGACGCTGGTCCTGATCGACCGCACCGGCAAAGTAGCTCTGTACGACATAGGCACAAAAAGCGAAGCGTCCCTGAGAGCCGCACTGGCGAAAACCGGTATAAAAGCCGCACCAGTCCCTCCCAAACCCGCGGCGTCCAAATAAGCCGCGCGAAACTAACATGAAAGCGGGAAACCGCCGATGTTCAGATGTGATCCCCGTTACGTGCAGCCAGGCCGATTTCTGGCGTGCCAGAGCCGCGCGGATTCTGCCGCTTTACGGCGCCTCACCCAAAACCTCTATCGACTCGAGAAACCTGGACTTTCTGCGGACCGTCGCGGTGCTCTGTGTCTTTGTCACGCACCTGATCAATTACCTGAGCGGCACCGGCCAGGCTGATGTGCGTGGCATACCCTTCCACCTGTTGGGTCAGACCGGGGTGCTGCTTTTCTTCGTCCACACGGCTCTGGTGTTGATGATGTCGATGGAAAGAATGACCAGTCGCAATCTCGTCACGAATTTCTACGTTCGGCGATTCTTTCGAATCTACCCCCTAAGTGTCGCTTGCATTGGTGCAGTGCTGCTGTTTCATATCCCATGGGGTTTTACGTTTTCGCCGTTTAGCTGGAAAGAAATTGTCGCTAGTCTTTTCCTGGTGCAAAATCTTTTTCCCACTTACAGGTCAATAAGCGCACCTCTATGGTCTCTACCGTTTGAGGTCCAAATGTACCTCATGCTTCCAGCCATCTTCTTCCTGTTGAAGCGCGTTCCCTCCAAACTGACCGTGCTGCTTCTATGGGTCGCAGTCTGTGGAGCACAACCCTTTGCCCCTTTGTTGCTGGAATATGCACCCTGCTTTCTAGGTGGCGTACTCGCGTATCAGCTAGCCAAGGAACGGACGTTTGCGCTGCCTGGTTGGGTGCTGCCCACCAGCATGTTCGCTCTGTTTGTGCTCTATGTTCTTCTTAAGTTCACAGTGCTACCCGATTCTCGCAGCGACTATCTTCTTTGCATGTTCCTGGGCGGCATCATTCCGAATGTGACGGAGTTTAAGAGGTCGCGGCTGACTCGCGCCTGTCACGTTCTCGCCAAATATTCTTACGGTATCTATCTGGGCCATGCTCTTGTGTTCTGGCTCTGTTTTGTAAAATTGTCCTTTCTACCAATCGCCGCGCAGTTGTTACTCATGATTCCGCTGATGTTCGTTGTCCCCTTCGCCGCCTATAAACTAATCGAGACGCCGTTTATCGCAATAGGTCGCCGATTTACATCTCAAAAGGAGCTTCAGCACGCGTCACACCGGAGGCAATTCGCAGCACCGCCACCACTGCTACCCCGCTCGCCGTGATTTTATCGGTCGAAGTGTCTCTGTACCTCTCCCTCAGAGCCGCATTGGCGAAAACCGGCATAAAAGCCGCCCAGTCCCTCCCAAACCCGCGACGTCCAAATAAGCCGCGCGAAACTAACATTAAAGCGGGAAACCGACGATGTTCACATGTGATCCCCGTCGCCCGAACCAAGATTCCAGCGCTCACCGGACTGCGCGCCGTCGCCGCATTCTGGGTGTTGATGCTGCACTTCGGCGATGCCGTCACCGCGGGCTGGCCTCTCGCTTTTCGCCGGATATTTTCCGGGGGATTCATCGGCGTGGATCTGTTCTTCGTCCTTTCCGGATTTATTTTGAGTTGGAACTATCTGGGCGGCGACCGCGGCCTTACGTGCAGCCGAGCCGATTTCTGGCGTGCCAGAGCCGCGCGGATTCTGCCGCTTTACTACGGCTCTCTCGCGCTCGCACTGCCTCTGTTCCTGCTTTTGCAATTTCAGCAAGGCATCACACCGGAGGCAATTCGCTCCGCCCTCTCGACCGCCGCCACGACCCTCGCCCTGCTGCAATCGTGGGCTCGGCCAGTCTCCATCCCTTGGAACAATCCCGCCTGGTCTTTATCGGTCGAAGTGTCTCTGTATCTTTCCTTCCCGTTTCTCGCGGCTTGGATGTCAAGGAAGCCGGCGAGGAAGCAGGCGAGGAAGCCTCTCCACCGCGTCCTCCAGATCACGGCCGTGACCTACGGCGCAACCGTGTTGGGTGCGATCGCATTTGCCGCGTTCCACTCGCATCCTTCCGTATGGAAATGGGAGCCCGCCCAGGATCCCTCCGTCTGGATCCCCTGGCTGTGCTGCAATCCTTTGGTCCATTTTCATGAGCTGCTCCTGGGATGCGTCGCGTACCTGTGCCTTCGCGAGGAGCAAACCGGAGCGAGAAAAGAGTGGATGGCCGGCCCCAAGGCAGTCTGGATCTCCTCCGTCGCGATGATTATTCTACTGGTCTGGCGCGGCCCGATTCCCTTCACTGCGGCTTTGGTGGGAATCTATAGCCCCCTGTTCGCCCTGCTGATTTACGGCCTCGCGAAACAACGTGGATTGGCCGCGCGAATCCTGAGCACTCCCGCGCTGGTGTTTCTCGGAGAGATCAGCTTCGCTCTCTACCTCACCCACCTGACGGTCTGGTCGAACATGGAGGGGTTCAATATGGAGCATTCCTACATCCGGCAGGATTCGGCCTTGAACTTCCTGGTCTGCCTGAGCCTGTCGCTCGCAATCGCGACAATCTTCTACAAATTCATTGAAGTCCCGTACCGCAAGACTCTGCGAAAACGATGGAAGACCACTCGCAACATCCCGGTCCCGGATCTGTGCGAAAGCTGATTGCCTACCACGCGATCATCTGATTGAACAATTCCGACTTCATCGAAACCGGATGATCCTCATCGATCACCGCCGCCAGATGATCCTTCCATTCCTTTTCCGTCCAACACCGCAGGCACGACACCATTCCATCCCAAACGATAATCATGGTAGCCAGCGGCGCCAGCCAGCACCACAAAACCCTGCGAAAATCCCCCGGCCGCCGGTTCCAAAATAATAAAGGTGTTCTGATCGCCGGCACGAATCCAAAAAGACACAGAAAAAACGACGCTGGATTCCGCCGGAGAGGCTCGAACACAGCCACCCTGTATCCCGAAAGAATCTTCAAAACATCCCTGCGCTTGGCATGCGGTAAATGATGGAACGCCGCCGACAGCACCAGCAGGCTCCCCGGCGGAAAATCCAGCGGACGCGAAAAATTGGTCGGACTCAGCTCCGCCCGGACCAGCCCCGGATACATTTTTTCCAGTTCCTGATACAGCTCCTTATTAGGATAGAGGTCGCTCACCCGAAGAGAAATGTCCGTGCGCCCTTTGAGGACCTCTGCCAGCGCCCGCGTGATCGGCGCCGTCCCCGCGCCCAATTCCACGATGGTTTCCGTGGGATTCCGCTCCACCAGGTCCAATATCTCGCGCGCCACCCATTCATAATACCGGCGAGGCTCCGCGCCCAGACAAGCGTCCAGCGAATCGTGAATCGAGGCCCGCAAAGAAGCGGGAACCCATTTTAGATCCATGAACTCGAAGAGGTACATGTGTGAAACAATAACGGACTAATCGTCACTAGCCTTTATATGCCAACGTGGGTCGTAAAATCAACACTGCTGATCGTGCTGGCCGCGGTCACGGCGGCCGCGCAGAGAACTAATTGGGCGAACGTCAAGACCCTTCCCATCGGCGGCGAGATACGAGTCTCTCTCGTAGATGGCAAGTCCTACCGCGGCCAGGTCCAGAACGTCACCGACGAATCGCTCATTATCGTCGCCGCCAGCAGCCAGGAAACGCTGGCGCGTGCCCAGGTCAGGAAGGTTGCAACCAAGGGCGAAGGCCATCGTTCGTCTGCGCAACACCCTCCTCGGCGCGGCCATCGGAGCAGGCGCGGGCTTGGGCATCGGCGCGGGCACGGATGCGCAATGCTCCCCCCACTGCTTTCTCGGCAACAACCTCGCAAAAGCAATCTTCACCCCACTCGGCGCACTCGTAGGAACCGTCGTCGGCGTAGCCTGGCCCACCGGCCGCTGGCACGAAATCTACCGTTCAAAATAGCCTGCCTAATTCTGACTCCTGTCTCCTGACTCCTGTCTCCTTCCGCATGCTAATCTAATACTTTGCGTCGAACCTATGCCCGCGCGGATGAGCGAGACGTTCGTCCTGCGTACGTACCCCTTCCGGGAATCGGATCTGATCGTCAGCTTTTTTACACGCGATCTGGGGAAACTGCGCGGTGTCGCCCGGCGGGCTCGCCGCCCGAAAAGCCCGTTTGGGTCCGGTTTGGAGCGGCTGTCCCACGTCCGGATGGCCTATTTTCAGCGTGAGAATGCCGAACTGGTCAATCTCTCCGGCTGCGAGCTGATTCAGTCGCAGTTCGCGATGCAATCGGAATACGCGCGTAGTGTAGCGCTTGATTATTTCACTGAGGTCGCCGAGCAATTGTTGCCGCCGCACGAACCGAACGAAAAATTCTTCCGGCTACTCATGGCCGTGTTGACGGACCTCCGAGCCGAAGGAAATATCTGGCGAGCCGTCGCCTACTTCACGTTATGGTCGGTCCGTTTAGCCGGCGTCCTCCCCGAACTGAGAGTGAGCAACGAAACCGCCGAAATCGTTGGAGAAATGTTCGCAACTCCGATCACAGCTTTGCCCCCCCGCGAATGGACCAAGTCGACAGCCCAAGACCTGCGCCGAGGCCTGATCCGCACCATGGAACACCACGTTGAGCGCCGCTTCCTGACCGTCCCCCTATTGGAGGCGCTTTAACTGGCGCCCGGCGCCCGGCGCTCTGGCGCCTCTCTTATGGACTCCTACCAAGAAACAATCCTAAAACTAAAACGCTACTGGAGCGACCGCGGAGCCATCATCACCGAGCCCTACGACGTAGAAGTAGGCGCCGGTACCATGGCCCCCGAAACTTTTCTGCGCGTGCTGGGCCCCAAGCCCTATCGAGTGGCCTACGTCCAACCCAGCCGCCGCCCCGCCGACGGAAGATACGGCGACAATCCAAATCGTCTCTACAAACACCAACAACTGCAAGTAATTTTGAAGCCGTCTCCCGCTGACGTCCTGGAGCAATACTTAGCAAGCCTCGAAGCCATAGGCATCGACCTGAAAAAGCACGACATCAAATTCGAAGAAGACAACTGGGAATCGCCGACATTAGGAGCCTGGGGCGTAGGCTGGCAAGTCATGCTCGATGGCCAGGAAATCACCCAATTCACCTATTTCCAGCAATGCGGCGGCATCGATCTCGACCTGGTCCCCGCCGAAATCACCTATGGCCTGGAGCGCCTGGTACAGCTCCTCCAAAACGTCGACAGCGTCTACAAAATCGAATGGACGCCAAAGGTCGGTTCAAATGAGCCCGTTAAATACAGCGAAGTCCGCTACGCCGAAGAACTGCAATTCTCCGTCTGGAACTTCGAAATGGCAAACGTGGACCGCCTCTGGCGCCTCTTCGCCGAGCACGAAGCCGAATGCAAGGAGCTCTTGTCGCAATACGAAAAGTATCCCGACAAACACCGCTTCCCAGTCCTCCCCACCTACGATCAAGTCCTAAAATGTTCCAACCTGTTTAACCTCCTCGACGCCAGAGGAGCGATCAGTGTAACGGAGCGCGTGGCTGTTATCAAACGTGTTCGCGACCTCGCCGTAGGCACAGCCAAACTATGGGCCGCGCAACAGGAGCTAGCATGACCTCGTGGGGCAGGTTGGTAACCTGCAGACCGATTGTCAATCGGTTTGCAGAGCCGCGACCATCGGGAGCGGTCAACGCCCGACTGAACCGCCATGCGTCAGCATGCGGACAGGCACGCACAAAGGAGGCCCGATGAGCACCTTCCTCCTGGAAATCGGCACCGAAGAAATCCCCCACTGGATGATCCCCAGCGCCTTAGCTCAACTAGAAAAACTAGACCTCTTCGGCGCAACTCCAAAGGTCGACGCAACCCCGCGCCGATTAGTAGTCCGCGCCGAAGGCCTACCCGAGAGAACCCCCGACCAGGAGCAATTAGTAAAAGGTCCACCAATCTCCGCCGGTGACAAAGCCGCACAAGGCTTCGCAAAAAAACAAGGCGTCGATCCATCGGCGATGCAAAAGGCAGGCGACTACTACGAGCTGAGAAAAAAAATCCAAGGCCGCCCGGTCCGCGACCTCTTAGCCGAATCCCTGCCAACCAGCATCCTGGGAATCCAGTGGCCGAAGACCATGTACTGGGGCGCGAAAGGCAGCCCAAGATTCATCCGCCCGATCCGCTGGATCGTTGCACTTCTCAACGACGAAATTATCCCCTTCGAAATCGCCGGAGTAAAAAGCGGCAACATCTCCCGAGGCCATAGAGTGCTCGGAAACGCTCAAATTATGGTCGATTATGGTTCCGTGGAGAATGCATTAAGAGCAAATAAGGTCATTTTAGGAGCATCGGAAAGACGCAATAAGATCGAAACCGAGGCAAAAGCCCTCGGCGCAACCCTCGATCCCGACCTGGTCGAGACCCTGACCTACATCACCGAATACCCCGCGGCAATCCGAGGCGACTTCGACCCAGCCTATTTAGAACTCCCCGCCGAAGTCCTGACCATGGTAATGCGCCATCACCAGAAGTACTTCGCCGTAGAGACAGTTCCAGGCGTCCTAGCCCCGCATTTTGTTGCCGTTATGAACATCCCGGACGATCCGGAGGGCGAAGTCAAACGAGGCAACGAACGAGTCCTAAAAGCCCGCTTCAACGACGCCCGGTTTTTCTGGGAAGTAGATCAAAAGAAGAAACTTGCCGACCGCATAGAAGACCTTTCCCACGTAACCTTCCAAGCCAAACTGGGCAGCTATTTAGAAAAAACAAATCGCGTAGTAGCTTTAGTCAAAGAACTAGGCGGCGATGAAAACGCCCAGCGGGCAGCATTATTATCCAAAGCCGACCTGACCACGGAAATGGTAAAAGAATTCACCGACCTCCAAGGCATCGTCGGCGGATTATACGCCAAAGCGCAAGGCGAGCCGGAAGCGGTATCTCAAGCAATCTATGAACATTACAAGCCGCTGAGCATGGAAGATTCAATTCCATCGACGCCCGCCGGCCAAATCCTAGCAATCGCCGACAAGCTGGATAATCTGCGAGAATTCTTCCGCATCGGGATGGTCCCAACGGGCTCGAAAGATCCATTCGCACTGCGCCGAGCCGCGCAAGGAATCGTGAAGATTCTAGTCGAAGCAAAGCTGCCTTATTCCTTGAAATCATTGATGGACAACGATTTCATGCGCGAACGTATCCAATATTATTTTCGCGAGGTCCTACGCTTCAGGTACGACGAAGTGAACGCGGTGCTCGCCGTCGGCGTCACGACACTTGCGGATGTCGAGGCGCGATTGGAAGCAATACGCTCGATCCGAGTCACCATCAATTTCGAGCCATTAGCGGCGCTTTTGAAGCGTATTCGCAATATTCTAAAGCAGGCAGACTTTGAGGGCGGAGAGCGGATCGTCCCTGACGAATTCCCCGAGCCGGCGGAACGTCATCTGTACAATGAATTCCTCCGCACTGTTGACGCCGCGCACGAGCAGCTCCCATCGGGCAACTACCTTCCTTTTCTGCAAACTGTAGCGAGCACTCGGCCCGCAGTTGATCGTTTCTTTGACGGCTTAATGGTACTGGATAGCGATCCAGCGATACGGACCCGTCGGCTTGAACTTTTGTCCAGAATTCATAAGCAATTCAATGAGATCGCCGACTTTTCGGAGATCGTTACCTCAGGAGACCAAAAATGAAAAAATACGTTTATAACTTCGGCGGCGGCACGGCTGACGGCGATGGAAAGATGAAAGATGTCCTCGGCGGGAAGGGCGCCGGACTCGCCGAAATGTCGCGCGCGGGCATGCCCGTTCCTCCCGGATTTACCATCTCGACTGAAGTCTGTAACATATACTTCCAAAACGGGAACAAGGTTCCTAATGAGATCAATGAACAGGTTTTGAAGGGTCTGACCAAGCTCGAAAAGCAGATCGGCAAGAAGTTTGGCGATCCCAAGAATCCTCTCCTGGTCAGCGTCCGTTCCGGCGCGAAATTTTCCATGCCTGGCATGATGAATACGATTCTCAACCTCGGCCTGAATGACGAAACAACTGAGGCGATGGCCAGGCTCACCAACAATCCCCGGTTCGCCTACGATTCCTATCGCCGTTTTATTCAGATGTTTGGCGAAGTCGCGCTCGACATTCATATGGAGAAATTCGACGACATTTTCGATGCGCGCAAGCATAAAGCGAAAGTAAAATTGGATACCGATTTGTCGGCCGACGATTTAAAGGCGATTATCGTCGACTACAAGAAGTTAGTGGAGAAGGAAACCAAGAAGCCTTTCCCGCAGGATCCTCACGAACAGCTCGCAATGTCGCGCGACGCCGTGTTCCGTTCCTGGTGGAACCCGAAAGCCGCCTATTACCGCAAGATGGAGAAGATTCCCGATGAAGTCGGCACTGCGGCAAACGTGCAAGCGATGGTATATGGCAACTTAGGCGACACGTCGGCCACCGGAGTCGGCTTCACGCGCGACCCGGCGACCGGCGAAAACACCTTCTATGGCGAGTTCCTGGTCAACGCGCAAGGGGAGGACGTAGTCGCCGGCATCCGCACCCCGGAGCCGATCACCGATCTCGAAAAGATCATGCCCGCCGCCTACGCGCAGTTGCGCGAGATCACTTCAAACCTCGAAAAGCATTACCGCGACATGCAGGACTTCGAGTTCACCATCGAAGATAACAAGCTGTATATGTTGCAAACACGAAACGGAAAGCGCACCGGCCCGGCCGCCGTTCGCGTTGCGGTCGAGATGGTCGAAGAAGGCCTCATCGACAAGAAAGAAGCCGTGCTGCGAGTGCAGCCGCAACAGCTCGATCAACTTCTGCATCCGGTGTTCGACAACGCGTCGCTGAAAACGCTAAAGCTTGTCGCCAATGGAATTGCAGCGTCTCCCGGCGCAGCCGTAGGACGTGCGGCATTCTCGGCCGACGATGCAGTGGAGCTGGCGAAAAATGGTCCGGTGATTCTGGTTCGCAAAGAAACCACGCCCGACGATATTCACGGCATGGACGTCGCGAAAGGAATTCTCACCGCGGTCGGAGGCAAGTCGAGCCACGCCGCGGTCGTCGCGCGCGGTATGGGACGGCCTTGCGTGGTGGGCGCGGGAACGCTCGCGATCTCGGAACGTAATAAAGAGTTTACGACAACTGTGGGCGGCAAGGCAGTTACGGTGAAGGAGGGCGATTGGATCTCGCTCGACGGCACCACCGCGAACGTGTATCTGGGCAAAGCAACCACCAACGATCCCGATCCCAATTCGTCCTATTTCGGCAAGCTGATGCACTGGGCCGACGAATTCCGAGGCAAGTTCGGCGTGCGTGCCAACGCGGACATTCCACGTGACGCGAAAGCCGCGCGTTTGTTCGGCGCCGAAGGCATCGGCCTGTGCCGAACCGAGCACATGTTCTTCGCCGAAGACCGTATTCCTCACGTTCAGGCGATGATTCTAGCCCGCGATGAAAAGACGCGCCGCAAAGCTCTTCAAGAACTTCTGCCCATGCAAAGGGCTGATTTCGCGGGACTTTTTAAAGCGATGGACGGATTCCCCGTCGTCATTCGTACGCTCGATCCGCCCTTGCACGAGTTCCTGCCGAAGCGCGAAGACCTGATGGTGGACCTGACGCGTCTTCCTTACGTCGACATCAAGATCAAAAAAGAAATGTCGGAGAAATATCGCATCCCGGTCGGCGAGCTGAAGAAAAAGCTTCCGGAGTTACTGCATCGCGTTGAAGAATTGCATGAGTTCAATCCGATGCTCGGCCATCGCGGCTGCCGTCTGGGAATCACGTATCCGGAAATCACGGAGATGCAGGCGCGCGCGATTTTCGAAGCGGCGGCGCAGGTCTCTAAGAAGGGCATCAAAGTCTTGCCGGAAGTAATGATTCCTCTGATCGGCAGCGCGAAGGAGCTTGAGAATCAGAAAGCTATCGTAGACAAAGTCGCCAAGGAAGTTCTGGAAAAAGCGGGCGTGCCGGGACTCCTTTATATGGTCGGCACGATGATCGAGATTCCGCGCGCGGCGATTACGGCGGACAAAGTAGCCGAGTTCGCCGAGTTCTTCAGCTTCGGAACCAACGACTTGACGCAAACAACCATGGGCCTCTCCCGCGACGACTATACGAAGTTTTCACGCGAGTACGAAAACCTGAAAATCTTCTCAGCCGATCCATTCGCGGCGATCGATCAGGAAGGCGTCGGCAAGGTCATCGAAATGGCCATCAAGCTGGGCCGCAAAACACGTCCCGACTTGGAGATAGGCATTTGCGGAGAACATGGCGGCGAACCCAGCTCGGTGGAATTTTGTTACCGGGTAGGAATGAATTACGTTTCCTGCTCCCCCTACCGGGTACCGATCGCGAGGCTGGCCGCAGCACAGGCGGCGATTGCGGGGGATAAAGGCGAGAGGAATCGAACGGCGTAAACCCACAGGCTGAAGCCTGTGCCACCATGAAGCTGATGCTTTTTGATGCTTCGGATTCTTCGATTTATGACATTCAGAGTCACGCTGCCGGTCCTGCGGGGTCGTTACCATTGAATGCGGAGATACTGCGGGAGCGGCCTTCGGGGGATTTGTTTGGGTGGACGCAGAATGCTGGGATGGGGTGGGATGCTTCGAAATTGGGGTCGAAAGAATTTTTGATTCTTTCGACACATGGCGGGATTCGGGCCGCGGATGGGACTCCGATTGCGCTCGGGTATCACACGGGACATTGGGAGGTCGGCCTTTTGATGGAGGCGGCTGCGGCGGAGTTGAAATCTGCCGGCGCGATTCCGTTTGCGGCTTATTGCACCGATCCTTGCGATGGGCGCACGCAAGGGACAACCGGCATGTTCGACAGCCTGGCGTATCGTAATGATGCGTCGACGGTGTTTCGCCGATTGATTCGATCACTGCCTACGCGCAAGGGAGTTCTTGGCGTTGCTACTTGCGATAAAGGGCTGCCTGCGATGATGATGGCGCTTGCCGCCATGCATGATTTGCCTTGCGTGCTGGTGCCCGGCGGCGTCACGTTGTTGCCGGATGAGGGCGAGGATGCGGGACGGATTCAAACCATCGGGGCTCGGTTCGCGCATGGGCAGATCACCATTGAACAAGCTTCGGAGTTGGGATGCAGGGCTTGCGCGTCTCCAGGAGGTGGGTGCCAATTTCTCGGGACGGCGGCTACGGCGCAGGTTGTCGGCGAGGCTCTCGGATTATCGTTGGGGCACTCGGCGCTGGCTCCCTCGGGGCATCCGATCTGGCTCGATATGGCGCGGCGGTCGGCTCGGGCGTTGATGGAGATGGAACGGCGCGGGATCACTACACGAGATATTTTGACCGATGCTTCGCTCCATAACGCGATGGTGACCCATGCGGCGTTCGGCGGGTCGACTAATTTGATTTTGCATTTGCCGGCGATCGCACATGCGGCGGGATTGCGTCGGCCTACGGCATCGGATTGGGCGCGTATTAATAGGATGGTGCCGCGAATCGTTGATGCTCTTCCGAATGGGCCTCGGCATCATCCGACGATTCAGGTTTTTCTCGCGGGAGGAGTTCCGGAGGCGATGCTGCATTTGCGGCGTTCGGGGCTGCTCGAAACGAAGGCTCTCACTGTGAGCGGTGTGACGTTGGGCGAGGTGCTGGATCAGTGGGAATCTTCGGAGAGGCGTGCGAAATTGCGCGCGGTTCTGAAAGAGCGCGACCGGGTGGATCCGAACGATGTGATTATGGCGCCCGAAGAAGCTTCGCGACGCGGGCTCACTTCGACGGTTTGTTTTCCTTACGGCAATCTTGCGCCGGAAGGGAGCGTGATCAAGAGCACCTCGATTGATCCGACGGTGGTGGGCGCGGATGGCGTTTATCGAAAGACGGGACCTGCGAAAGTTTTCTTGAGCGAGCCGGCGGCGATTCGGGCGATTAAGGACGGGCGAATTAAAGCGGGAGACGTCCTGGTTCTGATGTGCCGCGGGCCGATGGGCGCGGGGATGGAGGAGACGTATCAGCTCACCTCCGCGCTGCGGTATTTGCCGTTCGGGAAAGAGGTCGCGATTGTGACGGACGCGCGGTTTAGCGGCGTGTCGACGGGCGCGTGCATTGGACATGTGTCGCCGGAAGCGCTGGCGGGAGGGCCGATCGGCAAATTGCGCGATGGCGACATGATTGAGATTGTCGTCGATCGGGTGAAACTGGAGGGCTCGGTGAATCTGGTGGGGGCGTCGGGGGTTGAAGAAGGGTCGCGGATACTTGCGTCGCGGGAGTTGAGAAAAGATTTGGCGCGCGATCCGGCTTTGCCGGACGATTCGCGGATTTGGGCGGCGCTGCAAGATGTCAGCGGGGGGACGTGGGGCGGGGCGGTGTATGACGCCGATGCGATTCTCGAAGTTATCGCGGCGGGGAAGCGTGCGCTTGTCGATCGAAAAGGGCCGGCTTAAAGCCGGCTGCAGCCATGAATGGCCGCCCTACAAGACGCGGTAGAATCGGCGTCATGCGATTAAAACTTTTGACTCTGGGAATTGTTGCGATGGCGATGCTCACGTCGGCTGCGGATCGGGTGTATGAACTGCGGACCTACACTACGTTTGACGGGAAGCTGGATGCATTGAAGGCCCGGTTCCGCGATCATACGATTGCGATTTTCAACCGGCATGGGATGACCAGCGTCGGATATTGGGTGCCCACCGATCCGGCGAAATCGCAGAACACGCTGATTTACATCATTGCGCATCCCAGCCTGGAAGAAGCGAAGAAGCATTGGGATGATTTTCGGAACGATCCGGAGTGGAAGAAGGTCAGCGCGGATTCGGAGAAGGACGGGAAGATTGTTAGTCACGTCGAGTCTGTATATATGACGCCGGCGGATTTCTCGATGTTGAAGTAAGCAGGCTATTCGGACTTTAGTACTTCGATTGGATTCAGCTCGAGGACGCGGCTGGTGGCGGACCAGATGGACACGATTGCCACGGCCGCTAACAAGGCGGCGGATGCCGCGCACGCCGCCATATCGACAGGCGGAGCGGAAGAAAGCAGATGCTCCAGCAAGCGACCCTGCCACGCGGCGCCTCCGAATCCGATCAGCATTCCGGCGGCGATGGGCCATAATGCCTGGCGCAGAATCATCGTGCGGACTCCCTGCGTGGACGCGCCGATGGCGATCCGGACGCCGATCTCGCGGCGGCGCTGCGTGATCGAGTAAGAGGAGACGCCGTAAATTCCCGCGATGGCGAGCAGCAGTGCGAATCCGCCGAAGAAGAGGAATATTGTGGTACGGAAACGCGGCACAGTTACCTTTTCATCGAAGCGCTGCTGAAGAGTCTTGGCGTTGAACACCGGCACTTCGCGATCGACGGACTGCACGGCGTCGCGGCAGGCGGCGAGGGAATCGCCGGCCTCGCCGTGGACACGCGCAAGGAATGTGGCGTAGTCCGGCACTTTTTGGAAGACTGGTAGAGTGATCTGCTCCCTGACGGGCGAATCCGGGCTGAAGTAACGGGTGGCGCGCACCACTCCGATGATGGTGTACGGTTCCTTCCGGGCGATTATCTTCCTGCCCAAAACAGATGATCCCTCCGCGATTGCGCGCGCAATTCCTTCTGAGAGAATCGCAACTCTGCCGGTATCGGCTGCGGTGAACTCGCGGCCGTAGAGAAGGGGCATGCCCATCGTTCGAAAATAATCCGGCGTCACGCGATTCTCCAGCAGAGGAGGAGATTCGCGACCCGAGTCGAGCGTGATGGTGCCGACTCCGAACCCATCGTCAAGCGGCAGCGAATAGGCCGCAGAGCCGAATTCGACGCTTGGCACGGCGCGAAGGCGATTCAGGGCTTCGCGGTAATACTCCGCTTTTCGAGCTTCGGATCGCTCACCTGTTCCTACTAATGACACGCTCATCGCGACCAGATGATCGGTGCGAAAGCCCATACCCGTATCGAGAAGGCGAAGGAAACTGCGGCCCATAGTCACCGATCCGGCGAGCAGGATCAGGGTGAGCGCGACCTGCATAGCGATCAGGATGCCGCGGAGCCGGGTGGTTCGCGGGGCGGAGCTGTGCATGCGCGCGAGATCGCCCGACGGCTGTAAATGGCGGACGAGCAGGGCCGGCACGACGCCAAATAGAAGTCCGGTTAGAATTGCGACGCCGATGGCGAACGAAAGCACGCGCCAATCGAGGATTGTGTATGTCTGCGAAGCGAGCTGGGCAGGCTGTGAAAGGGTCGCGAGCTTCGCCGCCCAGTACGCGACCGCCAATCCGGCGACGGCTGCGATCGAAGACAGAAGCACGCTCTCCGACATCAGTTGCTGGACGAGACGAGCCCGGCTGGCACCAAGCGCGGCGCGAATAATCAACTCGCTGCGGCGTTCTGAGGTCCTGGTCAGGAGGAGATTTGCAACGTTGGCGCAAGCGATCAGGAGGATGAATCCCACCGCGGCCATCAAGATGAGCGATGCTTCCCGAATGTTGTCCGCAAGCTGCACTCTCAAAGGGACCAAGTTCGGTGGCGGGAAGTTTTTCATCCAGGCCGGCCGATGCCATTGTGCCGCTTCCGCCTGGAACATCTGGCGGGCACGCCCGAGGCTCACGCCTTGCTTCAATCGTCCAATGGGATCCCAGCCTCTGCCTTTGTACGGCAGCCGCGAATGGTCGAACACGGTCGGGGTCCACACACTGCTCTTGTGCGGATAGTCAAAGCCGGGGCGGGCGACACCGATCACGGTCATCGGTGTGCCGTTCAATATGATTTTCGATCCCAGCACGCGCGGGTCGCCGCCGAAAAGCTGCGTCCATAACGAATGGCCGATCACGGCGACGGCGGCGTTTCCGGGAACATCCTCAGAAGGAGCGAATCCGCGTCCCAGCATCGGCTCACTGCCGAGCGCGGAGAAAAAGTTGAACGAGGTTTG
>Ga0182024_10009945_pt1 | contig 19520 bp, 17 predicted proteins | sample P32metaG_FD_120480 | JGI IMG/M metagenome (GOLD analysis project Ga0182024, IMG submission 120480) | Permafrost microbial communities from Stordalen Mire, Sweden - P3-2 metaG (Illumina Assembly) | ecosystem: Environmental > Terrestrial > Soil > Wetlands > Permafrost | place: Sweden: Stordalen... | reverse complement strand
TCTCCTTTCTCCTTTCTCCTTTCTAATTCTGATCCCGCATCATCCGCGACCACAACACAATCGTCAAGAGCGACACCGCGAAGATCACCGTCGCTGCCGCGTTGACTTCCGGTGTAATCCCTCGGCGCAACAGCCCCCACAGTTGCAGCGGCAGCGTATTCTGGCGCCCGATCAGGAAGAACGTGACGGCGATCTCATCAAGACTGAGCGTAAACACCAGTAGGGCAGCACCCAGCACCGCCGGCCGGATCGATGGCAATGTCACCCGCCAGAAGGTCTGCCACTCGTTCGCGTAGAGGTCGCCGCTCGCTTCCTCGAGCGCCCGGTCGAAACGCTGGAGCCGCGCATACACCTGGGTCATGACCACTGACGTGAGCGCCGCACCATGCCCCAGCACCACCGGCCACCCTGGGATCAGCGGAAAGCCGCTCGACAAGCTGAGCCCCACGAACGAGAAGAAACTGAGGAGCGCCACGCCGGTGATGATGCCGGGCAGTATCAGCGGCAGCATCACCAGCCGCCGGAACGCGCCCTTTCCCGGAAAGTCGTACCGGTCCAGCACGAACGCCCCGGGGACGCCCACCGCGAGCGCGATGATCACCGCCAGCACCGCCAGTTTCACACTCGCCCACGCCGCGGCGAGCATGCTCGTGTCGTGCGCCAGCACGCCGTACCATCGCAGCGTGCCCAGTTTGAGCGGCCACGCGATGATGCTGCTGTCGTGGAGCGAATACAGAATGACGATCGCCAGCGGGGCATAGATGAACGCGAACACGCCGGTGGCGGTGAGCCAGAGCCCCGCGGTTAACGGGTCAGACCGGCGCGGCATATTCCGTCACCGACGATCGCGCCTCGCCACCGTAGCTCCCCCGCGCCTCCACTTTGCCCGCCACCCACAGCAGCATCAGGGTCAGGGCCAGCATGACCACCGACACCGCGGCGCCCAGTGGCCAGTTGTATGCCACGCCGAACAGGCTCCACACGAGATTCGACACCATGAGCGCGCTGTCATTGCCGCCCAGCAGTTGCGGCGCCAGGAAGTCGCCCATGCTCAGCACGAATGCGAAGGTACACCCGGCCACCACACCGGGCAGCGACAGAGGCAGAATCACGTGGATGAAGGTCCGCCACCGGTTCGCGTAGAGATCCTGGCTCGCTTCCTTGAGCGCCGGCGGGATCGCATCCAGGACGGCGTAGATCGGCATCAGCGTGAAAGGCGTGTAGATGTGTGTCAGCGCCAGCACGACTGCCGCAGTGCTGTAGAGCAGCACGGTGAGCGGCGCCCGGATGATCCCCATCGACATCAGTAATCCGTTGAGTATCCCCTGCTGGCCGAGGATGATCTTCCACGCGTAGGCCCGCACGACGTAGCTGACCCACAGCGGGATGATCACCGCCATGTAGAGCAGTGTTTTGTGCTTCCGGACTTTGAACGCCAGCACGTAGGCGACGGGAAACGCGAGCACGAGCGAGATCACGGTCACCCGGAGCGCCACGCCGGCTGAATACAGGATGGTCGCCGGATAGAGCGGCGTGCTGAAAAGGCGCCGGTAGTTCTCGGTCGTGAGCTCGTGCGTAAGGGTCCCGTTTCGGAGCCGCCAGAACGATTGGATCAGCAGCAGCGCATACGGCACCAGCAGCAGCACGACAACCCACGTCACGGGAATCGCGCTGGCCACGAGGGTCTTGACCCGCCGGTTGGTCCGCACGCGATCCACGAGTGTCGCGCGCACCGGCGTCCCGGTCACCGGCGGCACCTCAGCGGGCGCACTTTCAGTCGGCGACAAGCACGCCCTGGCTGGCCGGCCAGCGAACGTGTACCGATGCACCGCTCGCGAACGCCGGATCGGACGGCGAGCGTAACGCCACGATCGTCGTCCCATCGGCCAGCGCGAGGTGAAGTTTCACGACCGACCCCGCGTACACGATGTCGCGCACGGTGGCCGGCAGGCTGTTGCCAGCGTCGCCGCCGGACGCCGGCGACGCAGCAGCCGCCACCACCGCCAGCGATTCGGGGCGCACCGACAGCCACAGCGGCACGCTCGCGCGAACGCCATCGGCCCGCACTTCCGCACGGATCGGGATCGGACCCGCCGGCCCCGCAACGGTCACGACGCCCGGATCACGGTCATCGGCCACCGCTGGCAGCAGGTTCGTCTCGCCGATGAAATCGGCCACGTACCGCGAGCGCGGCCGGTCGTACAGCTCCCGCGGCGGCCCGAGTTGCTCGATGCGGCCGCCACGCATGAGCGCCACCCGATCGGACATGGTCAGCGCTTCTTCCTGATCGTGGGTCACGTAGATGAATGTGATGCCGAGCTTCGATTGCAGCTCCTTCAGCTCGAGTTGCATCGCACGCCGGAGTTTGAGATCGAGCGCCCCAAGCGGCTCGTCGAGCAGGAGCACCCGCGGACGGTTCACGATCGCCCGCGCGAGCGCCACCCGCTGCTGCTGGCCACCCGACAGTTGCCTCGGCGCCCGCTCCGCGAACGGGCCGAGTTGTACCATCTCGAGCGCTTCGGTCACGCGCGGGCCGATCTCCCGGTGCGGGACGCGCTGCATCCGCAAACCGTACCCGACGTTCTCGCGCACGCTCATGTGCGGAAACAGCGCGTACTGCTGGAACACGGTGTTGACCGGCCGCTTGAACGGCGGGAGCGACGCCACATCGGCGCCCTCGATCAGGATCCGCCCATCGGTCGCGAGGTCGAACCCGGCGATCAGCCTGAGTGTGGTCGTCTTCCCCGAGCCCGACGCACCAAGAACCGTCAGGAACTCACCGCGCTCGACGGCCAGCGAGATGCCATCGAGCGCGGTGAACGTGCCGAACCGCTTGGTCAACCCATGCAGCTCGACGATCGCGCTCACTGCGCCGCTTTGACCGCGTTCCAGATCTCCTGATACTTGTCGCGCTTCGAGCCCCACTGCCAGAAGTTCACGTGTGCACCGTATTCGGCGATGTCGTGCTGCCCCGTGGCCTGCGCGGGTGTCATGTACGCGCGCGCGGCAGGGTTCGCGACGATGTACCCGGTGACGTCCGCCAGCATCTTCTTCGTGAACGGCTGCGCCGCGTACTCCAGCCACGCGTAGGCGGCATCGAGGTTCTGCGCGCCCGACGTGAGCACCCAGTGGTCCGCCCACGCCGTCGTCCCCTCTTTGGGAATCACCTCCGCGGCCGGGAACTTCGCGAGTTGCAGTTGATGGGTCATGAGTGGCCACCCCTCACCGAGCACGATCTCTCCGCTCTGGAAGAGTTGCGTCATGTCGCCCGCCGTCGACCAGTACTTCCGCACCCGCGGCCGCAGCTCCATGGCTTTGGCTTTGACTTTGTCGAGATCCGCGTCGGAGAGGTTGTACAGCTTCGCCGGATCCTTCGGATCGTCCAGCCCCAGATACTGCGCCACCATATAGAGGGTCGCGATGTCGTCCTGGACGGAGATGCGGCCCTTGTACCGGTCGTCCCACAGCACGGCCCACGATGCCGGCTTCGGCGTCACTTTCGTCGAGTCGTAGATCAGCGGGTTCGGCCCGAACGCCCACGGCTGTCCGTAGATCTTGCCACCACTCCGGGCCACCGGCAGCGCCCGGAACCCGGCCATGAGGTCGCCGAAGCTCGGCAGCCGGGTCGTGTCGATCGCCGCCGCCAACCCCGCCTGGATGATTTCGGTGATCGCATCGCTCGACGGCGACACGAGATCGATGGTCTGTGAGCCACCCGCCCGAAGCTTCGCCACGAGATCGTCGCTGGATCCCATGTACGTCGCGTTGATCTTGACTCCGCACGCCCGCTCGAACGGCGCGGTGAACACCGAATCGGTGTATCCCTCCCACACCATGAAATTGAGCTCTCCGCCGATCGGCTTCGGACAGAGTTGCTTGAGATAGGTGGCGGCGTCGGCCCGGGCATCCCCGGTCGCGGTGATCGCGATCTTGGCCGCCAACCCGTGGGGAGCGCTCGAATGGCCCCCGCCACCCCCACATCCCGCCAGGACCGCGGCGGCGAGTATCCCGAGTATGGTCGGCGGCGCGGCACGAAGCCGGCCCTGAGGCTGATAACGGTCGATTGTCATGGGAGAGGTGGATCGAGTGCTGTTACGTGCCGGAATTCAGACCCTCATTCGTGCTGGTGTGCCGGGCCCCATCATATAACTTTCCCGGTGCGCAGTCGAGGCGGGTCACAGGCCGGCCTGTCCCACGGACGGCCACCCCACGGTCCCGGGCGCATCGGGAGCGGTATCAGAGGATGGACGCGGATCGCGTATGGGACGAGTGATCGAGCTGAAGACCGCGGTGCCCGGTCCGGCCAGCAATGCGCTGATGGCCCGGCGCGCACGCGCGGTCCCCCGCGGCGTGCCGGCCGTGACGCCGATCGCCGTCGTGCAGGCCGATGGCGCGATCCTCACCGATGCCGATGGCAACCATCTGATCGACTTCGCCGGCGGCATCGGTGTCGTCAACGTCGGCCACCGGAACCCGCACGTGGTCGCCGCGGTGCACGCGCAGTTGGACCACTTCGCACACGTCTGCTTCCCGGTCGTCGCCTACGAGCCCTACGTCGCGCTCGCCGAACGCCTCAACGCGGTCACGCCCGGCACACACGACAAGCGCACGGTGCTCGTCAACAGCGGCGCCGAAGCGATCGAGAACGCGGTCAAGATCGCGCGCGCCCACACCGGCCGGCAGGCCATCGTCTGCTTCGAGCACGGCTTCCATGGCCGGACGAATCTCGCCATGGCGCTCACGTCCAAGGTCCGCCCGTACAAGACCGGCTTCGGCCCCTTCGCGCCCGAGATCTACCGGCTTCCCTACCCGTACTGCTACCGCTGCACGACCGGCTCAACGGACGGCGCGTGCTGCCTCGCCTCGCCCGAACACTTCGCACAGCAGTTCGCGGCCATCGTCGACCCTGCCTCCGTCGCCGCCATCGTGATCGAGCTGGAGCTCGGTGAAGGTGGATTCGTCCCCGCGCCGCCCGAATACATTCGCGCGCTGTCCGCCTTCGCGCGCGCGAACGGGATCCTCCTCGTGGCGGACGAGATCCAGACGGGATTCGGCCGCACCGGCGCGATGTTCGCCTGCGAGCACTACGATCTCGTCCCCGACTTGATCGTCACCGCCAAATCCCTCGCCGGCGGTCTCCCCCTGGCCGCGGTCACCGGGCGCGCGGATGTCATGGAGTCGCCGGTCGCGGGGGGCCTCGGTGGCACGTACGGCGGCAACCCTCTCGCCTGCGCCGCCGCCCTCGCGGTCCTCGATGTCATGGACGAAGAGCACCTCGCGGAACGCGCGGCCGCACTCGGCGTCCGTATGAAACGCCGCTTCTGCACATGGGCGGACTCAGACACCGGCATCGGCGACGTGCGCGGCCTCGGCGCCATGGTCGCCATGGAGTTGGTGCAGGACCGCACGACGAAGTCGCCCGACAACGCACGCGTCGGGCGCATCGTCGCCGCAGCGCTCAGCCGCGGCCTCGTCCTCCTGTCCGCAGGCACGTACGGCAATGTGATTCGCGTCCTGGTGCCGCTCACGGCCCCCGACGCGGTGATCGACGAAGGCCTGGATGTGATGGCCGAGGCGCTCAGCGCCTCGCGGCTCGCGCCGCATTGACCCACACTGACCGGCCCGCGCCCGCGGTCGAGTTCCGTCACGTCTCCAAGAGTTTCGGTACCACCAAAGCGGTCGACTCGATCAGCTTCACCATCGAGCGCGGTGAGTTCTTCTCGATCCTGGGACCCTCGGGCTGCGGCAAGACGACGACGCTCCGGCTGCTCGCCGGCTTCGAGACGCCGGACCCGGATGGCGGCGAGGTCCGGATCCTCGGCGAGGTCGTGAACGACAAACGGCCCTACGAGCGCCAGATCGCGATGGTCTTTCAGAATTACGCCCTCTTTCCGCATCTCTCGGTCGAGCGCAACATCGCGTTCGGCCTCGAACAGCGGCGCACACCCCGCTCCGAGATCGCGGGCCGCGTCGCCCGCGCGCTCGACCTCGTCCGCCTCGCACCCCAGACGTTCGCCCGACGGTCGCCCGCGCAGCTCTCCGGTGGCCAGCGCCAGCGGGTCGCCCTGGCCCGCGCGCTGGTGCTCGATCCCGCGATCCTGCTGCTCGACGAACCCCTCGGCGCGATCGACCTCCAGCTCCGCAAGGAGATGCAGCTCGAGCTCAAGGCGCTCAACAAGCAGCTCGGCACGACGTTTCTGTACGTCACGCACGACCAGGAAGAAGCGCTCACGATGTCCGACCGCATCGCGGTCATGTCGCACGCCCGCATCGCCCAGTTGGGAACGCCAGCCGAGATCTACGAAAACCCGCGCACGGCGTTCGTCGCGAAGTTCATCGGGGAGTCGAATTTCCTCGACGGCCGCATCGCGGATCGCACCGATGCATGGTGGGAGGTCGAGGGACGCGGCGGCATACGCTTTCGCATTCCGGTCCTCAATGGCCTCGCGTCCGGACAGGACGTGCGCATCGCCGTGCGCCCGGAATGGCTCGATGTGTTTCACCCGGATGCAGTCCCCGCCGGCGAGAACGCCATCCTCGGCACGGTCCGCGACGTCGTCTACCTCGGCGAAACGATGCACGTCGTCGTCTCCGCCCCGTCCACGCCGGACATCACGGTCGCCCTCCGCAACGAGGGCCAGTTGATCAACCCGCTCCCGTGGCGGCGCGGTGACCCGGCGACCGTGGCGTGGCGGCCGGAGGACTGCCAAATCCTCGAGGACGAATGACGGCGCTGGACATGCCGCCACAGGCCGGAGGTCCGCGCTCGGCCACCGGACACGGGCTGCGCCGCCGGGCGCTCGCATGGCTCGCTCCCCGCCCGCAGGCCCAGGCCTGGACGCTGCTCGCGCCTGGCACGCTCTGGATGCTCGCGTTCTTCCTCGTGCCCGTCATCGTGATGTGTGCGTACAGCGTCATGCCGCGCGGCGAGTACGGCGGCGTCGACCCCGGATTCACGCTCGAAGCCTACACCCGCTTCCTGCACCCGGTCTACCTCACCATCCTCGAACGGACGTTCGTCCTCGCCGTCGCGACGACCGTGCTCTCGGCGCTCGCCGGATACCCAGTGGCGTACACGATCGCCCGAAGCGGGCGGTGGAAGTCGCTGCTGCTCTTTCTCGTCGTCCTGCCGTTCTGGACCAGCTTCCTGGTGCGCACGTTCGCGATGATCTTCCTGATGCGCGACACGGGATTGATCAACAGTTGGCTGATCGCCTCCGGGCTCCGGCAAGAGCCGATCACGATGCTCTACACGCCGTTCGCCGTGCTCGCGGGTCTGGTCTACGGCTACCTCCCGTTCATGGTCCTGCCGATCTACGCATCGCTCGAAAAGCTGGACCCCGCGCTGCTCGAAGCAGCCGAAGTCCTCGGCGCCCGTCCCGCCGCACGATTCCGCCGGGTGACGCTGCCGCTTTCGGCGCCTGGTCTCATCGCAGGCTGCCTCCTCGTCTTCATCCCGTCACTGGGATCGTATCTGACATCGGACCTCCTCGGCGGCGCCAAGGAGTTGCTGATCGGCAATCTCGTGCAGAACCAGTTCTCGACCGCCAGGAACTGGCCGTTTGGCTCCGCGGCATCGTTCATCCTGATGATCGTCGTCCTCGCCGCGGTCCTGGTGTACCTGCGCCTGCGGCCACCCGATACCGTGCGAGGCTGGTGACATGGGCGCCTCCGGCATCGGGAAACTCCCGCGCTGGCTGATCGCGTTCACCGCGGTGTGCCTGTTTCTCATGCACCTGCCGGTGCTGGTGCTGATCGCGTTCTCCTTCAATGCATCGAAGTTCGCGGTGACATGGACCGGCTTCACCTTTGGCTGGTACCGCCGTCTTCTCGAACGCGATGACATCCTCCATGCGCTGCAGGCCAGCCTCATCGTCGGCATTACCGCGACGGCGATCGCGGTCACGCTCGGCACGCTGATCGCGCTCGCGCTCGCCCGCCACCGCTTCCGCGGCCGCACGATCTACGAGGGGATGATGTACGTGCCGATCGTCACACCGGAGATCGTCACGGGCATCTCGCTGCTGGTGCTGTTCGTGTTCCTGCGCATGCCGCTGGGACTCTCGACGATCATCATCGCGCACGTGGCCTTCTGCGTGCCGTTCGTCGTCGTGGTCGTCGTGGCCCGGCTGGCGGGTATGGACGAGAACCTCGAAGAGGCGGCGATGACACTCGGCGCCGATGAGGTCACGACGTTCTTCCGCATCACGCTCCCGCTGCTCTGGCCGGGGATCCTGTCGGCTGCGCTACTGTCGTTCATCCTCTCATTCGACGACTTCGTGATCACGTCCCTGGTCGCCGGATCGGGGTCGAGCACGCTCCCGCTCGTGATCTACAGCATGGTGCGCCGGAACGTCGAACCGAGCATCAATGCGATCAGCGCCTTGATCGTAGTCGCGACGTCGGTGCTGCTGTACGTCTCGGACCGCATGAGCCGGCGGAATGACCCGTCCCATGCCTGAGACGCGCGTCGGGATGCTCCTCCGGGCCATGGCGGCCGGGTCGATCGGCCGGCGTGAGTTCGCGCGGCGCGCGCTCGCCATCGGTGCATCGGCGACGACGATCGCCACCTGGCTCGCCGCGTGCCGGCCGGTGGGTGACGGCCTCGCACCCGCCGAGCGCACCGCACGAGACACGGCGCAAGCCCTCGAGCCACTGGGGCCGATCGAGCACCGCCTCGCGATTTACAACTGGTCGGACTACGTCGCGCCCGACACCATCTCGAACTTCGAGCGTGAGTTCGGGGTCCGTGTCACCTACGACGTCTACGAGAGCAACGAGGAGCTGCTCGCCAAGTTGCTCGCGGGCGCGCGTGGCTATGACCTCGTGTTCCCGAGTAGCTACGCCCTCTCGGTGCTGGTGGCCACGGGCCTCGCCGGCCCGCTTCACCGTGCGTACCTGACAAATTGGGGCAACGTCGCACCGCTCTTTCTCAATCCCGATTTCGACCCGGGCAACGCCCACTCGGTGCCATGGCAGTGGGGCATCACCGGCCTCGCCTATCGCTCCGACAAGGTCGAGGCCCCCGATAGTTGGGGGGTGCTCCAGAGCCGGCGCTACGCCGGCAAGATGACGCAGCTCGACGATGGGCGCGATGTCATCGGATCGTGGCTCCGCTACCGCGGCCACTCCCTGAACTCGCGCGACCAGACTGAGTTGGCCGCCGCCAAAGCCGACGCGATCAGCGCCAAGCACAACCTCCGCGCGTATCTCTCCGCGCCCGTCAAAGGCCAGCTCATTTCGGGCGATGTGTGGATCGCACAGCTCTGGAACGGCGATGCCACGCAGGCCCGCGCTGAGCAGCCGGCGATCCAGTACGCGATCCCGCGCGAAGGATCCACGATCTGGGCCGACAGCGTCGTGATGCCGCGGTCCGCGCCACATCCGCGCGCGGCGCACGAGTTCATGAATTACATCCTCCGCCCCGAGGTCGGTGCCGCGATCTCGGATTTCACCGGATACGGCACGCCCAACGAGAAGGCACTGGCACGGATGGAGCATCCGGTCCCGTACCCGACGCCCGATCAGTTGAGGCGTCTCGAATATCAGATCGACCTGGGCCGCGACACGGCCGAATGGGACCAGTTGTGGACCGAGATCAAGTCGGCGTAGGAGGATCACCGCGGGCGCCGTCCGCTGACGTCGTCGTGATCGGCGGTGGCGCCGCCGGGCTTGCTGCGGCACGCGCGCTCCATGATGCGCACCTGCGGGTCGTCGTACTCGAGGCACGCCCCCGGCTTGGCGGCCGCATTTACACGCGGCATGTCCCCGGGCTCGCACTGCCGGTCGAGTTGGGCGCGGAGTTCGTGCACGGCCGGGTACGCGAGACGCTGGCCGTCGCCGACGAGGCCGGGATTCTCCTTGATGAGATGTCGCACGTATGGTGGAGTGTCGCCGGTGGGAAGCTGCACCCACCCGGCGACGATGACTGGGCCGTTGGCAAGGTGATGAGTCTCCTGGATCCCGATCGCACGCCCGACCGGAGCTTCGCCAGCTTCCTCGAGACTCTGCGGGCAAATCCCGCAACGTCTGCGGCGGTCGTCGCGGCGATCCCCGACGCGCTGCGATATGTCCAGGGCTTCGACGCCGCAGATCCCGCCCGCGTGGGTGAGCGGTGGCTCGCGGTCTCCGAGGCGGCCGGGCGCCGCGATGCGCAGGATCACCACTTCCGCATCCCCGCCGGATACGATCAGGTGCCTGCTGCGCTTGCGGCACGCCTGCCCCCGGACGCCATTCGGCTCTCGACCGTGGTACGCGAGATCGAATGGGAGCCAGGCCGCGTCGCGGTTTTCGCCGGCACGGCCACGGTCACGGCACGCGCCGCGATCGTGACGATCCCGCTCGGCGTCCTGTGTGCGCGCGCCGACGGCACGCCCGGACCGATTGCCTTCCGCCCCGATCTCGGCGCCACGGTACGCTCCGCACTCGGCGGCGTCGCGATGGGCGCAGCACTCCGGATCGTGATGCAGTTTGAGACCGCCTTCTGGGACACGCTGCCCGTCGACGGCGGAGGCGACCCGCCCAGTGACCTGAGCTTTCTCTCGATGGGGAGCGACGAGTTCGCGGTGTGGTGGACGTCGTTCCCGCTGCGCGCGAATGTCCTCACGGCCTGGATGGGCGGACCTCAGGCGGAAGCGCTGGCCAGTCTGACGAGCGACGAGTTGGCCGATCGGGCCCTTCGCGTGCTCGCCCGTGCGTGCGCGATCCCGAGAGCGCGGCTCGGCGGGATGCTCGCCGGAGTCTGGTACCACGACTGGCATAACGACCCGTTCTCGCGCGGCTCCTACAGTTACGGTGTCGTCGGCGGCATCGACGCACCGCGCGTAATCGCTCAGCCCATCGGCAAGACGCTGTTCCTGGCCGGCGAAGCGACGGATCCCGACGGACGCGGCGGTGCGGTGCACGCCGCGATCGCGAGTGGCCAGCGCGCCGCCGCGGCAGTACTCGCCGCGCTCGGGTAGCGCCAGCACCGGCGTCCGGTTAGTCAGTTCGGATGGCGACGATGGGGTCGATCTTCGTGGCGCGAACCGCGGGGATGACCGACGCGCCGAGGCCCGCCGCGAGGAGCACCAGGGTGGCCACGAGCCAGGTCGGAACGTCGGCAGGACTTACGCCGTAGAGGAGGCTCGCAAGAACGCGTGTCGCCAGCGCCGCACCGATGGCGCCCGCCGCCACCCCGATCCCGACCAACCGCATTCCTCGTAGGGTGACGACGCGCAGCGTCTGGGAGCTGGAACTGCCCAATGCGGCCCGAATCCCGAAGTCGCGCGTGAGCTGGGCCACGCCGTAACTCATCACGCCGTAGAGGCCCGCCATCGCCAACACGACCGCGACCAGGGCAAACGTGCCGATGAGCGTGAGGTAGAACCGCGGCGGCCCGACGCTTTCCGCAATGATGTCGGTCATCGGCTGCATCGCCGAGACGGCTGCTCCTGCGTCCACGGAGTGGATCGCGTCGCGGACCGAGTTCTCGATGGCCACCGGATCACCCCGCACGGCGCGAACGACGATGTTGAACGCTGCGTTGCCGCGCTCCCGAGCACCACGCAACTGCGCGTACGACCAGTACACCTCGGGCACCGGGGGCGCGATCGGGCCGGTGTTGGGGATGTCGCTCACGACGCCGGCGATCGTGGCGAGTGTCGTGTCGCTTACGTAGAACCGCTTGCCGATCGGATCCTGGTGCGGGAAGTCTCGGCGCACGAGTGCCGCATTCGCCACGACCACGATCGGCACGCCCACGCGATCGTCGTCGTCCCAACGCAGCAGCCGCCCGGCGAGGAGATGTTGGCCCGTGACCTGGAAGAATCCGGGCGTCACATCGCGATCCTCTGTCAATGGAAAATGATCGGGATCGATGTTGGCCTGGCCCTCGTAGCGAGTATTGGAGTTCGCATCGCGGTCCCGATAGGGCAGCCGGGAGATCGCACCCACGCTCTGCACGTCGGGGAGCTGCTCGATCCTCGCCAGCGCGGGACGGAGGAACCGCGCCACCGCGCTGGCATCAGGGTACCGGTCCGGCGAGACTGTTGCGGAGAGCGTCAGCATCGGTCGCGGGTCAAATCCGGGATCCCGGCTGACGAGCGTCGCGAAGCCGCGCAGCACGAGACTCGCTCCGATGAGAAGCATAAGCGAGAGGGCGACCTCGCCAATCACCAGCGTCCCGAGCGCCCGGTGCTGCGTCCGGCTCGCACTGCCCCCCCGCCCCCCGCGTAGCGCGTCCTGCGGGTCGACGGTCGCGCTGTACCACGCGGGCAGCGCGCCGCACAGCAACGCCACGACCGCCGACGCGGAGATTGCGAACACCACGATCGGCATCTCGATCCCGAGCCCGGTCAATTGAGGGAGTTGCGCGGCGGCCAGCTTCCCGATCGCCCGCACCGCGACCCAGGCGAGCGCGATCCCGGCGGCACCGCCAACCATCGTCAGGAGCACGCTCTCCGCGATGACCGGCCGCATGATCGCCCACCGGCTGGCGCCGAGTGCCGCCCGCACTGCGATCTCGCGCTGGCGGTATACGCCTCGTGCGAGCAAGAGGCTCCCGACATTCGCGGCCGCGATCAGGAGGACGGCGCACACCGCCCCGAACATGAGGAGCAGCGGCGTCCGAACATTCCGGACGCTGTCGGACTGAAGCAGGGTCACACGGGCCGACTCGCCGTGCATCTCCGGGTAGATCGCGACCATGGCATCGACGAGCGATCGCAGCTCGATCGTGGCACTGGCCACCGTCGCGCCGGGTGCAAGCCGGCCGACGACGGAGAGGAAGTGGTTGCCGCGCTCCGCGCGCTCAACGGCCGTGAACCGCATGGGAAGCCAGAGATCGGCCGCGAGCTCGACGTTTTCGATCGGCACATGGAAGCCGCGCGGGAGGATCCCGACAACCGTGGTCGGTCTTCCGTCCACAATGATGGTGCGATCCACCACCCCGGGGTCAGACCCGAACTGGCGTCGCCACAACTCGTCGCTCAGGACGGCGACGGGATTCTGGCCCGCACTGTCGTCCGCGACGTCGATCACGCGCCCGCGCCCTGCTCGGACACCGAGCAGGGAAAACAGGTTCCCGGTGACCCGCGTCGAGCTGACCCGCACGCCTCCGTCGGGCAGCGAGATCAGCGACGCCGTGAAGGCGACGGCTGCCAACTCCTCGCGCCGAGCGCCGCGCGCGAGGTCGAGGAACTTGGGCGGGGAGAAGGGATAGTCGTTCGCCTGTCCGACCGTGCGATAGAGGCTGACGAGGCGCCCGGGGTCGCGGAACGGGAGCTGCCGGATCAATGCCTGGTGGATGGCGCTGAAAATCGCCGTCGTGGCGCCCAATCCCAGCGCCAAGCACGAGATCGCGCAGAGCGTCACGGTCGGTGTTCGACGCAGCGCACGCGCGGCATTCCTGAAGTCCGTCAGCGAGATTGGCATCGCGGTTGGTGTGAGGTATCGCTAGGACAGGCCCGCCGCGTCAATGGTTGAGGAGGCCCATGGAATGCTCCGTACCGCGCGATCCGCCGAACCGATTGGATATTTCGGCCTCGGGGCCCATCTTAGAACCCGGCCCGCACCGGCGGGCTTGAAAGAAACGCGACATCTCACGGGACGAGCGACGATGGAATCGATGATCAACGAAGTGCTATCCAAGATGCACTTCGACGTTGCGCTGTTCGTGTCGCTCCTCATCAAGATCGTGATCGCGGCCGCGCTCACGAGCCCCGTGAGTGTCGAGCGGTACAAGGATGACAAAAGCGCCGGCCTGCGCACGTTTCCGATCGTCGCGGTCGCATCGTGTGGCTACGTGATTCTCGCCGGACAGGTGTTCGGCATTTCATCCGGCCAGCAAGCCCCAATCCTGCAGGGACTGGTGACCGGTATCGGCTTCATCGGCGGTGGCGCGATCGTCAAGGACGGTAATCGGGTCCGCGGTACGGCGACGGCAGCGGCGATCTGGTCCACCAGTATCGTCGGCGCCGCGGTGGGCTACGGGCGCCTCGAGATCGCGATCGTGGTGGGACTGTTCACGACGCTGACGCTCTGGATCATCTCGCGGTACGAGATGAAGTGGGAGCTGGAGCGTGACGCCCGGGATGCCGCCGCCGGTGTCATTCAGTCCGCGCACACCGCGATGAGCGATGTCGGGCTTCGCTCATCGTCCGGCCCGGATAGTCCATCGAGCGGACACTAGCCGGCGTCGCGGGTGATCAATGACGCAAGGCGGCCATGACACGCCGGGATGTCCCTGCCGATGCGTCCGATGCGCATTCGGATCTGCGCGGCACGCTGACGCGGCAGTTCGTCACTGCATCGGACACGGTCACGCTACACGACTGGTCGGTGGAGCTGCTGCGGCCGCGCAACTCCGATGACCTGATCAGCGAGGCTGATTTTGTGCGCGACGACCGGCTGCCGTACTGGGCCGACCTCTGGCCCTCGTCGCGCGTTCTCGCCGATTACCTGCTGCAGACGGAACGCGTCCCCGATCGTTCACGCGCCCACGCCCAGCCGGCCGGTCCGCACGATCAATTGCAGCCAGCCGCCGCCCAGTCCCGGACACGGCGTGGACCCATGGCTCCGTCGCTTCTCGAGCTGGGATGCGGTCTCGGTCTGGTGACGATGGCCGCGATGCGAGCGGGATACGATGTCCTCGCCACCGATTACTACGAGGACGCCTTGCGCTTCACCCGCGCCAACGCCGCCCGCGCCCTCGGCCGCGAGCCCATGACCCGTCACGTCGACTGGCGCGATTTCCCCGCGGATCTCGGAGGCTTCGACCGTATCGTCGCGGCGGACGTGCTGTACGAAAAGACCTACCCGCCCCTGCTCTCAGCCGCGATCGCGCGTACCCTCGCCCCCGGCGGCGAAGCGATCATCGCCGACCCGGGCCGCGTCGCCGCGCCGGATTTCCTGGCCGGATTGGCAGCCGACGGCCTGGAAGTCGTGTCCAAGGTCACGCACCCATTCGACGAGGGCGAAATCCACCAGCAGATTACCCTCTACCGAATCAAGGCAATACCGGCCTGATGGTTTCCCCTGGTGTGCTGGCCCCAATCTCTCGTGTTGCGGCATTCGTTCTCGCCGCCACCGCCGCCGCCTGCGCCCACCCCTCCTCATCGCTGCAGCCCGCCGCCCAACTCGCCCACCTCGAAACCACCTTCACCGCCCTCCGCTCACTGCGCGACACACTCGACGTCACCCGCGCCCGCGGACTCACGCAAACACCGTCCGGCGAGTCCCTCCCCTCCGGCGATCACCGATTCCTCACCGCGCGCTCGGCCGTCGCCCAGGAACTCGCCGCGATCGACACGGCACACCTCAAGGACAGAGACCGCGTAGCCCTCACAACCCTCTCCCGCACACTCGCGACCGATCTCGCCGGCGACCCGGACGCCGCGGAGCCGCCGGATGGACACACCAGCTGCGCTATCACCGACGTCCCACCCGCTCTCGCGCCGGGCGACACCACTGCCGCGAACGCCTTCCGCCGCCACGTCTACGACTGCTTCGGACGCGCCGCCACTGCAGTCGTCGCCGGCAACGACACGGTAAACCGCCTCACGATCCTTGGCCGCATCGCGGAGACGCCGGACGCGGCCGAGCGCAAGCGCCTCTTCCTCGCCCTCGCTCCGATATGGCGCACGGTGAACGGCGACGACGGAGCCCGAAGCCCCTACCGCGCGCTGCTCTTATTCGGCGCGAACCAGGATCCGGAAACCAACCCCTCGCCACTGGATCGCGCATCGGATATCGGCGTCGGCCCCGCGACTCTCGAACGCTGGCTCGTCGCGATCCTCGATGCCTGGCGCACCGCAACGCCGGACTCGGCGGTCGAACCCTGGGACTACTACTACGTCGCGGCAGCGGCGGACCGCCAGCTCGCCCCGCACATTCCGCGCGACTCGCTTCTTCCGATCACGATCCGCTACTACCGGACGCTCGGCGCGGATGTCCCCGCCCTCGGTGTGCACTACGATCTCGCTCCCCACCCAGGCAAGACACCCGTCGCCAACACGACGTTCGGCTCGCGCGGTCATGAGGCGGACGGCCAATGGATCCCGTCGGAATCGTGGGTGTTCGCCACATACGAGACTGGCGGCCTGGGCAATCTCGACGAGTTGGTGCACGAGACCGGGCACGCCATCCATCTCGCGGCGATTCACGAGCGCCCCGAGTACGTGGACTGGCCGGACAGCGACCCGCTCACCGAAGCGGTCGCCGACATCCCCGCGCTCAGCGTCTATGACCCGGCATGGGAGTTCCAGTTCCTGGGCGATTCGGTCAGCACACCGGTCGCGTCACGCGCGAAATACGCGTCCATCATGCTCGACATCGCCTGGGCGCTGTTCGAGGTCCGGCTGCACGACCACCCCGATGCCGACCCGAACGACGTGTGGACCGCCATCACGTCGCACTATCTGCACATCGCGCCACACCCTGAGTGGTCGTGGTGGGCAATACGCGGCCAGCTCATCGATGCGCCGGGCTACATGATGAACTACGCGCTGGGCGCCGTGATCGTGACCGCGATCCGTGAACGCATCGCGACGGTCCACGGCCCATTCGCGACGGGCGACACGTCCTGGTATCCCTGGCTGTCCGCGCACCTTCTGCGCTTCGGACTCGCGCGCCCCACGCGCGACGTGCTACCCGAGCTGCTGGGCGGCCCGCTGAGCGATGATCCGCTCCTGCGCGACCTCGCGCGGATGCGGCCAGCCTCGGCCACGAGATAGCACCACGGCAGCGTGCACCATCGGTGCGAGAGTTGCCAATCTGCTAAGAGGACACGGACCAGGAGGGCTCAATGATCCGGAAGCTCAAGACAGGCAGCTATCGCCTCTACTCACGCAAAAAGAATCCGAAAACCGGCAAACGCCGCAACCTGGGCACTTTTCGCACGCTGGCCGCCGCCCAGCAACACGAACGCGCGGTTCAGTACTTCAAACGCCTAGGTTAGCCGGCCGACCCGCAAAGATGTTCGCCCTGGTAGGGGCCGGTCATGACCGGCCCTTCAGCGGCTGCGCCCTTTTTGCCGGACTCGTCTCCTTTCGCCTTTCGCCTTTCTACTAGGCGGCGCGAAGCGCCGGCCTAGTTCCAGCGCAGCCCCTTGAGCTGGTCGAGATTGACATTCCCGCCGCTCAGCACGCACACGACCTTCGCCCCTGCCGGCGCCTTGATCAATCCCCGCCGCAGCGCCGCGATCGGCGCCGCCGCCGCGCCTTCGATGACGAGCTTGCAGTGCCCCATCGTCCAGCGGAGCGCATCGAAGATCTCGTCGTCCGGCAGCGTCACGATCTCGTCGACGAATTTCCGCACCACCGAGAAGTTGTTCTCGCCGACACGCTTCACGCGCAAGCCGTCGATGATGCAGTCGACTGTGAGGAGCGTCACCACGTGGTCGGCGCGCACGCTCTCGAGCATGCCGGGCGCACCCGACGATTCTACTCCGATGATCTTCACCTTGGGATTGAGCCCCTTCACAGCCATCGACACACCGGAGATCAGCCCGCCGCCGCCGATCGGAACGACGATGACGTCCACCTCAGGGAAATCCTCGTAGACTTCGAGGCCGAGTGTGCCCTGGCCGGCGATCAGGTCGAGATCGTCGAACGGATGGATGTAGGTGAGCCCGCGCTCAACCACCAGTTGCTTTGCCTTCTCGTTCGCCTCATCCCAGATCATCCCATGCAACACCACCTCGGCGCCGTACGCCTTGGTGGCCTCGATCTTTGACGGCGTCGCGTTCGTCGCCATGACTACCACCGCGCGGATGCCGTAGATCTTGGCCGCGAGCGCCACGCCCTGCGCATGGTTTCCGGCGGAAGAGCAGATCACCCCCCGCTCCCGCTCCTCGGGTGTCAGCTCGGCGAATTTGTTGAGCGGCCCGCGGATCTTGTACGATCCCGTGCGCTGAAACATCTCCGCCTTGAGCCGGACATCGAACCCCGACTGCTCGCTCAACAACCGCGACGTCAACAGCGGGGTGTGATACGCGTGCGCCGACACGCGCCGCCGGGCCTGGGCAAAAACGGACGGGGCGAGCGGGATCTCCTTGCGCGACATCAACAAGCTCCTGAGGGTGGTCGGATCGGTGCGGGCTGAACGCTATTAAAGACACTGGTGGCTGCGCCAGTCGGCGGCCCTAAGGCCCAGGATTTGGTACAGCGGCGAGGCCGAGCGTGAGGCGACTCCGGCGCCACGCGGGCCGCCGCTAGGACCGATAGGGCGATTCGTCGTCCGCCCAGATCGCGGCGCTGTAGCCCCCGAGCGGGCCCGCGAGCTCCTCCGCCAGATCGATCAGCCCCGCGCTCAGATGGTCTCCGTACCGCAGCAGCCGCGCCGCCCGCGTCCGGTCGGCCAGGAGGAACGCGAGGAGCGGCGTGTCCGCCTTCTTCGCGTTGCACGCCCGGCATGCCAGAACGAGGTTGTCGCGACGATCGTACGCGCGCTGGCCTTTCCGCGGCGTCACGTGATCCAGCGTGATGGATCTGGTGGCGCTGTGGCGGCCGCAATAGGCGCAGACCGGTCCATGACGCTCCAGTAGCGACAACCGCGTGGCCGTGTACGCGGCCCGGCCGGTGGGCTGCGAGGTGAGGGTGTGGGCTCGTGTTTGGCCGGCCCGGGGCCGGCGCGAGCGGCGGGACCGGCGCCGCGCGGGTGGATTACTCATACCGGGAATAATAGTCGCGGCTCAGCGGTCCGAACCGCCGGCCGAGTCGAACATGGTCGGTCAGGGTTGACCCCCCTACCGCCGGCAGCCGCGAGGAGCTCGAACGCCGTGGGCTCAGCCGGTGACGCTCACGCCCAGCGGGACGGCCCTCGGCAAGCGGAAGCTCATCACCGAGCCTGCGCCCACCACACTCGCGGCCGTGAGATCGCCGCCCATTTCGCGGGCGAAGCTGCGACTGATCGCGAGTCCGAGCCCCGTGCCATCCGCTTTCCGGGTCAGTTTGCTGTCGAGCTGCACAAAGGGCTCGAACACGAGTTCCAGTTTGTCCACCGGGATGCCGATCCCCGTATCGGTGACGCGAATGACGACCTCCACATCGCTCGGAGCGCATTCGACGGTGACCTGGCCCCCTGCACTTGTGAACTTCATCGCGTTCGAGAGAAGATTGAGTACGACCTGCCGCACACGTGCGCGATCGGCACGCACGCACACGCTGTCGTCGCACGGCCGGTAGATATACTGCAGGTCCTTGCGCTGCATCTGCGGAATGGCTAACCCGGCGGCCTCCGTGAGCACGTCGTTCACGGAGATCTCTGCCAGATGGATGTCAATGTGCCCTGCTTCGATCTTGGCGAATTGGAGGACGTCCTCGATGAGGCCAAGGAGGTGCTGCTGGCTGGAGGCGATCCGGCGTAGGTAATCGCGTTGCGCCTCGGACACCTTTCCGCTGATCTCCAGTTCGAGCAGCTGCACGTAGCCCAGTATCGCGTTGAGCGGAGTGCGGAGCTCGTGACTCATCGTGGCGAGGAACTCACCCTTCACGCGATTCGCGGCCTCGGCCGCCCGCCGCGCCGCCGCCATGTCGCGATAG
>Ga0182024_10009944_pt1 | contig 19521 bp, 18 predicted proteins | sample P32metaG_FD_120480 | JGI IMG/M metagenome (GOLD analysis project Ga0182024, IMG submission 120480) | Permafrost microbial communities from Stordalen Mire, Sweden - P3-2 metaG (Illumina Assembly) | ecosystem: Environmental > Terrestrial > Soil > Wetlands > Permafrost | place: Sweden: Stordalen... | reverse complement strand
GCCGGAGGGAGGAGGACGGCGAACATGGCTGGGTCACCGGGGCCGCCGGTGGCGAACTGGTGGCCGGGGTGGGCGGCGAGGTAGGCACGCATGCGGGCGACTTGTTCCGTGGTGATGGGGTCGCCGTCCTGCCCGTCGCAGCCGCAGATGCACGCGGTGCGGGTGCTGATGGCGGGGTGCCCGGCGGGTGGAGGGGCGGGGATGGTCATGGATGTTCCTTGGGGCGGGAGGGTTCCAGGGCGGGGCGCGGCGGTGGTGTCGGCGTCATGCCCGATGAGCGGCGCGGAGGGCGCGGACGGTTGCGCCGTCGCAGGGTGCCTTTTATTCAAGTACTGTGCGGTCGGTCGGTACGGGGTTCCAGGCGTGGTCGCCCAGCACGTCGCCGAGCTTGTCCAGCAGGTCTCCCAGCAGGTAGCGCGTGATGACAATCTCGCCATGCTCCTGCGGTATCCGCGCCTGCCACGCGCCGCCCACACCCAGAGTGCCGATGACGACGAGGGGATAGCGCTCGCGGAATGCCCGCAGCCTCAGCATCTGGTCCGGCTCATCCGCCACCAGCGACAGTGCCGGCCGGGTCGGCATCAGCTGCCGGCCTTCTGGGTGGCCTGCCCGGTCCCGCGGCATTCCGCGCAGGACCGGCGGACGCACTCGGCGCGGCCCCTGGTGATCGTCCCGACCACCCAGGCCCGCTGTGACCGGTGCAGTTTCCAGCCCCGGCCCCGGCAGGCGGGGCATCCGTTCACGTGGGCGCTTGCGTTCGTCATGCACCCGATGATCAGCGGCAAGTCGTTACGAGCCCATTACACATGGGGTTCTCACGGTGAGATCCCTGCAGGGCTGCGTAAGCTTCAGATTGCAGCCAGTAGCAGCACGGCGGAACGCAGACATCTAGGACAGGCATGCGGGCAAGCGCTTTCGACCCGCCGGCGATACCCGCCGGGTTCTGGGAACGCGCCGATGTGTGCCAGGCGCTGCGCACGCGCGACATGGGGACGCTGTTCCGGCTCCTGCGCCAGTACGCCGGGCTCAGCCAGACCCGCATCGGCACCGCCGTCGGCCTGGGACAGGGCCGCACCAGCGAGATCGCCAATGGCACCCGCAGAGTAGCCGCCACCCACGTCTTCGAGCGGATCGCCGGCGGCCTGGGCATGCCCGACACCGCCCGCGTCCAACTCGGCCTCTCCCCGCGTCACGCGGTACCGCCCCGGCCCGCCGCGAGCAGCGCCGCCCGGATCACCGACATTGAGCTGCTGCGGCAGATCACCGCCGCCCGCAGCATCGACTCCACGGTGGTCCAGGCCCTCCAGGGGGAAACCGACACGATCCGGCTCCTGGACCGCCGTCTCGGCGCACCCGCGGTCGCCGCGAAGCTGGAAGCTCACATCAGCCACCTGGAGATCTGCCTGCGGTACTCCTTGCGGCCAGGGAACCGGCAGCAGGTCGCCTCCGTCCTGGCTGATGCCTCGGCCCTGGCCGGGTGGCAGGCCATCGACATGGGCCGCCTTCCCCGCGCGTGGGAGCACTTCGAGCGTGCCACCGCCGCCGCCCGCGAAGCAGGCGACAGCTCCCTCCTCGGGTTCGCGGGCGGCGAACAGGCCTACGTCCTGCTCGACCTGCACCGGCCCGCCGAAGCCCTCGCCATGATCCGGGCCGCCTACACCGAGACCAGCGCCGCCGTCCCCCACCAGCTCCGCGCGTGGATGCACGCCGCCGAGGCAGAAATGGCCGCCGCCGCCGGGCAGGAACGCACCTGCCGCACCGCACTCGACCAGGCGTTCACCGAGATCAGCCACGGCCCCAGCGGGCAGGATCTTCCCTACCTGGCCCTCAACGAGACCCACCTGACCCGGTGGCGCGGCAACTGCCTGGTCCTGTTCGGCGACCCGGAGACCGCCGGCGAACTCAGCACCGCGCTCAGTGCGATGGACAGCGACTTCACCCGCGCTGAAGCCGGGCTGCGGTGTGACCTTGCCGCCGCGTTCCACGTCCGCGGTGAGAAAGACCAGGCCCGCCTCCACCTCACCCGGGCACGGGAACTCGCCCATGTCACCGGGTCAGCACGCCAGCGCCGCCGCATCCGCGACCTCGCCAGCAAGATCGCGAAAGCAGCTTGACTATTTCAGCGTCAGCAAGCCCATCAGAGCGACAAGGGTTCCCGAGTTCCAGATCGTCCCCGACTTGATCAGCTCCGGGATCTGGGCCAGCGGTACCCATTCCATCCGCTCGACCTCGTTGACCTCGGTCGGCTCGGCGGTCTTCTCCGGGTCGCGGCCCACGAACACCACATGCTCGGAGTCCACCATGCCGACCATCGGCTGGAACGTCACCAGGTGCTCCACCCTTCCTGCCCGGTAGCCCGTCTCCTCCTCCAGTTCCCGCACTGCTGTATCGGCTGGGTCCTCGTCCTCATCAATCAGGCCACCCGGCAGTTCCCAGCCCCACTTGTCCTGCACGAACCGGTGCCGCCACAGCAGCAGCGCCCTGTCCTGGTCATCTACCAGGACCATCATCGCGGCCCGGTGCAGCCGCACCACGTGATGCCAGAACCGCTCACCGTCCGGCAGCTCCACATCCACCTGGCCCAGCCACACCCACGGGTTGTCATAGATCACCCGCTCGCCGAACGTCTTCCACCGGCTCGACCCATCCGTCATCTCTTCAGTCACCACACCGACGCTAGCGCCTCCGGGCTGGGCGGTGCGCAGCATCTCGTGACCACGACCAGTCCACATTTGACGGCGAGGTTGACGACGCCCGTTGCGTCCTCTATCCGAACGCTCTGGCAGCTCTCTCGTCGGCCTTCAAAACGGTCCAGTGGCCGCTCGCGCCGCAGCCTCGATGCGCGGTTTCCACTCCCGCTACGGCACGCCGCCGGTCGGCTGACAGGAAGCACAAGAATCATTCTTTCCCGCCCTGTTGCCATGGGCGACTGCCTGGAGCTAAGCCTCCCTGTTCGTTGTAGCCCGGTTCTCTGGCGCATAGATCAAGCGTCCGGCCGGAGCGATTAGAAGTTGAAATCAAACTCCGACTGCTCGGAGGTTGCACCACCAGTGTCAACTTCAAGACTGAGCTGTGAGCCATATGCGGTGGTAACGACTCGTCCGGCAGTAAAGCCTTCATCTCGATTTGCTTGATAGTCGCTCTCGCTGTGGTATGCGAAAACGACGGCTCCGCACTGATAATTTGTAAGCCCTTTCTGAACGAAGAAGGCGGACAGGTCCGCTTCAAGTGTCCGGCCGCTCAGCCCCGAGCTGACTGTGACATAAAGGGCAGGCTGAGGACAGGTGCTCAATCCATCGGTAGCGCTTCCGACCTGGGTTACTTGACTCGCATCCCCTGTGGCCGCGAAGGCCAGGAAGGATTTCAGCGTCTTAGGGGGAAAACTTGGGCTAATGGCGGAACTGGTATCAGCTGGACTTTGGGTGACGCCCGAAAGGCTTGCACCGGAAGTCTGAGATGAGCCGCAGCTCGTCACTACTGCCACCAAAATTGCAACAGCAAATAGCCGAAGACTGCGAAGCAACTGACACCTCGATTGCATTGATTTCTACCCGAGTTGATTTTATATCTTAGTACCTCTAGACCTGCGTCTCAGGTTCAGTTAGCTCCTTCGTGCAAAATTGCCCCTGTCTGGTCTAGGCTTGAGTCGGCAATGAATGATAAGTCTGTTATCGATAAAAGTTGCTCGATGCAAATATAAGTCACCAGTATTCATGCTTCGCTCGCGTATCGCCAGTCATACACCGTCTGCGAAACGTAACGATTGAGTCTCCACGCCTACCATCCTGACTCTCTCGTGCCACTTGATCACGAGGGCCACTCCTGAGACCCTGAAAGGATTGTGGAACTGCGTGATTAACGAAGTGGTTGGCTACGCAACGTGCTTCCGCGTATTCCCCTGAAACTCGGCGAGCTGGCGGTGCCAGTTCGCTTGCACGACATCCTGTTAATTTTCAACTCACGAACCGCTCTGCTAACAATGCGTCACAGTCGTCAGTGACCTTCGTCTGACACTCGCATCTTCTGCAGCGCTCGATTGCCAGGAACGGTCTTGTTGCCGAGTTGAGCCTTACTGGATCAAGGCGACGGCGCTCTGCGCCGCCGCGCCAGCCGCACTCGCGCCGGGCGTGCGGCCCTGGCGGGCCGACCCGTCGCGAATCGCCAGTCCAGCGGCCATACTCATCTCCAGCCCGATCAACGACCGTTAACTTCCAGAAATGAGCCATAGCGCTGGATGGTCGGGCACGTCCCACCCATCACCCATCAAAGTCTAGCCATTAGTATGCCCACTGTGTGCGATGTGTCAGCGGCTGGGATTGAATCGAAGAATGAACCAGTCTGCAAGCTCGCAAGCAATATCCTTGAGCTGCAGCGCTTTGGACCTGTTGATGCCCTCGCTAAGGCCATGTGCAATTTTGTTACGGCGATCCACCAAGAATCCAACTTCTCGGCGCAGGTGCCCATCGTCGTCATCAAGCATGGCCTTGAATTCATCGCGGTAGTTAGCATCGAATCGGCCGACCAAATCTTCAAGATTTACAGGAGTCGGGTTTCTGCTCCTCTCGAGCCATGAGTGAGCGAATGTCCTCACAAGTCCACCGGACCTCTGCCTTACGTATGATCGGCATACCTCAACCGTAACCTGCTCAAGATAGCCGCAAGAGCGTATTACCAAAATCCGGCACAGCCAAGATTGGATCTCTGGATCGTCAGCGTTCCTCGATGGTTTTTCAACCAGGGAAGCTAGGGAATCCAAGTTAGACTTGAGGGTAGGTATAGGCACGGGCGGCCATTGATCAATCATCGACTCACTCGGCCTTAAGCGGAGGCAAAAACTTGGTTCGCGAGCGCGAGGCGTGTTCGCACACTTTCCTCATCCGCTGTCGCTCGAGATATGGCCTGGTCAAACCTTTTATCGGCGCGTAGACGCGAGATACCTTCTTCAACTGCGTCTGCGGTGATGGCATCGTCGGCATCGAGCCTCCGCATTAGCCCGACGAGTACTGCTTCTGTCAGCGCCGTATTGATCTGGTTTGACTGACGACGAAGTGACTTAGGGCCGGCCTTTTCGTTTATTAGGCGGGCCGCCTGCTTAAACAGAGTCTCGATCCGAGCTGAATCGATACCCTCGAGTTGCCTATGCGCGCCTACAAAGTCGTTTAGAAACTTCTTTAGAGGACGCTTATATGTGCCAGGTGTGACGAAGAGCGCATTCGTTCTGAGGATTACTTCTTGGTCCCTTAGTCTTGGAGATTTAGTCCCGTATAGAACCCGCCAATTCGCGTCCACGTTCAGTCTCTCGAGTTGTGCGATATACGGCCCGGCATACAAAGCTACTCGAATTTCATGGGGCGTTAGTTGAGTACCACCAGAATTTAGCCGTTCGAACACCTGGTATACCGCATCCAGGGAACTAGTAGAGTCGTCAGTCTCGACTATGGTTGCTTGAATGAAGGTACTGTCGATTAGGCGTTTATACTCTGGGGGAAGGGTGGCGTATGTAAGACCGATGAATTTTTCGGCTACCGACTGGAGGGTGAACACTTTCTTGTCGTGAATCCCGCCATAAAACTCCGCGAGAGTTCGTAGGCGCTGTTGGCCATCTAGGACAAGGTAACGGCGGTCTGCTTGCTGAACTAGGAATATTCCTGGGATGGGATATCCAAGGAGAAGCGATTCAATGAACCGGTCCATCTGCGGCTTCCGCCAAACGAAGCCACGCTGAAAGCGTTCGGTTGAAATAGGCGGATCTTCCTCATGGCCGAATGTTGGTATTATTATGTCTCCCCGTCCGAGGCGCCTGACTAGCCCTTCGACATCGAAGTCAGCACCTTTATAGGATACATAAGGAGGTTCGGGGTCTGGTTCCTCAAGAATCGCCAGCTCTTCGGCGCTTAGAAGATCTGAATCCTGGATCTGTACACTTTCAAGGGTTGAATCTTGAGTTTCGCTGTCTTCGCCAACCGCCGACTGGTCCAGATTTTCTGTCATTATATACGACCTCGATATTCAGAATAAGTACAATTGGAGCTCAAGCGCTGTTCTCGAAGGTGGAGACTTACTGTAAGTCAGCAACGTAATCATACGACTAGTGGTGCCAGCGTCGCACTTAGTAAGCCATGCTGATCTGCCTCAGCAGTCGCAAGCTCCCCCGCTGGTTGATCGTCTGCCTCCAGCGGGGCCTCTGGCTCCGAGAAGATGGGACAGGCGGAGGCCCCTGCCGTCGAAGTCGGTAGCCGGTTTAACCCGTCGCCATCGACCCAGACGCAGCCGAGCAGACCAGGCCGAGGCGGGCCGACGGTGACGGGTTGAACCGCAAGGCTGGCGTGTGCGCGGGCCGCGCACGGTGGAAGCTCGAAACCAACAGGTCAGGCACCGGTTCTGTAAACCGATTAGTAAACCGGACGCTGCGGGACAGCTTGAGACAGGGGAGACGCGGGAAGACCCGGCACGAACACGCCTCGCCCGTCTGCCAAGGCCGGCGCGGACATCGAGGAATAGCGTAAGACGCCAGAGACGTGCACTGTACGGCTCATAACCCAGCGACGCCAAGTACGCGATCGAATCGACGGCGTGCCCGTTACGTGCCCGATCGGACGGTGAACCGCGGAGATTCACGGTCGCGCACGGACAGACTGGTACGCCGCCGACCTGGGACAGCCCTGCGCAGAGCCCTTGTACCCGGAGCCTTCCAAGCTGGTCATGCGGGTTCGATTCCCGTCACCCGCTCCACTATTTAGCTGGAAATTTAATAAATTTCGAACAAAGACCCCGATGACTGCCTGGTGGCAGCAGCTCGCCCCGGCCGGACGGCTGATCATACCCCTGCGGGTCACCAGCGGCACGACCAGGTCCATCGCCTTCGGCCGGCCCGGTGACGACCCCGCAGGCCGCCACCTGGCAAGCCAGTCGATGGCGACCTGCGGATTCCTTGCCATGCGCGGCACCGGCGCCAGGCCCGAACCCGCCATCGAGCTCGCGGACGGCGTCAGCCTCCTGCCCGCCGGCGCCGTCTCCCGCGCCGCCGCGTTCGCCGGCGCCCTCGCCCAGCCCGCCGCCCGCGCCTGGTCAGGCACCGTGATCCGGTCCGGCCAGCCGTTCCAGGACCTCGACCTGTGGCTGGCCACCACCACCCCCGGATTCTGCCGGATCACCGCCAGCCAGGAGGCCGCCGGCACCGGCCTGGCAACCCCGGCGTTCCGCTGGGGCGGCGCCGCCGTCACCAGCAAAACGGGCTCCTTCGCCTACCTCACCATGCGGCCCGCCGAGCCCGCCGGACCCGCCGGCGATCGTCCCTTCCTCGAAATCGGCCACCCCGCGCATCGACGCCTACCTCAAGCCCTCCCACGCCGCCGGCACGGTCGTCATCGACAAGCCTCACACGATCCTGACCATCACCTGGTGACCTCATGAGGACCCCGTTCCCGCACGAGGCCGCCGCCCGCCGCTTTCCTCTCGTGCCCCGGGCCAAGCCCGCCTGCCACCCGCTCCACGTGCGCGTCCAGGGGAAATGGCGTGCCGGGGCTGGCCGTCATGACAGCAGGAGCACGCAGTCCCACCGAGCGGGGACGGCGGGGCTGGGCAGGCGGGCGTGGTCGGCGAGGGCGAGGGCGGCGCCCGCGGCACCGGTCAGGAATCCCGGCCGGTCCTCGGCGGCATCGTGACCGGTGTGCGGGATGGTGAACGGGTGGGTGGCGTCGAACGCCGTGGTGACGGCGCTCGCGGCGCTGGATGTCACCTCGGGCTGGCGGCCGGCGGCGCACTGGAGGACGCCGGCGTGCCCGTGGCAGAGGGCCGGCCCGTCTGCGTCCCAGGTGGAGGCGGGCCGGCTGGCGAGGGAGGCGATGGCCTCCTGGCTGGCCCGGGCGAGCGCGTCATCGTCAAGAGCCCGGCTGGCGAGGGCGAGGGCGGCGCTGATCCCCGGTGCCCCGTAGCACCAGGCGTCACGCCGTCCGGGCATCGGGTCCGGGATGCCGGACGCGAGCTCGTCCCCTGTGATGGCGGGCGGCCAGCATCCGCCGGTCCGCCAGCGGACGAGCCAGGCGGCAGCGGTGCGTATAGCGGCTGCCTGGCCGTCAGTGCTGTAGCCGGCCTCGTGTCCGGCTGCGAGGAATGCGAGTGGCCCGGCTATGCCGTGAGCCATGCCGGTGGCTGCCTCGCCTGAGGGGTGCAGCCGGGTCGGCTGTTCAGGTTGTGCCGGTATCCACCATCCGGGCCGGCGGGCTGGGCTGGTGATCATGACGGTCAGGGTCGTGAGCATCGCGTTCAGGCCCGGCTCGGCGGCATGATGGCCGGCAAGGCACGCCGCCAGCAGGACCCGGCCGATTCCGGCTGGCCCGCTGATCAGGTCATAGCCTGCCCATGATGAGAAGGGACGCCCGGCGCCCCGGCGGTCCTGGTCGGCGGCGGCGAGCTGCAGCGCATGCCGGGTCAGCCAGCGGACGGCCTGCCCTGTGGCGGGCGCGAGCCGGCTGGGGTCGGGAAGGTACTGGCTGCCCAGGATGAGCGACGCCGCCAGGCCCGCAGTACTGCTGTAGATACCTGTTCCGGTAGCCGGTATCTGCCTGGCCTGTAGCGCGGCGGCGGCCCAGTGCTGGTCAGCGGCCTGCGCGAAGACGGGATCGACCGCGGAGAGCCGGGCGTGCAGCAGCGCGGTGCCTGCCAGGCCCTCCAGGGAGGGCTCGCTGATGCCGTCTGGATCCAGGAGCCGCTCGGCTGTGGCCAGCGCCACACGCGCAGCGGCGGTACGGATGCTGGTCATGATGCGACGCGGTGCGCGGCCAGGGTGTCCGCGGCGAGCGCGCGGATCAGCGGCTCGATGGTGTTATCACCGAGCAGCCGGTTCTGGTGCATATGGATGAGCGAGGATGCGCACCGTGCCCGCTGCGGCGGGGGGACCGCGGCCCGGTACGCCGACAATGATTCCAGCCACGCCGCAGTGAGGGCGGGGTCCGCGTACGGGATGACGTCTTCTGCGATGGCACGAACGTCCTGGCGGGCCGCGGCCATGCGCTGGTGAGCGGCGCGGTCGAGCCTCCGGCCTTCGAGCGCTGCCATGTCTCCTTCGGCGACAGCGCGGGTAATGGCGGCGGCCGCGGCTGCGGCGGCTGCCAGGTAACGGGCGGGGTCGCTTGTTGCGGCGATCACCGACAGCACCAGGCTGCTGTCGGCCGCGAAGACGTGCTCGGCGGCGGTGATGGCAGCTGGTCCGCCGTACCGTTCGGTTTCCTGCTCGTATGCCTCGACGGTAAGGCCACCGGCTTGCCCGGCCCGGATCGCGTCCGCGCACCAGGCGCTTACGGCAGGGAGTACCTGTCCGCCGAGGACGGCCGGGTCGCCGTGGAACCGGATGCGCAGGTGCGGCCCGAGAGCGGCGGTACTGTAACGGAGCCAGAACCAGCAGTCGGCAAGGCCCGCCAGGTCCGCCGTCATGGCCGGGATCCCGGTCAGCAGGTCGTTCTGCTGTTGTGCCGGGCAGCTGATCGCCAGGGACAGCCACGCTCCGCCCGGAAGGTACAGGCCGCTATCGGGCGGACGCGGCATCGGCGGCCGGCTAGCGGGGCGGGCGGCGGCCGTCCTTCGCAGCGGGATGACCAGTTCAAGCACGTGGCGCCCGTGTGGCCCTTCGACCACGCCCTGAATCGCGTCAGGCCCGCCGGGCGGCGCGGTGACCGCCCGGACGCCGCGGTGCACATAGCGGCGCAGCAGCTCGCGGTCATCGGGCCGGCGCAGGTCCAGCGGCAGCGTCCGGTCGTGGTCGTGCGTGAGGACGACATCGGGCAGCGGGATGACCGCATGCCGCCGCCATCCGGCGAGGGCTCGTTCCCAGTCCGGTTTCCTGCCGGCGGCTGCGCGCACGTGCGCGGGGAGGACCCATCTGGCCGGTGCGAGGACGACGGACCGGTAGGTGACGCGCGGCTGGAACGGGCCGGCAGCGGCGATGCCCCACGACCACAGCGACAGCGGGTAACAGCCGGCGAGACCGGTGAGCTGGAGAAACCTTGCCATCGGCGGCAGCATGTGCGGTGCGAGCCGGTTGTAGGCAACGGGCAGGATCGGCCCGCTCTCGCCGCTGGACCAGAGGACGAGGTGCCGGCCGTTCGACGACAGGGACAAGGTTGCCAGCAGCAGGTCGCCGTCTCGTGGCTGGTAGCCGACCGGGATGCGGCGTGCGTTGCCGGCTGGCGGAGCCAGCGGTGTCCCTGGGGTGCAGGCTGGCCGGGCCACGATCTCGGCGATGACAACCGGTTCGGCGGTGTACCCGATGTCGGGAAGGAGGAGTAGTCCCCGGAAGCGGCCCTGTGTCGATCCGGCCGCCGGCGAACCTCCGGTGATGGCGATGCGCAGCCGCCTGGCGGCCAGGTCATCCTGGCTGGCTGCGAACACGCGCACGATCAGTTCCGCCGTTGGCGGTGGCGGCCCGGGGTCATCGTGAGACAGGGCCGCGATTACGGCGGTGTCCAGGACTACCTCGGTCTGCTGGGCGGCGATCGCGTCGGCGATCAGGCAGGCGAGGGTCTCAGTACGTCCCGGCGGTTCTGGCGGTCTGGGCTGGTCTTCGATGTCGGCTAGCCCGAGCCCGGTCACGGGATCGGTCGCCTCGAGGAGCGGGACTAGCCGGCCGGTACCGTAGCGTGCCACGAATCGCTCGTGGTAGCCGGCAAGCGGCGGCTGGGTCAGCCCTGTCCGCCACAGTATGCCCGCGGCTTCCACTGCCTGGTCGGCGATTGCGGCTGGCAGGTCCAGGTGCGCTGTGGCCGTCACGTCGATCATCAGGGGCCGGTCCACATCGACGATCACCTTGGCCGCCTCACGGGCGCGTTGCAGTGCTGCCAGCCGGGCAGGTGCACCGGGCTGGTGCTGGTCGGCTTCAGCCAGCAGGCTGCGCAGGCGCGTCAGCGGCCGGGCGGTCGCGGCTGGTATCTCGTGCAGCAGGTGGGCGAGGGGGTCGCGAGTGATATCCTCGGGCAGCAGGCTAGTCAGCAGGAACCCGTCGCGTGCCAGGTTTCGCAGGCAGTCGTGTATCACTGGTGCGGGGATCTGCGGCCAGCGCTGGTGAATTGCGCCGGTGAGCTGCCAGGCGGTCGCGCCGTCTGCCGCGCTGGCGAGAAGGATGATCACGGCCTCGCTGGCACGCACGCTCACATGCCGGGCGCCTGCCTCGCCCGGCTGCTGGGTTTCGAAACGGCTACCTCGCCGCGTCACGAGGTTGCTGGTCGTGAACGTGACCGCTGAGACCACGGCGTCGTCTTCCAGCAGACGGCCGCACAGTGCATCGAGCCAGGCACCCGCCAGATAGCTGCGAGCGCGGACCTCGCCGGTCAGGTGCAGGCGGTACTGGCCGCTGGAGAACCGGGCGGTGGTGACTGCGGCGAAGGCGCCGTGCGGGGTCGGGCGGAACCGTGCCCGGAGTTCATAGGCGCGCAGGACCTCTGGCCACCGCCCGGACGCAGGTCTCGTGGCGGCCGGCGCCACGTGAAGGGCGGCCTGGTGCGATGCCACGGCAACCGCCTCGGTGAGCAGCGGCTCGCCGGCGTGCCCGCTGCCCTCGGCCGGCTCGGCTGGGAGCAGCGGGAGCCGCGCGAGAACCGTGCGCGCCGTCGCCAGTTCGAAGAGGCGTGCCACGATGCTGGCTAGGGCTCGCAGCCCGCGCAGCTTGTCGTGCAGTCGCCGGCCGAGCAGTCCTCGCTGGAACGCCCCGTCGGCTGAGATACAGGTGCGACCCTGGTTTCAAGGTCGAACAGGTCGGCTATGAGGTTGTCGAGTGGCATGGCAATCTCCTTTCTGGTGCAGTTCGTTTGGGGCCTGGCGGCCCTCCTTGATCTAGGGGCGGCAGCCCGAGCAGGTCGCTGTGCAGCCGTCGGTGGTGCAGTCCTCGCTGGAACGCCTCGGCGGCATCAGCGTCTCCGCCAGCGGCTTTGCCTGCGGGTCGAGGTCGAACAGGTCGGAGATGAGGCGGCTGAGTTCCACATCGTGCTCCCTTCCATGGGTGTCATCCGGTTGCTGGCATGTAGTCATGCCGCGGTGGTGTAGGCGTGCAGCTCGGTGTAGAGCTTGCGGATGGCAAGGAAGGCGCCAGGGGCTGCTGTCATCCCCGCGGGGTAGGCGTCGACGCGCAGGGTGCCGATAGACGGCATGGCACGATTCCACGCCTCGAGCCGCGCGGTTACCTGTGCGGCCAGCAACCCGCCGGAAGGACCGCAGGTGCACACGCCGAGTTCCTGCATCGAGACGCTGTGCGCGCCGGCCTGCCCGGTGTCGCGGCGGGTGAGGTAGGCGAACGTGCCGCCGGCGTAGGCACCCATGCTTCCGTAGTCGTAGGCCGGTTCCAGGAGCCCGTGCGCACGCGCTGGACCCAGCAGCAGCACCCGGCAGTACCCGTCCAGGTCGGCGAGCCAGAAATCCATGTGCTCCAAGGCCCCTGACGGTACGACGATCCCGGTCCAGGTGACCACGGGTCTGTCCGCGAGAGCACCGCTGAGAGCGGTCTCGTCGGCGGGCTTCTCGTCATCGATCCGCAACACGATGGCCGGGTCCTGCCCGGCGCTGATGGTGAGGTTCCGCTCGGTGATCGCGGCCGGACCGCGCATCGGCATGAACCCGCACTCCGACATTCCCCGGCCGCGCAAGACCTCACCGTCGCGTTCGAACGCAATAGAACGCGTGAATCCGCGCATCCGCAGCGGAACCACCAGCCGGCCGGCCCCTGCGAGCTGCTCACGCCAGGCAGGCGGCAGATCCCACGCGCCGCATGTCACGACGATCCGGTCATAGGGTGCATTCGCCGGGTATCCGGTGGTACCGTCGCCCCGGATTACCGTGACGTTGCCGTATCCCGCCCTGGCGAGGTGAGCACGTGCGTCAGTTACGATGTCCTCGTCGAGGTCGATCGTGGTGACCTGCCCGTCCGGGCCGGCCAGGTGCGCCAGCAGCGCGGCGTTATAGCCCGTGCCCGCGCCGATTTCCAGGACCTGATGCCCCTGATGCACGTCCAGCTGTTCCAGCATGCGTGCCACGATGCCCGGTTCAGAGGCAGAGCTGATCGCGATTCCCGCCTCGTCGCGGCGGGTAATGACCGAGCGGTGCTCGTACGCCTCTTCCAGCGATGCCTGCGGGACGAACAGATGCCGGGGCACTGCACGCATCGCTGCTTCCACTTGCGGCGTCTGGATGACGTCGTTGCGCCGTAGCCAGTCCGTCAGTGCGTTCCGCGGCGCAGCTGAGCTCGCGTCATCTTCCACCCGAGGTCCTCCCTAGATCCTGGCCGCCAGCGGTGCCGGCCTGCCGTGCCTTGACGGCGCGATTGTACGCACCGGCCGCGGCGGCGACCGCAGCCATTCGTGACGCGCCGGCATCTGCTTGAACGTTCCGCTGCCTGCGCTCGCCAGCGCAGTTCTCGCGGCCCGCCGATCCGGTCAGGTTCACAGCGATCTCACCTTCCGGCTACGGGAAACCCGGTCCGCTGAAGAAGCAACCCGGCAAATGGCTGCGGCGCCGAGCATCACGTTCACGTATTCTTGCCTAGGCAAGTTAACGGTAAGTCTTCCGCACTTGCCTATGCAAGTGGTTGAGCGGGATAGTTTCTGCCAATCGCCGAAGCAAGGAGGGCTCATGCCGGCACTGCCGCCTGGCCAGGCGCTGAGCAGGCTCGCGTCGGTTCCTGTGATCAGGCTCGCAACCGTCAGCGCCACCGGGCAGCCGCATGTGGTGGTGACGACCTTCGCGGCGGGGGAAGGCCGGATCTTCACTGCCGTTGATCACAAGCCGAAGACGACGCGTGATCTCAGGCGGCTCCAGAACATCCGCGAGAACCCGCGCGTCGCGCTGCTCGCCGATCACTATGAGGAAGCGTGGGAGAACCTGTGGTGGATCCGCGCGGATGGCCAGGCGCAGATCCTGACTGACGCTGCGGATATGGCCGGGCCGATCCAGCTGCTCGCCGACCGCTACTGGCAGTACCGGGAGAACCGGCCCGAGGGCCCGGTCATCGCGATCACGGTTCAGCGCTGGTCTGGCTGGTCCTGGGCGGAGCCAGTGTCGATCACGTAGCGGAAGATGTGCCTGTCGGACGGGATGATCGAGTCCAGTACCTCAACTGGCATGTCCTCGGCGTCATGCGCGGTCCGCAGGACGCGTACGACAGGCACCCCCGGATCCAGCTGGAGCGCCTCTAGCTCGCCCGGCACCGGCATCCGCACGTCAAGATCCTCGATGAACCGGCGGATCCGCCTGCGGACCGGCCCGGCAGGATCCTCGATCACTGAATGGCTTCCACCCCGGATTCTCGCCTCCCCCGCCAGCGCCGTCCCGCGGGCCAGCGCCAGCGGGTAGTACGCGTCGCACAGCTGGACGGGAACGTCGTCGATGAGGAAGATCTGCCGCCGGACCACCACCTGGTCGCCATCGCCCAGACTCAGGCGCAGTCCGATCTCCGGTGGCGCATCGACCGTCGCCACCTCCAGGATCCGCTGCTCACCCCGCTGCCCCTGCGCTTCGACTTCGGCAATGAAGTTCGACTTGCCCGAGGACCGGCGCAGCCGGTAGTTCTCGCCGGAGTTGAGCAGGCGGACCCTGGGGCGCGGGCGGACGAACGCCCCGCGGCCCTGCCGGCTCACAGTCAGCCCTTCAGCGCTCAATGCGGCGATAGCACGGTCAGCCGTGGCCCGCGTCGTCTCATACATCCGGGCAAGATCATTTCTCGACGGCAGCCGCTCACCAGGTTCCAGCTCGCCGGAAAGGATCCTGGATCTCAGATCTTCCGCGATCCGCTGGTAGGGGAAGGGCTGTCGCTCAGGACTCACCAGAAACTCCTCCCTGCCTAGGCAAGTACAGGGTAACCGGGCTGAAGGGGTATGGCCCGCACACTCACCGCGTTGCTGGACGCCGCCGCCGCCGTGATCGCGGCCCTGCGCCACGACCACCAGGCGCTGCGCGAGCACCTAGACAGCTGCACTGGCCGCCTCGTCGACCTCGAAGAACGCCGCACGCAGAAGGAGCACCAGGGGCCGATGACCGGCCCCTGCTGACCGGGACGTCCTCCCACGGGCGCTTCTCCCTCCGGATACACGCTCTATTACGCCCAAGTCTAAAAGAGATGATCGAGGCGTGAGTGATCGCTTACTCGCTCTGGTAGAGGATGACGTATCGCCACCCAGCGGCAACCGGGGCCGCCCCAGGCCAAGCGCCCGCTCGCATCCCGGGCCATCCCCAGTGGTTTCACAGGAGGAGAGTCATGAGACGCACCCGATGGATCACCAGGCGGCCGATCCCATCACGGCAGCCGCTGACCGCGACCCGATTGCGCGACCACGCAGTCGGGTCTCGGTGATCGCGCGCAGGCAGCCGCCAGCCGCAACGACAATGAGGACGACGGACCCTTGGACATGGCGAAGGCCGCTACGGCGGGATCATGGCTGCCTGCGCTAGATGCAGTCAGGGACGGCAATGCCGTCGTGAGCCTCGAAGCCGGCTGCATTCCACGCCGCTCTTCACATCAGCCTCGGCAGGTACCAGGCGGATGACCAGGAATTCCGCGGTTACAGCGGCCCGCTGAGCCTTCCAGCGAGCCTGGCGGACAAGATCCTGGCCGTTCTCGGGCTGGACAATCGCCAGCTGACCCGGCCGCGGCCCGCGTTGGCTGAACGGGCCGTGCGGCCGGCCGACGCGTCCCCCCACCTGCCGTCAGCGATGGCCCCCTTCTACAACTTCCCGGCGGGGGTAGACGGCGCGGGGCAATGCATCGGGCTCATCGAAGGCGGCGGCGGATACTACGCCAGCGACCTGCCCACCGCGTTCGCCGCGATGGGGCTGCCGGTGCCCGAGGTCGTGCTGGTGCCCGTCGACAATGCCACGAACAACCCGGCGACGTCAGGCGTGAGCGTCGAGATCGCGCTGGACATGCAAGTGGCAGGCGGACTGGCCAATGGCGCCAAGCTCGTGGTCTACCTTGCCCCGGACAGCTCCTCCAGAAGCCTGGTGGACGCGGTGCAGGATGCGGTCAACGACACGACCAACAAGCCGACCGTGCTCTCGTTCAGCATCGGCAATTCCGAGAGCGCATGGACGGGCTTCTTCGCGGCCGGCATGGACGCGGCGCTGGCCAGCGCGATGGCGAGCGGGATCTCGGTGTTCGCGGCGGCCGGGGATCATTTCGCGACGAACGGGGACGGCAGCACGGCCAATGTGATCTACCCCGCATCCAGCCCGCTGGCCATCGGGTGCGGCGGCACGAGCATCAACACCAGCGGCCCGCTGATTGTCAGCGAGGTGGTGTGGAATACGACTTCATTCGGCACCGGAGGCGGGATCAGCGACATCTACGCGGTCCCCGGCTTCCAGGCGAACACGGTGCTGCCGCCGGGCGTGACCGACGGGGGGCACCGGCGCGGCGTCCCAGACGTCGCGGGATGTGCCGACAACTATCAGATGGTGCTCGGCGGGAACATCACTGCGGTGGGAGGAACCAGCGCGGTCGCCCCGCTCTGGGCGGCCCTGACCGCCCGGCTGAACCAGCTCCTCCCTCCTGATGCCGCGGGGAATCCTCAGACGCTCGGGTTCTTCCTCCCTCGCCTCTACCAGTACCCATCGGTGATGCGCGACATCACCTCGGGGAACAACCGGTCACCCTCGTCAGGCGTCGGATATGACGCCAGCCCGGGCTGGGACGCCTGTACCGGGCTCGGGGCTCCTGACGGAGCCGCGCTCGCGATCTTGTTCACCCGCACCGCCGTTTCACAGGGTCCGATCGCGGCCGCAGGCTGGACCGATGCCACGCAGCATGTCCGCGTTTACTGCCGGAACATCCAGGAGGAGATCACCGAGTACTGCTGGGATAACGGCCGCTGGGCCCTAGGCGCGATCCTGCCACTATCCGCTGTCGGGAAGCTGGGGGCGATCACCTGGAGCGACAGCAACGGCGCCCACGTGCGCCTGTATTACCAGAACGGCCTGGGCGTGATCAGCGAACACTGCTACGACAGCGGACAGTGGGTTCCCGGCGCCACGCTGACGACCGCAGCCACGGGCAGCAACCTGGCCGTGATGGACTGGAACGACGGGAGCGGCACCCACGTCCGCGTGTATTACCAGGACGCCCAGAACGTGATCCGTGAGTACTGCTGTGACGGCGGACAGTGGGTTCCCGGCGCCACGCTGGCAACTGCGGCCGCCGGCAGCGGACTGGCCGCCGGGCTATGGACAGACGTGAACGGCATCCACGTCCGCGTGTATTACCAGGACGTCCAGACTATGAACCGGGAATACGCCTTCGAGGGCAGCCAATGGCAATTCGGTCAATTCGCACTCCCCGCGGTCCAGGTGGGCTGAGTAACAGCCCGGCCTCGGCCGCGGGAAACTTCGTGTCCGGGGCGGACAGATTGCGGGTCAGCTCAGAGCGCGGCGCAAACCGGCACCGCGGCAGACAGCTCTACCGTCGCCGAATCACCCTTAAGACTTCTAGATCAAGGCAGCAATGCGATGAACGGCATCGTGCTCGCCCGACAGTCAGGCTATGGGAATGCACCCACCTCTTGTATTGACAGGCACCCGCGGTCGGCAAGAGCACGACAGCCAACCTGCTCGCCCACCGATGCGCCCGCGCGGCCATCGTCGACGACGTACGGCAGCTCGCGATAGCAGATGTTCTTACACCGGAGACGCGCCGCCGCCGGAGACCGGGCGAGACGCCGGAGACGCACGTCGTATCGCTGATAATCCAGCGACGACCGGCCGACAAATGAGGACCGGTTTCGCACGGGCCGATGCATGCGCGCAGACGCGCACGCATGCCTCGTCCGGGCCATTAACGGGCCATTAGTCACAGTGAATACCGGTCAGTCGCGGTAACCCGCGGACACTCAATGCCGCTTAGCTTATTTGGGACTCACGCGACGATCCTTATGTTTTCCCTGGTGAGAGCCGGGTTGGAGAGCTTGACCGTGGGCGGGGCGTCGTGGTGGATGCTGTGCTGGCCGGGTTTCTTGACGGCGTAGTGGTTGTGGCGGGCGCGCTTGACGACGCGGGGGCAGGTCCGCTCGCGTCTGGTGTTGAGGTCCTGCGGGCGGGTGATCTCAGCCATGAGCTGGTCCAGGATACGTTTTTGCTGGTCAGGGGGGGAAAGCCGCTGGGCCTGCGGCCTGGCGGCGGATGATGCGGACGGTCCTCTTGAATTTCACCCGGTCAGGGTCGATCCCGGCTGCGGTGGCCGCGGTGCAGATCAGCGCGGTGAGCGCGTCATGGGTGAGGAAGTAGCCCCAGAGTTCCTGGCGGACCATGTCCGGGGATTCCGAGCGCAGGATCTTGCCCGGCCCGCGGAGGAACGTCTTGACCTGCTTGTTCCCGGTCTCGTGCTCCCAGCGCTCATGGTATACGGCGGCCAGTTCCGGGGCGGGGGCGGCAGTCCATTCAGTGATAGTGGTGATCAGGGCGATGATCTCGTCCTTGCCGTCGCCCTCGCGGTCGGTGACCTCGTACTCGACGACGCGGACGTACCGGGCCCGGTGCGGGTCCAGGTCTTCCCCGGTGCGGGCCGCAGCCAGGAGCTTCGTCCGCGCGCCGCCCCTGACCTTGGGGTTCATGACGACGGACAGGTAGGAGCCGTCGGGATAGAACTCCAGCGGGTGCAGGATCAGGTCCGATCTGACCCGCCACAGCAACGCGGCCCCGGTGTCCGACGCGGCGCACCAGCCCTCCCAGCAGTAGAACAGCCGGCCGGCGGTCAGCAGCCAGTCTTCCTGCAGGTGCGGGTACAGTTCCCGCGCGAGGGACTGCTCGCCGCTGCCCTTGGACGTGCACGGCCCGATCGCCGCCAGGACCGGGGAATGCGACGCGCACTCGCCGACCGTGACCGCCCTGGCCTTGGGAAACGCGGCCCGGACGCCGTCCTTCTCCGACGGGCACCCGAACTCCGCCGCGTTCGCCGGCGTGTCGGGGACGTCCCATTCGAGGCCGTCGATGCTCATCTTCCGCCACGGCCCGAGGAACGCCCCGGCCGTGTCCAGCGTCGCGACCGGCCGCGCGACCTGCGTGAACGTCTCTTTCAGCGGCTCGTGGCCGAGCCGCTGCCGGGCCTGGGTGATCCCGCCCGCAGTCACCCGCGCCTGCGCGTCATCCCAGCAGCCCCAGTCCGCGAGCGTTTTCGTGATCTGGGCCCAGACCTCCTCGTAGTCTTCCTCGGCCCACAGGGCAAGACCCATCACGAAATACACCATGACCTGCGGCGGGCACTTCCCGCCCTTGCGCCGCGCAGTCTTCCCCGTCGCCTCGACGGCTTCCTCGACCGCGTCCCGGGGCACCCAGGACGCCAGCACTCCCAGGGAGATCCAGTCACTCAAACGGCTCCCGGCCACGTCAACAGTCTGCGCCATAACCCGCGATCATGCCGGCAACCAGCCCAAACACCCCGGAACGACACGCCGGGCACGACACGATCAACTTAAGCTAAGTGGCATTGCGCGGACACTGATCCGGCCAGCTCAGCCACGGTGACGGCCAAGTGACATGCACCTTCCAAGCTGGTCATGC
>Ga0182024_10009943_pt1 | contig 19525 bp, 13 predicted proteins | sample P32metaG_FD_120480 | JGI IMG/M metagenome (GOLD analysis project Ga0182024, IMG submission 120480) | Permafrost microbial communities from Stordalen Mire, Sweden - P3-2 metaG (Illumina Assembly) | ecosystem: Environmental > Terrestrial > Soil > Wetlands > Permafrost | place: Sweden: Stordalen... | reverse complement strand
GTTCCCATCAGCTCGACGAAATCCATGACCGGCCATTTGCTCGGCGGCGCCGGCGGCCTTGAGGCCGGAATCAGCGTGCTCGCTCTTCGCGACCAGATCATGCCGCCCACCGTCAATTACGAAAAGCCCGATCCCGAGTGCGACCTCGATTACATTCCGAATCACGCGCGCAAAGCCGAAGTCACCTACGCGCTCTCCAATTCCTTCGGCTTCGGCGGCACCAACGCGTCCCTGCTCTTCAAGCGCTGGGTCGAGTAGCGGCTGGGGTGGCATAGGCCTGCCCCCCGAAGGAGGGCAATCTTGCCTGTGCTCCGCGGTTTTCGTAGCGCCGGCGTCTCGCCGGCAGTTTTTGGTTTGCCTTTGTAGCGGCCGCCTTTAGGCGGGCGCAGTTGCTTTTGGTTTTCGCTGTAGCGAGCTAGGTGGCGGGGTCGGCACTTCCGCCAGCTGTTTTGTTCTCGTGGGTTTTGATTTTGTAGCGGCCAGCTTTAGCAGGGCGCAGTTGCCTTTGAAGTTGTGAATCGCGCCGCTCCGCGCGATTTGTCCCGTTGCCCCAAATATGAAATACTGATAGCAGCTATCAGATTGTCGTTTTCTCCATGCTCCGGAGGCATTCTTGAAAATCGCAGTGTGCGTCAAACAAGTTCCCGCAAAGGACGCTCCTCTCGCCATCCGTGAAGGCGGCGCCTGGATTCGCGAATCCGACATTGGCTTCGAAACCAACGAGCCAGACACTTTCGCGCTCGAAGAAGCTCTCCGCCTGAAAGAAAAACACGGCGGTGAAGTCGTGGCCATCTCCATGGGCCCCGAGCGCGCCAAACAAACCATCAAGGAAGCTCTGGCCAAAGGCGCCGACCGTGGCATCCACGTCTCCGACGCTAATTTTTTCAAACTCGACCCGCTCGCGTCCGCGCGTTCTCTCGCCGCCGCGATCCAAGCAGAAAACTTCGATCTGATCCTCACCGGCCTGCAAAGTGATGACCAGGGCTTCGGCCAGACCGGCGTTCTGCTCGCCGAACTTCTCGGCCGCCCGCACGCCACCATCATCATGGCCATCGAAGTCGTCGAAAATCACATGAAGCTCAAGCGCGAACTCGAAGCCGGTTGGTTCCAGCACGTCGAATTGCCGCTCCCCGCCGTGCTTTCCATTCAGTCCGGCATCAATAAGCCGCGCTACGCCACGCTGAAAGGCATCATGGCCGCCAAGAAAAAAGAAATCGTCACGGTAGATCGCGCGACGCTCGGCGTGCCCGACGCGCCCACGCAAAAAGTTGAGCGTATCTACATGCCCCAAAAAACCAAGAAAACCGAATTCATAACCGGCCAGCCCAAAGAAATCGCAGCCAAACTGGTCGAAAAACTGCGCCACGAAGCGCGCGTCTTATAGCGTGAATCCGATTTTGAATTTGTAGCGGCCGCCTTTAGGCGGGCGCGGTTGATTTTCGGAGTGCGCCGTTGCTGTTAAGTTGTCATCCCGAACCCGCGAAGCGGGTGAGGGATCTGCTTTTGCTCTGCATTTCTTAAACAGGGACGAAAAATGAAAATTCTCCTGATCACTGAACAACGCGACGCACAATGGAACAAAATCAGCTTCGAAACTCTAGCCGCCGCCCAACAAATCGTCCAGCAAACAAAAGGCACGCTAACCGGCGTCGTGATTGGTAAAGGCATCTCCGCCCTAGCCGCCGACCTCTCGGCCTATCAACTCGACGAAGTCCTCGCAGTCGAACACGACCTCCTCGAAAAATACACGCCCGACGCCTACGCGCTAGCCCTCCGCCAGGTAATCGAATCCGCGAAGCCCGACCTGGTGCTGTTCCCCCACACCTATCAAGTCCGCGATTTCGCGCCCAAGCTCGCCGCCTCGCTCCAGAAAGGCATGATCGGTGACTGCATCGCCTACCGCTACGAAAACGGCAAACTCATCTTCGTGCGCCAAATGTTTCAAGGCCGCACCGCCGCGGACGTCGTCTTCACCGGCGAAGGCCCGTGGATCGTCTCCTTCCAAGCCAGCGCATTCCGCGCCGATCTCGCCACAAAACACTCCAGCGGCACGGCGCCTGTAAAATCCGTCACCGTGGAATTAAAGCCAGAACAAATCCGCACCAAGCCGCTCGACCTCTTCCGCGAAGCCAAGCAAGCCGTGGACCTCACGCAAGCGCCGATCCTCGTCTCCGTCGGCCGCGGCATCAAAGCCCCGGAAAATATTCCCCTCGCCGAAAAACTCGCAAAGCTCATGGGCGGCGAAATCTGCGCTTCGCGCCCCATCTGCGACGAAGGCTGGCTCCCGATGGACCGCCAGATCGGCAGCTCCGGCCAGACCGTCGCGCCCAAACTTTACCTCGCGCTAGGCATCAGCGGCGCCATCCAGCACGTAGTCGGCATGAAAGGCGCCCGCACCATCGCCGCCATCAACAAGGATCAAAATGCCCCCATCTTCGAAGTTGCCGATTACGGCGTAGTAGGCGACCTCTTCGAAATCGTCCCCGCCCTGATCGAAGAACTCGAAAAAACAAAATGAGTCCCGGTAGCATAGGCAATCTTGCCTCCGTACCGCAGGCAGGCCTGTGCTACGGAGGGCAAATTTGTATCGAATAGAAAATTGTTTCTCCTTTGTTTTCATCAGAGCTTTCATCAGGTTGTTGATTTTGTGGATTTTATTTGTATCGAATAGAAATGGGGCCGTTCTTCGAGAGACTTGATTGGCGAGGCGCGGCGCTGGCGCCGAAATGGCAGAAAAAGTAGCGATTAGAAAAAGTTTTCTCGTTTGTTGTGAGTGAGTTAGCTCGATTTTTAATTCTGGACGAGTAGCGATTAGAAATGCGTGATTGGTGAGTAGTGATTGGTGATCAGTGAACCGCGAAGCGTGACACGTGACTGGTGAATCGTGATTCTTGGAGCGCAAAACGTGTGAAAAAGGTGCACGCAAACACGCTCTTTTCGGCCGATTAGAAAAATTCAACGCATTGTTTTCAGGGGAGTTGCGGGCGATTCTAATCGCGGTGCGACCGATTAGAAGATGGCGGGTGGAGGGTAGGGCCGTCGCGCGGGCTGTTGAAGCGCGAGCAGCGTGGACCATGTATCCTCCTTGTCGTGATAAAATTAGCGCACGACTGATGATAGCACAGTAGTTACGGTATTTCAAGTGCAAACTGAGGGGCGGAGCCTCGCGGGGGCGGATCCCTTCGATCCTGCCGCTGGCAGGCCCTCAGGGCAAGCGGGCCAGGTCCCTTCGAACCTGCCGCTGGCAGGTTCTCAGGGTAAAACGGCGCTGGTGGGTTGGTGGGATGTCGGTAGTGCAGTGGGGATTACGGGAACAAAGTGATATGGAGCGAAGTTCAAACAGTTAACGGTTGAAGGTCAAATGCGTGAACCCTCGCTTGCGGCCGGCAAAAGCCCCACCTTCAAAAAACCAAGGGCCGGGCACCCGCGCGTGGATTGTGAATCCCGTCTGCATCTAAACCCGCACCCTCGCCTGCGGCGAGAGTGCGGCACCGGGTTGTTCAAAGGCGTTCATTCGGAGGAGGCGAAGCGGTCGGCCACCCGTCACCCGACAATTCGAAGGCATTCATTTGGAGAGCGCCAAAGGATCCGGCGACCCGCCAGTTTCAATCTTCGAAGGCGGTGCCGAAGCGCTTGCGGCCTGATGTGGAGATCCAAAAGCCATACGCGGAGATGGCTATAACAACGAGCATAGCAGCAACACCCCGCGGCGCGTACCAGCGGGAGAAGTCGGTAGTCAAAGAACCCGTGCCGAGCGTGAACCACGTGTAGGATGCCGCGATTAAACCGAGCAAGCCAGTCCGACTGAGGCAAAGTACGATTATCGATCCAAGCAAAACACCAACAACCAATCCAACCCAAATATTCTCCGGCTGAAAGCTGATTACCGCGAAAAGACAGCCGGCCGCGAACAATCCTACCGTCTTACTGCGAAAAAGTTTCCAAACCAGAAAAACGATAGTCAACGAAATGACCGAGACAAGCATCGCGTCCGACACCATAATGAAAACCTGAGCCACATACGCGCCTATTCCTCCGAAAGCATCCGACTCAAAGGAGGGCGTAACTCCCTTAATCGGAAACCAGGCCGGAAGCGCACCCGATAGGAGGCCTAAAATCGAGCAGAGCATACCAAATCCGACACCGAACAAGACGTCTCGTCCGACAAGTACATCGCGGGGGTTTCCCCCGAGCAAGCGACTCCATGAGATCAGCGCCTTCGGATAGGTGCGGCGGATGTAAGGCTCCAGAGCCATGTAGAAAAGCCACCATTGCAAGGCCATCCCAGCAGGTTGGCCAATCATGATTGACCACCACTGAGAAATCCAACGCGGATCGGAAGAACGATGCGGAACCAGCAGGAAGAAAAAGAAGCTAACCACAAATATGGCAATGGCACCCCGCAAAGCCCCTTTGCTGTCTCCGCGGCCTGCTCGAATATTCTTTCGCGCGATCAAAAGGCATATTAAGTCGAGGCCCGTTAGCAGAACCGCTAAAAACCATCCAATATATCGATTGACGGGCTGGGCGTCTGCGGTTAGCGCGGGACGGCCCCATGGCCCTAGGACTTCAAACAAAACCACGCGACCTTTATATGTGGCGCCGTGAACCTGGACACTTTTGCCGTCGCGTACTACATCCCACGCATACTGTTGATCCATCCTTTGATTCGTATACCAATCGCTTACTGCCGTTTTCGCCTGTGAAAAGTCAAGACCCGCTCGTTCGAAAAGTACAGGCCACCCCAAGGACGATGTGGTTGGCTGGGTGCTGTCCTGTTGCGGGGAAGGAATTACGCGAAAGGATTGGAAACGCCCGCTCGTGTCGAGGCTGATCGTCATGTCACCAGGAGTAGTTGGAACAGGATCATCCGACCGGACGGTCCAGGCGTTATTCCCGAAATAGGGTGTGATTGGCTTCGGGCTCTGGCGATACGAGAAGCGAAGTGGCGACGGGAAGTCCTCGCTGACGCGCCGATAGCGCTCTGGCGCAGGAATTTGCGACAAGTACGGTAAGTAACCGCCACTAACATCAAACCAGTATGCGTTATCCACCGGGCGCTCGGTATAGCCTAAACTGTACGCAATCTCGCGCGCCGTGGCGCTGAGTACTTCTGGCGATTTTTCTCCGGGTACTAAATTGTTAAGGTCGGCATGCTGGCTCAACACGACGGAGCAAGCCAGCAGGAACGCGATGCCGCCGACGAGCATCCACGCCTTCCATGGCTGCAGCGATCCTTCTTCACCGGCGGCCGCTACCATTTCTGGCGAGGGCGTTTCTCCAGCGGCGAGCGCGGCTGAAAGAGGGTCTCCGCCAGGCAGGGCTGCAGCAACTTGAAGCGTCGACGCTGGACGCTTTGCAGGATCGAGTTCGAGACAGCGCAGAATCACGCGCTCGATGAGAGGATCAATCTCCTTTACGTAATGAGACGGAAGCGTGGGAGCGCTGCTTTCACGCTGATGAATCATTTCATCAAAGGTCTTGGCCTCGAAGGGCCGCTTACCGGTGAAAATTTCGTAGAGCACCAGACCCAGCGAGTACAGATCGCTCTGCACTGTAATATCACCGCCGGCAATCTGTTCCGGCGACATATACGCAGGCGTTCCGGCGCGTGCATCGTCCGTGCGGGCATCCAGCGAAACGGCCGCGAGGCCGAAATCCATGATGCGCACGCGGCCGCGTCCATCGAGCATGATGTTGGCCGGTTTCAGATCGCGGTGAATGATGCCGTGCTCGTGCGCTGCAGCCAAGCCAGCGCAGATTTGTCTGGCGATGTCGAGCGCCTTGTCCGTAGGCACACGACCAATGCGCCGCATCAGCGAGGAGAGATCTTCACCGTCAACATATTCCATGCTTATGAAGCTACTTGTGCCGTCGGCTTCACCCACGTCGAACACTCGGCAGACATTAGGATGCGAGACTTGCCGCGCTAACCGAACTTCGCGGTGAAAACGTTCGACTGCATTCGCGTTTCGCAACAGAGAAGCGGGCAAAAATTTCAGTGCTACCAGCTGGCCGAGCTTCAGATCTTCAGCGCGATACACTTCGCCCATGCCGCCCTTGCCGAGCGGGGAAACAATGCGGTAGCGGTCAGCAAGAGTAGTGCCTGGAACGTAGCGAGCTTCATATCCAAAATTCGAGGTGTGCGAAGGAGTGCGATGCGAAACAGTTTCCATACGGGGTCGGGGATCCACAGCGCCGTCCGCGCGATCGGCTACGACGGCAGGCGAGCCAACGCTCGTCACTGTCGGCGACGTGATAGGACTTTGTGCTGGGGACGTGTGCGTCAGGTCGTCTGGCCGCTGAGCGAGGTCCTCGACTCGAAGCCCAGGCGAGACGAGTTCGCCACGAGCGACAGCGACCGTATTGCTTGTCCGGAGGTTCGAGTACGTCATTGAATCGGTCCAGACAACCTCAAAGATTTCTTCTTTTGCTTCCTTACCTTTGAAATCCATCTTCCCGAGAGAGGAGCAGATCAAGCTTGAATCTTTCGGGATCGCGCGATGCACGGAACTCGAAATAAGGATCTGACCCGGACCGGTGTGCTTCGTAATCCGTGCAGCCACATTAACGGCATCCCCAAACAGATCTCCATCCTGTCGGAAGCAACTTCCGTAATTGATACCGATTCGAAGTTGTAGGCGGTCACGCTCAGGGAGCCCTTCGTTCACGCTGTACAGCTTGCGCTGCAATTCGATTGCGGCACCGACACAAACGACTGGATCAGAGAATTCTGCCATCACAGAGTCGCCGATCGTCTTAACAACCCGTCCGTCGAATTCGCGGACTATCCGCGCCCCTAGATGGGCGTGGCGATCGACCATGGCAAATCCAGCCGTGTCGCCGTACCTGTCGAAGTATTGTGTGGAGGCTACGACGTCAGTGAAAAGAACAGCAGCATTCGTCTTGTGCTGACGTAGCTGTTCGTTAATTTCGGCGCGTGCTTTGAGGAGCCGATCAATATTGGTCTCTGGAGTATCCATCTCGATTTTGCGACACACTACCCTCGAAGTCGCAGGGTCACGGACGGGCTCTGCCGGAATTTGCAACTTGGTTCCGTAGCAGGTGCATCATAAGCCTTTACTGGCCGCGGCACAAAGACTTTGGGAGCGGCGAGTGGCGCATCGTTCCACACCGCGCAGAATAGGTTAGCGCAGCGCGGAAGCGGTAGGAATTTTCGCGGAGGGGATTTGGAGCGCCGTAGGCGCGACACATGCGTTGTTCAGGCTAGGGCGAATTTTGGGTCGAAGGGGATGTTGTGTTTTTTCAGAAGGGTTAGGAATTCGGCGTCGAAGGACATTTTTTTGTGATGGGCTTCTTGATTTTGGATGCGATTAAAAGACGCGACCCGTGGCCCGCGACCCGTGAAAGGCCAAACCGGAACGTGGCATGCTGCAGAGCCGACGGATAGCGACGGTGCATACATTTCAGTCAGGGATGCGGTGCGACCGCGCGTGCGTGCGAGGCTTGTGTCGCACCTCCCATTCGGCCCTGCCGCTGGCAGGGCCTCAGGGTAAAACGGCGCTTGATTGGAGAGGGTGATACGCGACGCGGTGTGTGTTTGAAACAGGGATCTGCGGCAAATCCGGCCCCTCCAATTTTCCATTTTCACTTTTCCATTTTCCTCCTCTGATATCATTGCTCAATGACCGATACCCCCAACGTCGTGCGCGAACAACTCGAAGCCGATGTCCTGATCATCGGCGCCGGCCCCGGCGGCCTGGCGTGTGCGCTGCACCTTGCCAATCTGATCGAAAAACACAATGAAGCGAAAAAATCTCCAGCGCTCTCCGCGGAAAATATTTACGTCCTGGAAAAGGGCCGCGAAATCGGCGCCCACCAGCTTTCCGGCGCGATCATGGACCCCCGTGGATTGCGCGAGCTCGTCCCGGACTTCGAAAAGACTGCTCCGCTCGACACGCCCGTAACCGGAGACGCCGCCTACTACTTCACCGAATCCAGCAGCTACAAACTTCCCATCACTCCCCCGCCTCTGCAAAATCATGGCAACTACGTTGTGTCGCTCAACAAGCTCGTGAAATGGCTCGGTGGCCTGGTAGAAAAAAAGGGAGTGAATCTCTTCACCCAATTTGCTGGCAGGGAACTGCTCTACGACAGAAACGGCATCGCTGGAGTTCTTACCGAAGATAAGGGCGTGGACAAGAACGGCAAACCGAAAGACAACTTCACCCCCGGATACGAATTGCGCGCGAAAGTCACCGTCCTCGCCGAAGGGCCGCGCGGCTCGCTCACCAAGGAACTGGTCAGCAAGCTGAAGCTCGATGGTCTGAACCCGCAAGTTTACGGCCTGGGTATCAAAGAATTGTGGGACGTTCAGCCCGGAAGAATCGCCACGGGCTACGTCGCTCACACGCTCGGCTGGCCGCTCAGCTCGGATCTCTACGGCGGCGGCTGGGTTTACGGCCTGCAGAATAATCGCGTCTCGCTGGGCATGGTCGTCGCGCTGGAATATCACGACCCGCTTTTCGATCCGCACGAAGCGTTCCAGAAATATAAAACGCATCCCTTCGTCAAAAATATTCTCGAAGGTGGCAAACTCATTCGCTACGGCGCGAAAACCGTTCCCTACGGCGGCTGGTATTCCATGCCGCGCAGCTATGTGGACGGCGGCCTGATCATCGGCGATTCCGCCAGTCTTCTGAATTCGCAGCGCCTGAAGGGAATCCACACAGCGATCAAAAGCGGCATGCTCGCCGCCGAGACAATCTACGAAGCACTCTGCGCCGGCGACACTTCCGCGAAAACTCTCTCCGCATATCCGCGAAAAATCGAGCAGAGCTGGATCAAGAAAGAACTCTGGGAAGTCCGCAATTTCCACCAGGCCTTTCACCGCGGCTTGTATTCAGGTCTCGTGCAGGCAGGATTGCAATTCGTAACCGGCGGCCGCGGCCTCAGCGATCCTATGCTCAGCGAGCCAGGCTATCAGGAATATTCAAAACTGCATCGCGATCGAACGCTGGTAGATCAATCCTCGCGCTTCAAAGGCGACGGCAAGCTCACCTTCGATCGCCTCACCGACGTCTATCATTCCGGCACGCGCCACGAAGAAGACCAGCCCTGCCATCTCGTCGTGCTCGAACCGAATATTTGCAGCGATCGCTGCGTCCGCGAATACGGAAACCCCTGCCAGTATTTTTGTCCCGCGGCGGTCTACGAAATGGTCACGGAAAAAGGCGAGCCGAAATTAAAGATCAACGCCTCCAATTGCGTCCACTGCAAAACCTGCGACATCGAAGACCCCTACCAGATCATCAACTGGGTCCCCCCAGAAGGTGGCGGCGGCCCAAACTACGAAGGAATGTGAATCGCGCTACAGCGCGGTTCACCCTGAGATCCCGCACTGCGGGATCGAAGGGTTGGCGCCATACACTGCGATTTGCTCTTATGTCTTTGGCTTAAAAAAATTCTAACTACTCCCGCCAAACGCCCTCTTCAATCGCGCCCAAAATCCCTCCTTCTTACCGCCGGATGAACTCGCATCCGTCGCTCCCTGCTTTCCCGGCGATGAACTACTCTTCTGCGCCACCGTTTCCAAATGCGGCGCTTCCACATGCCCCGTGAATTGATAATCCGGCTCCACGTGCACGGTCCGCACCAGCAAAACCGCTTCAATCGCGGGATCTTCCGGCGGCGCGGGAGCAGCCGAAGCCGAATACACCAGCGGCGGCAGAATAATCTTGTACTCCGGCACCGAAACAACCGGCGGAGGCGGAGCCGCGTCTTTCGGCGCCGGCAAAATCGGATGCGTCTCGTTCGCGCCCGCCAGAATCCGCAACTGCACATTTGGTTCCGGCGCAGGCTCCTTCTCAGCGACCGCCGTCGGCGGCGCGGGCGCAGGGGCAGGCGTCGCCTCCGAAGGATACTGCTCCGTATTCAACTGGTTCGGCGACGTAACACCCATCACCGGAATCTGCGGTGGCGGCAACGACTGCACATGCATCGGCGTGCACTCGCAGCTTCCCGGCGCGCCCGCCACCGGCACCAAGTTTCCCGCGGACAGGAAAAATTCGCCGCTCTGCGGAACGATCAGTCCCGCGCCAGTAAATTGCTGCTCCAGCCGAATCGCGCCACTGCTCGCAACCACGCACAACGAATCGTTCATATCCAGCCCTGCGGTGATCTCGCGGCTCGCTCCGCCAATATCCAGCGGCGTTGCAATCATCGTCGGCGTAAATATCCGCAGTGGCGTGCTCGCCGGCAGCTGCAGATGAATACGCCCGAAGTTCAGCGCCAGCGTGATCGAAGCCCCGGATTGCAACAGCGTGAACTTCGCCGGCCCGCAAATATCCACTTGCCCGCCCGCAGTCAATGTCAATCGTGCTTTTCCGTCGTGCACCGTCAGAACGCTGCCGTTGAATACGAAGCTCGGCGATCCGGGCGTCGCGGCGGCAGGCGCGCTGTCCTCTGCTGTACCGTTGTCCACGGAGACATCATTCCCTTCGACGCGCCCGACTGCGCCAGCCGGCGTTTGCTGTCCACGCGATAGCGGCGGACATGTCACAATCGCGGCCACCGCCAGAATAATAGGCGCGAGACCACGTAGCTGCAAATGGGCGGCATTACACAGCGCGGATTGTGGTCGGGAGCACATCGAGACCAGCGCGAGATTAACCTATACTATACCGCAGTGGATACCGACGCGAAATCAGCCGCTCCCACAAGCGCTCCAACGAGCAAATCGCCATTCGACCTCTGCGGCCCGCAACTCTCATTCTGGCGCCGCATGCAGATTCCCGTGATCGCCTGGTTCGTGTACGGCGCGATTCGCCTGATCGGCCCCACACTCCGCGTCGATCTCGTCGGCGCGCGTAACGCAGTGCTCATCGAACACGGCGGCGAAGTTGCCATCGGAGCTTTCTGGCATCGCTGCATTTTTTCCGCTGCATGGATCTGGCGCAACCGCGGAATGGTGGTGATGAACACAGTGAACTTCGACGGCCAATGGACGCGGCGCGTGATCGAGCGCCTCGGTTTCGGCACCGCGCAAGGCAGCTCCAGCCGCGGCGCAATTGAAGGTCTGTCAGTGATGGCCCAGCGCATCAAGGAAGGCAAGCACGTCGCGTTTACGATTGACGGTCCGCGAGGCCCGCGCTACGTCGCGAAGCCTGGACCAATAATTCTAGCCCGCCGCACCGGCAGCCCGATCACCGTCTTTCACATTGGCCTGCAGCACGCCTACACCTTCAAGAAATCCTGGGATTTGTTCCAGATTCCAATCCCGTTTACGCGCGCGGTCATGTTCCTCGCGCCCGCGGTTCGCGTGCCGACCGATGCAGGCAGCGAAATCATGCACCAGAAGCAAGCCGAAATGCAGGCCGCGCTCGAAAAAGTGCGCGACGCCGCGGAATCTTGGTTTCAACTGAGCAATCAGCAACAGAAGGAAGTGCGTGACACGTGGAATCGCCGAGGTTAACTAGAAACCATCTCACAAATGGCTGGACCGGAAGGGCGGGGCTTCAGCGCCGCCGTAATGCCACGCAAAAGCGGGGCTTTAGCCCCTGAAGCCTCGGGTGTCCGTCGCGGCTCAATAATTGTGAGATGGGTTCTAGCCGCCGGCCGCACAAATCTCCTGAAGCTCCTATCCTTCGCCAAGCTTTACGGGAACATTCATCTGCTTCCCGTCGCGCACGATCGTCAACGTAACCGTATTCCCAGGCTGCGAACGGTTCAGCATCAGATTCAGATCCATCTGGTTGGTAATCGCCTTGCCATCCACCGCAATCAGCACGTCGCCGCCGATGCGCAGTTCCTGCAAGCCCGCCACCATGGATTTGTTGCCGCCGCGAATCCCCGCTTGCGCCGCCGCGCCGCCCGGTTCCACGCGCTCGATCAATATTCCCTGTTGCACGTTCAGCTTCAGCGCTTCCGCCAGGCCCGGCCACAAAGCGCGCCCTTCCGCTCCCAGCGACGCGCGCCGCACCCGGCCGTACTTGATCAAATCTTCCGCCACGCGCCGCGCCGTGTTGATCGGAATCGCGAATCCGATTCCTGCGGTGGTTCCGGTCGGCGCATATATCGCGCTGTTGATTCCGATCACTTGCCCATGGGAATCAAGCAGCGGTCCGCCGGAATTTCCGCGATTGATCGAAGCATCCGTCTGAATCGCTTCATCGATAAAAGTGTTTTCGCTGGTTTGCACCGTGCGGCCCAGCGCGCTGACGATCCCGGTAGTAAGCGTGCTGGAAAAGCCGAACGGATTGCCAATGGCCAGCGCGCGTTGCCCCACCAAGAGATTGCGTGAATCGCCGAGCGTCAAAGGCGTGAGCTTGTGTCCTTGCGTGTCTATCTGAATCAGCGCGATGTCGTTGCGCGTGTCTTCGCCGATCAATTTCGCTTTGTAGCGCGTCAGGTCGCCAAGCGTCACCTCAATCGTCTGCGCGCCCTGCACCACGTGATAGTTCGTCAGAATGTGGCCGTCCAGATCAATCAGAAATCCCGACCCTGCGCCCTCCACCGGCACGGGATTGTAAAAGAAATCGTACTCTACGGTGCGCGTCACAATGTTCGCCACCGCCGGTGACGCCAGGCGATAGATGCGCACATTTTCCGCTTCAGTGGGATCCAGCGCGGCCGCGCCGTTCGCATCCGGCGCGCGCAACGCATCCACAGCCGCGGGATTTCGTTCGCCGTAGCGCGAACCGGCCCAATACGCGCCGAGTCCAATGATCAGCCCGATGGCCAGCAGCCGCACCGCGCGTCCTTCGCTTCCCGTCGTTCTCATCAAACTCATGAGGAAAACTCTTGCTCCCCGCCGCACCGGCATTCTCGCACGAAATCGCTCTGCCAGTTAATACGCCGCAACCTCAGGAAATGTTTCCGCCCACGGGAGCCGCCCGCCGCGACAATCGCTTCACCACTTCCATCACCTGCCGCTCCGTCTCTTCGAGCGATCCCGAACAGTCAATCGTTTCATCGCCCAGCCGCCGCTTTTCCTCCATTGGCATTTGCGCCGCCATGCGCAGTTTCGCTTGTTCCACCGTCAGGCCGCGCTCCACCAGCCGCTGGAACTGCTGTTCCGGAGGGCACCAGCACACGATCACGCGGTCGAGCTCTTTGTTATAGCCCGCTTCGATGATCAGCGCTGCTTCCACCACGGCCAGGTCCGGGCCGCCCGGATGGGCCTGCGCCGCAAACCACTTCCGCACCACATCCAGAATCCGCGGATGCAGAATCTGATTCAAGCGTGCGCGTTTCTGCGCGTCTGCAAAAATAATATGTCCCAGCTTGCCGCGGTCCACGTTGGCATGCGTGTCCAAAATCTCCCGGCCGAATTCGCGGACCACTTCCTCGCGCGCCTCCTGCCCCTGCTCGAGCAGCTCGTGGCCCAGCGTGTCCGCATCCAGCACCGGACAATCCAGTTCTCGCAGCATCGCCGCCACAGTGGATTTGCCGGATGCGATGCCGCCGGTGAGACCGACGCGCAACATCAGCGTGGCACGGCCGCGGCTGCCGGAGCGCTTGCCGCAGAACGAGATCCGCGCCGGAGTCGCGCGGCTTTGATGGTGTTGCTCATCAGCATGGCGATGGTCAGCGGGCCGACCCCGCCCGGAACAGGAGTGATCGCTCCGGCAACGCTCGCGACGTCCGGATGCGCGTCGCCGACAAGCGCGGTGCCTTTCTCGCGGAAGGCGGCGAGGCGTTCGGGAAAATGCGCGAATAAGTTTTCCGCCTGCGCGAGATCACTGATGCGGTTGATGCCCACGTCAATCACCGTCGCCCCGGGACGCACAAAATCGGGCGTCACCATTCCGGCGCGGCCCAGCGCAGCCACGACAATGTCCGCGCGGCGAATCACTTCCGGCAAATTGCGCGTCTTCGAATGGCAAATGGTCACCGTGGCATTCGCGTGCATCAGCAGCAGCGCCATCGGCTTGCCCACAATATCGCTGCGGCCCAGCACCGCCGCGTTCGCGCCTTCCAGCGGAATCGCGCTGCGCCGGAAAATTTCCATCACTCCGGACGGAGTGCAAGCCACTAACGTAGGGCGGCCGGCCACCAGGTGCCCCACGTTGATGGGATGAAACCCGTCCACATCCTTCGCCCGATCCACCGCGTCCAGAATTTTCTTGGCATCCACTTGCGGCGGCAACGGAAGCTGCACCAGGATGCCATCCACGTCATCGCGCCGATTCAAATCTTCCACAATCGCCAGCAACTGCGCGGTCGAAATCGTCGCTGGCGGCGTCACTTGGATGCTCGCAAGCCCAAGCTTCTCACACGCCGCGATTTTGCTCTTTACGTAAACCTTCGACGCGGGATTGTCGCCCACCAGCACCGCCGCAAGCCCAGGCCGAATTCCCGCGGTGGCCAGCGCAGCGATTTCGCCCGCCAGCTCGCCATAAATCTGATCGCGAATTGCATTACCGTCCAAAATGCGCGCAGCCAAGCAGCACTCCCGTCGATTCTCAGAAAGAATCGATCGTCCGATATTAGCACACGAGATTTACTCTCAGGTTCTCCGAGAACCGCGCGATTGTGACGTGGGCGTGAAGCTGTTAGCCTTCGCGCAGCAGCTGCCACCTTTGCGAGGGGGACGCACATGAGAACAATAACGAAATTCGAGCCTTCGTCGGTCATGAAAATGGCGGGAATTTGTTACGGGGCCCTGGGATTGTTGGAAGGGCTTTTTTTGGGCTGATTGTTTCTATGAAAATGTTTGTAATTCCCGCCGCGAACGGCAGCGGTCGCGTTATGGGCCCAGTCTTCGGAATCGCAATGATTATCGTTTTCCCGATCCTACTAGGCGGATTCGGCGCGATCGCGGGCGGCCTGGGAGCGGTGATTTACAATGTCGTTTCACGGTATGTTGGTGGGATCGCAGTGGAGGTAAAGTAGGCGATGTTTGAAATTGGCAAAGACCGGCGACAACTCGAACGCGCCATGCGCGAAGCCGGGAGATTGCCTCCCGGCCAATCGCTCACGTTGAAGTGGCCCGTGCTCCACGAAGGCACCGTGCCACCGTTCGATCCCAGCACCTGGGATTTTCGCGTAACGGGTCTGGTCGAGCGGCCCGTGCGCCTCACCTGGGATGAATTCTCGCACCTGCCCATGACCGCCGTCACCGCCGACATGCACTGCGTCACGCGCTGGAGCCGCTTCGATGTGCGCTGGGAGGGCGTCGCGTTCAGCGAATTGATGAAGCTAATTTCGCTGAAGCCCACGGCAAAATACGTGATGGTCCTCGCCGAGCAAGGCTACACCTCGAACGTCCCGCTCGCAGATCTCCTCCGCCCCACGACCCTCTTCGCGCTGAAGCACAATGGCGAACCGCTGCCCGCAGAGCATGGCTATCCCGTGCGGCTCGTCGTACCGCATCTATACGCCTGGAAAAGCGTGAAATGGGTCCGCGGCCTCGAAATCATGGCGCAGGACGCCCCCGGCTTCTGGGAGCAGAACGGTTACAACATGTACGGCGATCCGTTCAAGGAGCAGCGCTACAGTGTCTAAAAGACTCACGACTCGTGCTTCAGGCGTCAGAAAATCCCAGCAGGCGAAGCAGTTTTTCGAACTTGCCAGTGAGCTTCGCGAATCCGAAAAGCCCGCGGAACGGCGGCGCCTGAAGAAGAAACTTGCCCGAATCACTTTTGGCGAGTGAATTCGCGCCCGACGGAATCATTGTTGCTTCGTATTTCCAGATAGTGAGAACCGCACGGTTGGCGCTGAGTTGACGCGGGCGATTGCAATTCGTGCAAGGCGGAGCGTAGGGGCGGGTCTAAGACCCGCCCCTACAAAAGTATCTATGCTTCGGCGTTAGTAGATGTCGTACTGCTCCCAATGCAGCGTTGGATCCGCCTGAATAATAATGCTTTTCTTCGTCCAGCGCTCCAGCTCCTCAATCAGCGACGACTCGCGCGTCTTCAGCGCCTTGGAAATCTCCGGATGAACGCGCAAAGTAATGCTGCCCGAAGTCATCCCCGGCGCCATCTTCCGCGCTTCAGTCTGAATTTCGTAGCACAGCGTCGGTATGGACTTCACCATGCCGGACCCGGTGCAATACGGGCAAGGCTGGCACAGCGTGCGTTCCAGGGCCTGCTTGGTGCGCTTGCGCGTGATCGCCACCAAACCGAATTCATTGAAGCGCAACACTTTCGATGGCGCGCGGTCGGCGCGCAACGCGTCTTCCAGCACGGCCATCACTTTCTCGCGGTTGCGCCGCTCTTCCATGTCAATGAAATCAATAATAATGATGCCGCCCAGATCGCGCAGCCGCATCTGCCGCACGATTTCCTTGCAAGCTTCCAGGTTCGTGCGCACGATCGTATCTTCCAACCGGTTCGAGCCCTTGCCCACAAATTTCCCGGTGTTGACGTCAATCGCCACCAGCGCTTCCGTGTGATTGATGACGATGTACCCGCCGGACTTCAGCCACACCTTCGGCCGCAGCCCCTTGTCAATTTCCTGCTGAATCCCGAACTCTTCGAAGACCGGCGTTTCCTTGGTGTAAAGCTTCACGCGCCCCACCAGCTGCGGCTGGAAGCGGCTCATGAAATCCACGACCTTGGTGTATTCCTCTTCCGTATCCACCCAGATCGCGCCGAAATCCGGCGTGATGTAATCGCGCAGAATGCGCTCCACCAGATTCAAATCGCGATGTAGCAACGACGGCGCCTTGCGCTGCTCGGAACGCGCCTTGATTTCAGACCATGTGCGCGTCAGGAATTCCACGTCCGCGCGAACTTCGTCCGGCGCCGCGCTGGCTGCGGCGGTCCGCACGATGAAGCCGCCGCCGGAAGCGCCCTTCGCCTCGGTGACCAGATGGCGCAGCCGCGCGCGTTCCTCCGCCGAAGCGATTTTGCGCGATACGCCGGTGTGATCCAGCGTCGGCATATAAACCAAAAAGCGCCCGGGCAGCGCGACGTGGCTCGTAATCCGCGCACCTTTCTTGCCCAGCGGTTCCTTGGCAATCTGGACGATGATTTCCTGGCCCTGCTTCAGCATGTCAGCAATCAGCTGCGTGCGGCGCGGTTGCTGCGGGCGCCCGTGGCTATGTCCGCCACTGTGCCCGTGCTGCGGACGCCGTCCGCGATCATCGCGCCGGCCACGATCGCGGCCGCCACGACGCGCGGGATTCTGCATGCGCGAGCGGAAATCGCCGCGCACGCGCGCCTGGAATGGCTGCTGCGCCGGCTGTTGCGCACCCTCCGCGGAAACGCTCCCGCCATCTTCACCCTGCGCCGCGATGGATTCTGTTCCGTCCGTATGCTCGCTCTCCGCAGGAGCGATCATGCCCTCTTCTTCGGCTGCGGCTTCCTCTTGCTCGAGTTCCGCATCCTCGGAATCTTCGGCGCGTTCTTCACCTTCGTGTTCTTCCGTATCGTGATCGCGGTGATCGCCGTGGTCGATGTGATCCCCATGGTCATCGGCCACGCCGGCATCGGCAGCCGCGTCCGCGGCTGCAAACACGCGATTCTGCGCATCGCGCGCCGCGTCGTCGTCCTGAGCGTCGGCAATATGTTCCGCCAGCGCCGCGGCTTCCTCTTCCGTCAAATCCACGTGAGGGTGCTCTTCGTGATGCGTGGCCTCGCGCTGCCGTACCTCCGGAGCATCACTCAATTCGAAATTCGGGCTCAAGCTCGCCACTTGATTCCAGTCGCGCGAATTCTGCGAGCCGTGAGTTTCCTGAATCGTCGGTTCTTCCAGCTGTGCGTTCGGCGTCGGCTCTGAATCCACTTCGGGTCCCGGAGGCATCAGTGGGGAAAGTGGCGCGAAGCGAACTGCGTCAGGAACAGGCGCGTTATCCTGTGGCTCGGGCGCCTGCGGCTCGGGCGGCAGATGCGTATGCGCCTTCCACTTCGAGAGCGTCTCGCCCGGCAGCGGTTCCAGGCCCGTGGATGATGGTGCGCGGAATCCCTGGTTACGCGGCGGAAAATTCTCTCGCGTTGGGAAAGATCCTCGCGTTGAAGAATCGCGCACAGCCGGACGGTGTTCCGCCTGCTCGTGCGCGGAATGCGAGGGTGCTACCGAATCATGCATTCCTTCGTGCACGTCTTCGTGTACATCTTCATGCACGTTCCCATGCACTTCTGATTCACGCACAAGCGATTCATGCTGACCAAACGACGGCGTATAGCTCGGCGTCGCCTCAGCATCATGCGTGTGCGCAGCCGATGCGGAAACATCCGACGGACTTCTCTCCCTGAATTTTGCCAGCGACTCTCCCGGCAGCAAGGTTGAGATGTGTCCTTCCGGCGCTCCCGGCTCGCTGGAATGATCTTCGGACGGTCGTGATGATGCGTACTTCGAAGAGGGAAGTTCGCGCCCAAAACGCCCACCGCGATCCCCGCCAGGTCTGCCCCCGCCTCCGCTACCGCCTCGCCGGGCAAAACGCCCACCGCGATCTCCGCCAGGTCTGCCGCCGCGCGAACGATTCTCAAATCTTCCGCGATCGGAGCCATGCCCGCCGCCAGACGGACGAGTAACCGCAGGCGAAAACGTCGGCGACGATGGCCCACGCACCGCCGAAATCGATTCACCAGGAAGCGGTTCCAGCGCAGCGCCGGAACCCGCAAACCCAGCCGGAACCGCGGACGTAGTCGCATGAGGCGTTTCCACGTCCACCGGCTCGATGATAGGAGTAGTGCCAGTATTCGCGGGGAAAACCTGCCCGCCCTGCTCTTCCATCTTCTGGGCTTTGTCCTCGACGGTCGCGACGACGTGATCCAGCTCCTCAATCTCTTCCATGAAATCGCTGACGTACAGGAAGGCGTCGCTATCGAGGCCAATTTCCACAAAGGCAGACTGCATGCCTGGCAGCACGCGCGTAACTTTGCCTTTGTAGATGCTTCCGACTAACGCAAACTCTTTTTCACGTTCGACGTAATACTCACAAAGCTGGCCTTCTTCCAGAATGGCGACCCGTGTCTCGTGGGGGTTCGCCGATATAACCATTTCCTTCGACATGGATACTCCTAGTGGAGCACCGGACCGCGGCGGCGCGCGCGCTCGCGCGCGCTCGACCGGAGTGGGGCAAGGTCGTGCCTTGCGCTGGCCACTGCGGGCCGCTCAGGAAAGACTGCCGATGTTGCATGAATGCTTTCCTCACCCGATGCTTACCTTACTCAAAATTTGGATTACCGGCCGGCGGATTTTCCGCGGCTCAGCTACAAACACTGCTAATTTCTTTGCACTTCTAGTGGCGAGGGCTCAATTGACGAACCGCCGCATGCGGACGTTCATCACCAGACCCAATGCCAAAAAAACAAACGCGGTGGAAGAACCGCCGTAACTCATCAATGGCAACGGTATGCCGGTCACTGGCATGTAGCCTATCACCATTGAGGCGTTAACCAGAACGTGGAAGCCCAAAATTGCCGTGACTCCCATCACCACGTACATCCCCGCACGATCTTTGGCCTTCTGCGCGTTATCCACTAGCCGCAGAATCAGACCCAAATATAACAGCAACACCACGCAAACTCCGATGAAGCCCTGTTCCTCGGCCAGCGCCGCCAGTATGAAATCCGAATAGCGGACGGGCACAAAGCCCAATTGGTTCTGGCTGCCT
>Ga0182024_10009942_pt1 | contig 19525 bp, 20 predicted proteins | sample P32metaG_FD_120480 | JGI IMG/M metagenome (GOLD analysis project Ga0182024, IMG submission 120480) | Permafrost microbial communities from Stordalen Mire, Sweden - P3-2 metaG (Illumina Assembly) | ecosystem: Environmental > Terrestrial > Soil > Wetlands > Permafrost | place: Sweden: Stordalen... | reverse complement strand
GGATCCGCCGGCTCCGGCGAGGAGTTGACCGTCCGCAGGGCTGGTCGTGAGGGCCCTGCCTGAGCTTTTGGCAGGACTTCGATGAGAGCGGGCGAAGGGAATCGAACCCTCGTTCTCAGCTTGAACTACGGGAAACAGCCCTCACCAGGGTGTTTGTGCCTTCACCGGCCTGGGGAGAACTCCAGGGAACGCTGAGTAGGCACCGCCTAAGGAGGTCGGTTTCGAGGTATTGCAGCGGCCAGCAAACAGGCCACTCGTCGTTCCTCATGAACAACAGCAACACAAACAACAGGAAGCAGTGGCTCTCGATAGAGCAACTGGCCGATGAGCTGGGTGTGTCGAAGTGGACCCTCTACGACTGGAGCCGCCGAGGAAATCCGGACTTCCCACGAGCTTCACGGCTCCCTAACCGGCAGCTTCGGGTTGAGCGGGGCGACTTGGAGGCCTGGATGGCGGAGCGGGCCCGATGAGGGTCTCGGTGTTCCCGCCGAGGCGATACGAGGGTAGGCGTCGATTGACGCCTGCGGACCTGAAGCTGCTTGAGGCTGCCCACACAGCCCAGGAGCGGGACGAGTTGGAGCGGAAGCGCCGAGTCACGAGCTGGCGCATCACGTGGCGGGTGTTCGATGCGAAGTCTCCAAACGGGCGGCTCCGGAAGCGGTCCGGATTCCAGCTCAAGGGCGAGGCCGAAGCGTTCGCCGACAGGCTCCGGTGGGCGGCTCTTGGCTACGACGGGTGGGCTCTCGACTCCAATGACCGTCCCGTGCAGTTGGCGGAGCCAATGGGGGCATACACCGTCTTCGAACTCACCGAAACTTTCTGGAGGATCCACTGGCCAGCAAAGAGTCCCGCCCAGCGTTCGAAGGTGGCTGGTCGTCTAAACACCATGCGACAGCTTCTCACGACGGCGGCAGAGCTGCCCGACAATGCGTTGGCATACTTGAAGGGGTACTCGTTCCAGGACCGTAACGAGCGTGACGACTCCGCATTACCATCCGACATCGTCGACGGTCGGGCATGGCTCGCCGCCCACTCGCTGCCGGTGTCCGACCTAAACGATGAAACTCTTCAGCCGCTTTACGACGCACTTGTCGAAGGACGCCCGTACAGCACTGGCCGCACGTACTGGACAGTGGTCAAGTCCGTGTTCAATTGGGCGCTGGAGGCGGGCAGGTTGGAGAAGGACCCGACGAAGGGTCTTCCCAAGGTGCCCCGAGATGTCGACTCTGAGCAGTGCGATCCCGACCGCATCGCAGACCGAAACGAGATTCGGCGGATGGCCTGGGCATGCGGACTCGTCGGCGGTCCGAAGCACGTTGCTTTGCCGCTGGTACTTGGAACGGCGGGACTCCGGATGGGCGAAGCTGTGGCCCTTCGACGCCGGGACGTGCACTTCAGCCCCGACGGGGCAGCATGGCTGAGGGTAAGAGCCACCATCAGCCACGTACCCGCCCACCATGCTGACGGCAAGACCAGCACTGAGCGACCCACGAAGGGCCGGAGGACGAAGGTGGGCCGCAAGACCTACCTCCCTTCGGAAGCGGCCACCATTCTCCGGACGCACATGGAGCTGTTCACCGGGCCGAGCGCCGGGGACTACGTCTTCACCGGCAATCGAGGCGGGCGGCTATCCGCCGACACCCACCTTCGGGGTGTCTGGCACCCCGCCGTTGCGCTCGCCTTTCCCGGTGGTCATCACCTGAGCGATCTTCGACGGCACGACCTGCGGCACAGCGCTGTTACGGCGTGGCTCCGCTCCGGTGTCCCGCCGAAGCAGTGCCAGCAGATGGGCGGATGGAAGAGTCTGAAGGCCATGCTCGACATCTACGCCGGCCTCTACGGCGATGACGACAAGCGAGCAGCCGAGGCTATTGAGCGGTTCTACCGGGACGCCGCCTAAATCTCGATTTCAATCCCTCGCCACGAGACGAGGTGCTCGCCAGGACTCGTAAGGCCTGGGGAGTTTTAGCGGCGTCAGATTCGTAGTCCCAGGCCCTTGCGACCCCCCGGGTGCTCGGGTGCCTGAGCGACCTACCGGCGACGTGCGATGTGCTTCGGAAGCGGAATCGCCCCGACTGTCGCTTAGAGCCGACCTGGCCACGGTCCTGGCATGTCCAGGACCGAACCGAAACCATTTCTCCGCTGGGCAGGCGGGAAGGGCCGCTTGCTCAGCCACCTCAAGAAGCGCCTGCCGGTTTTTACCGGTCGCTACTACGAGCCCTTTATCGGTGGCGGGGCGATGTTCTTCGCCCTCGACCTCCCCGGAGCCCGCTGCGTCATCAATGACGATGTGCCGGACCTGGCCCTCACTTACCGGGTCCTCCGTGACGACGTAGACGAGCTCGTGAAGAAGCTGCATCGCCTTGCAAACCACACCACCGAGAAGGACTACTACAGCTTGCGAGAGGCACAACCCACTTCCGACGTGAATAAGGCGGCTCGCACAATCGCCCTCAACAGTCTCTGCTTCAACGGCCTCTTTCGGCAAAACAATAGGGGCCAGTTCAATGCGTCGTACGGCAGGTTGAAGAACCCCACGGTGTGCGACGAACCACTCCTGCGTGTTGACGCAGACCGTCTTGTCGGAACAGTCATCCGGCATGGTGACTTTGAGAATGCCGTTGTCGACGCCCGGGCCGGTGACTTCGTCTACCTGGACCCGCCCTACGTCCCGCACTCGCCCACGTCGTCGTTCACGAAGTATGCAGAGAAGGACTTTCGAGAGCCTGACCATCGTCGCCTCGCTTCGGTCATCGACGACCTCACCAGTCGTGGCGTACTTGTCATGCTCTCGAACTCGGACACTTCCCTCACTCGGGCCATCTACAACGGTCTACGGCTGGAGTCCGTACAGGTCCGCCGGTCCATCGCCGCAAAAGGGTCGGCCCGTTGTTCGGTACCGGAGGTCATCGGCACCAACTTCGCCGAGGTGGCAGCCGAGGCCGCTTAATGACGACGACAGAGCACCGTTCCTAGTCCTGCGCCTTTTCAAGAATCTTGGTCGGCAGCCCTTTGGGAACGACGCTTCGCCCCAACTGTCGTTCGTAACGGCGAGGTCCGCCGGCAGCTCTCCCAACCCTGACCTCTCCACCTCCGCTGAAGAGGTCAGGGTTGAGAGAGAGATAGATAAGAAGGAGAAATAATAAAATGAAAAATGAAAATAATAAAATAGAAGAAGAAGAAGAAGAAGAAGAAGAAGAAGAAGAAGAAAAAGAAGAAAAAGAAAACAGAAAAGACAAAGCAGCGCAGCGCCCGGTCGAGGACGACGAGGCGGCTGCGGCCAGACGCCGAAGGGCTGACGCCGGGCCCCGCCTAACGGGACGTGACCTGGTGGCGATGTCCTGGCTTTCCGAGATGCGAGCGGCCACCTTGCCCCAACTGCAAGCGTTGCTCGGCTACATCGGCGGTGTTCCGGTTTCCGATCGGCGCACGAGGCAAATCGTCATTCGCTGGGAGGCACTCGGGCTGGCCGAACGTCGAACCGTGTGGCACGGCAAGCCGGCAGCAGTGTGGCTCACCGGTTCCGGTGCTCGCCTCGTGGGCATCGACCGCTGGCGGAAGCCGGCGGTGGGAACACTCCAACACACGCTGGCCGTCTCTGAAGTGAGAATGCGCCTTGCAGGGCCAGCCAGCCGAAAAGGTTGGATGTGTGAGACCCAACTGCGGAAAGTATTGCCTGCTGGGGAGCACGTGCCCGACGGCGCCGTCTTCACGAATGGCAGAGCGGTGGCCATCGAAATGGAGCTGAGTCCGCACGGAAGGCGGCGAGTGGAAGCTGCGATTGTTTCCTTGCTTTCGGCTCGCAAAGGGGACTCGGCCCGATGGCACCGGGTGCTCTACCTCTGCGGTCAAGCGACCCTCTATCAGGTGACCCAGGTCGTAGAAACACTGCTTTCACCCGAGCAGCGCAACCGTGTCTACGTGAGGCCGTGGCCGTGAGCGCTCCCGAATCGCCCAGGATGTCAGGGCTCGTCGAGCTTATCGGCGCCCTCTTGTGCATCGTCGTCATCGCCTGCCCGCTGGCCGTGCTCTTCGCCGTGCCAGCGGCGGCATGGGCGAGGCGACACGAGCACGACTCAGGGTTGCTCTGGCGAGTGGGGCTCACCGCAGCGATGCTCGCCTCCCTCGCCGCCCTGCTCACGATGGCGTGGTACGGCCCGGCGTGGCGTGAGTTGGTGTCGGACGTTGCGAGTCTCCACGTTGTTGTACGACTCGTCGGCGCCGTTGCGTTGATGCTGCCCACGGGGATCCCTGGGGGGATCGCCGTGGGTATTGGCGCCGAGCGAGCCTGGCAACAACAGCGGGAGCGCCATCCGCTCCACGGTCGAGAGGCACGAGCCCAGCGCCAGGAGCGAGTTCGGCGGCTACGGGCGAACGAGGCTTCTGCTCACCCACTGGTGCCGGTCGCCGTCGCCGGCTGTCCGGTCCTCGGGGCATGGCTCGAAGGAGACAATCCGCCAGAGTGGGTTCGTGGTCCGTGGAGTGTCATTCCCGACGATGTTTTCCATATTGTCGCTCTAGGAGCGACGGGAGCCGGCAAGACAGTCAGCATCCTTCGCCTGGCTGCGGCTCATCTCGCACTGGGGTGGCGGGTCTTCGTCATCGACGCCAAGGAGGAGCACGACTCGGCGCTGGCCTTCGCAAGATATGCCAGTGCTGCCGGCGTGAGCGAAGCGAGGTGTCGAATCTGGCCCGACTCCGGAGCAATGGACCTTTGCCGTGGCAGTGGTCAGGCGCTGCGAGATCGCCTCATGGCTTCTGCGAGTTGGTCCGAGGCCTTCTATAGGGCGGTGGCGGCAACAGTGCTCACCTTGGTGTGTGACGACCGTGGCGGTCCACCGGCTGCCCTCAGTCAGGTTCTCGGACTCATGGATACGCATGTTCTCAGGACCCGGTGGGCGGGAACCGACCGAGCAACGGTTGCGGCTGGGCTCGATGCCAAGCTCATCCAAGGATTGCGCTACCGGTACTTCTCGCTCTTCTCCGACCTCGAAGCCATCGGAGCCGTCCGCCCCAATGGCGGTGGTTGGAGTTGGGAAGACGTGGACGCTGCGTGGATCACACTTCCCACCTCGACCCGCCTCGAGATAGCCGGCTCTTTCGGTCGTGCGCTCCTGGTCGATCTAATCGGCTATCTGCGAGATATAACCCGAAGGACAGACAGAAGGCCCATCCTGCTCGTGGTCGAAGAGATGGGGGCAATTGTCCAGGCCGATCCGATCATGGCGAACTTTGTTATTGACACATTTGAGCGAGCACGATCAGCCGCTGTGCGCTGCATCGTGAGCGCCCAAACCCCCGAAGGGCTTGGGCAAACCGACGCCCAGGCACGCCTGCTCCATGGGGGAGCTGCGGTTCTCGCTCACCGGATGGCGAACCCCGAGCCAATCGTCAGCCTCTTGGGTACTCGCATGGGCTTGGAGGCGAGTCTCGGAGTCACGGCCAGCGGCGAACTTCTTGAATCTGGCAGTTTACGGGAGCAGCATCAATGGCAGGTTGCGCCCGATGTCATGCGGCGTCTTCCCGTGGGCCATGCCCTGTTCGCCCACGCAGGCCGCTGGAGTCTGACGGCGGTTGCCCGGCTCCCCGATGCTCCGTCTCTGAAGGCGTGGGAGCCGCCTGATGCACGAGAGCCAGGACCATTTTCAGCGGTGACCTTCGTGCGCCGACGCCTCGACTCGGCACGGTCCAGGTGTCAGCCGAAAGCCGGTTGGCGCCGAAAGAAGGTCAACGACCATGAAAAGCAAACTCGACGCACTGCACGACAAGCTGATCGAGAGCATCGACGCACTTGTGAGTTCTGAGGACTGGATGGCGATGTTGCAACTTGCCGCCCGCTTCCATCGGTACTCCATCTCGAATATCTTCCTGATTTTGCTTCAGAAGCCTGACGCCACCCGGGTGGCGGGCTTCACAACATGGAAGAATAGGCTTGGACGGCAAGTGAACCTAGGGGCGAAAGGCATTGCCATCATCGCTCCGTGCACTTACACCGTGAAACACAGCGACGGACCAGGCGAGACGAACTCCGATGAGGAGCACAATCTCACGAAGCAAGTCCGTGGCTTTCGTCAAGCGTATGTCTTCGACATAAGCGACACTACCGGTGCCGATCTCCCCGAGGTCGCACCGAAACTGCTCGTGGGCGATGCTCCGACAGGACTTTGGGCCGCTCTCGAACAACTGGTTCGAGAGGAAGGCTTCGAGGTGCTACGAGCAGACTGCTCACCGGCGAACGGCGTGACGAACTACCTGACGAAGACCGTCACCGTTCGTCCCGACCTTGAGCCGGCTCAGGCAGCAAAGACACTGGCGCACGAACTTGGCCACGTCCTCTGCCACCAGGGTCCGAATGTCGGCGTCGACAAGGGCCGCCAGGAAGTGGAGGCCGAATCGATCGCCTGGCTCTGTGCCACCGCCGTCGGGTTGACCGGCGTCGGTGATTACTCATTCCCCTACGTCGCAACATGGGCGGCTGGGGACACCGAAGTGGTGCGGGAAACCGCTGGCACTGTCTTAGCGACAGCCAACACCATCCTCGAACGCATAGCGCACCAGGCAACAGCGACAACTGCGGTCTGACCCAGGACCGGGGCCCCTCGCTCGGAACTGAAAGTACAACCTGCGTTTCACGCAGCCCGGTGACCATCAAATCACCGGGCTGCGCTCTTTCTTGGGCAACCTTCATGCCAACGTGGCGCTCAGTTCCCGCTCGCTCGGCGGAGCACAAGTGTTATGGCGGATTCGATCAACCCCGTGGGTGAACCCTGCCAGCCCTCCGCCAAGCCGGCGGCAATATCCTCCGCTTCCTCGGTTAGACGGATACCCGTTTGGTATTCGTACTTAGAGATCGAGCTAAGCAGGAGCGCAACTTCTCTCAGGTCGAGCTGTGGGTACCGTGCCTGCGCAAACGTAGCGAAAAGGGTTGTGCACACGTCGCCATCTGTGGGCTTGCCGGCGTTCTCCCATCTGAGGGCCCATTCACGAGCTAGCTTCCAGCGTTTTGGAATCTTCTTGGCGGCGTCCTCGTAGACCTGGATCTCGGCGTCGATATCGTCGCTCACTGCTCGGGCGTTCAGGAGCATCGGAACTCACCTCCTCCTGGCGTCTGCCGGCTTCGGCCGACGACTCCACCGGTTCCGTTCTGGAACCGGCTTACGACGTTTATCGCCGAAAATGGGATTGCACTTGAACCACCAAGACGTTTTCCCTGGTCGCATCCGGGCACTCTGGTACCAACCGGGTCGTTTGCGGGCTTCCTGGGGCAACTGAGAGTGCTCTTTCCCGAACAGTTCGGCTAGGAGTGTCGAAGCGAATACTCCAGCACCAGCCGGCCACGCTGACCTACTTGCGCCCTGTTCGTAAGCACGGACTATCGCAATCATGCAAAAGCTCGTCCGAAGCGGCGACCCCGCCGCAGAGCGGTACCGTGATCGTCTTTGTCAGAGCGCCGAAGCCTACGAAACCGCCGCCGCTCTGGCTGTAGACGATGGCGCACGCCGTGAGCTTGAAGCTGACGCTGCTGCCAGGAGAACCGCCATTGAGGCAACCCTCGACCAATCTTGGATGACGACCAGCGAGGCTCTTGAGCGGCGCATTGGTTATCTCGACCGCAACGACCCGACGCCGACTCACTGAGGACGTGCTGCGTGGGGTCAACGGCGGGGGAACACGCACTCAGGAGCCGACATGGCGGCTCCCATCCATTGCCCCCTTTAGGAATGTCCTGGCCCGTCAAGGCTGCCCCTACGGGCGTCCTGAGCCGGCCTTGACTGGCCCTCGTGGTATTGCGTACGAAACGGGGGTATTGCAGCGCCGGAGTTTGCTTCCACGATGGGTTCTGTAATGAACCTACCGATGAAAGGAAGCGAACAATGCACGTCGAACAAGACACAGAGGCACATGACGTAGACGAAACCAGTCCACTATTTCCTAAACGCAATGCCCACCCGCAGCAAGTTGACGTCTTATTAATAGCACCGCCAATGTGCGACTTCTGCACGTTGGCGAATCCAACCTGGTGCTACCCAGCGAAGGACTTCATAATGCTTCAAGCTCACGAAGCCAGGGACAACAACACCCACGTCTCTGTCGGCTCATGGGCGGCCTGCAATGCTTGTCACGACCTCATAGAAGCCGGCAACAAATCGGCTCTGGCAACGAGGTTTGTCGAGACCTTACCAAGGGCCACCAGGCGGTCTGCGGCCATCAGGAAGCGGATGCTCACAGAGGTGGAGAAGTTGCAGTTGGATTTCTGGGATCACAGATGCGGCCCGGCTGAAAGGTTTCCCTCTTGAAGCACAAGGAGGGAACCTGCGACTAAATGGCCCAGCATTGGGAGTAATACAGGTTTCCTCGGGGTTCCTGCTGCGGTGACCTGTCACCGGCCTCGACTGGCCGTTGGCCTTCCGCCCGGTCCGAGAAGTGTGCAGCCAGGGCTAAATGCCGGTAAACCTCCTGCCGATGATTGTTGGGAGTGACGACCGTTCAGCCCACGAAGGCGATTCCGTTTCCTCCTCCGTCGGCCCGATTCACGGGCCGACATCGGGACTGGATGACCCAGCTTTTCAACGGCGGAATCCGGCTGGAACAGTTCTGTGATCCCAACGGCAACATGCTCCACAAGACCAGGTACGCATTGCAGAACTTCGTGGCCAAGGCAGAACGCTTCGGCTACGTCGTGGATTGGCCACACGGACTCTATGTTCGAACGGCGATTCGTCTCCTCTGCTACGACGCCGATTTCGGGAGAGCAGCCACGGCGGTGCACAACTGGGCCCACCGTCCGGGATGGAGGGTTCCCTGGAACTACCCCGCTCGCATGGCCCACAAACTCCAAAGGGATCTAACGACCAGCGAGTTAGAGACTGCTACGGGGCTCCTGGATGAGAACTGGGACGAAGACGACTTTCAACTTGACAAACTCATCGACGCAGCGCAAGCCATCCACCTGTCTCCAGTCAGCCCGGTGAGTTCTGCAGAAAGGCCAGTCATTCTCGGCAACTCGTGAACCGCCAGCGCTGGGCGAGACATCGCCTTGACTCCTTCGATCAATCCTCCATGCGATTCCCGCTTAGCTGGGCAACACCCTTGCGGCGGCCTCTTTCGTCCGATAGATCGCTGCCTGGTTCCCTCTCCAGCAATCGAGGCAAGCAGGATGGGCGTCGGCGCAACCCCAGCTCAGGCCCGGTGTAGCACCCGTGTCGTACCCTTTTTCGCATGGCACGAGACTGGGAGGAGACTCTTCGAGCATGGGTGAAGCCCCCCAGCGACACTGAGGACGCAAAACGAGACCGTACTGAGGATCAGATCAAGGAAGCTCTAAGAGTTTCGTCGACGTTGAAGTCCATCGGCTACAAGGTGTACGCCAAGGGCTCCTATGCCAATCGGACAAATGTGCGTCTCGACTACGACGTCGACATTGCAGTCGAATGTGCTGAGTTCTACTTCCACGATCAGACGGGCGCTGCTGCGGACGTCAAAAAGGCTGCCGTCGAAAGCAAGTTCACGGGATACTCGGACGGTTACACCGTCGCACACTTCAAGAATGATGTGGAGCAGGCGTTGGTGGACTACTACGGGCGTGCCGCCGTCACGAGGGGGAAGATGGCAATGCGGGTTCGGGGGGCGAAGACGACGCTGCCTGCGGACGTCGTGCCCTGCTTTGAGTACCACCGTATTTACGATCTCGACTTCTGGGGCAACCTCAAATTCTATCAGGGGGCTCGCATCTATCCCGATAGCGGTACGCACATCCACAACTGGCCTCAACAACAATATGTGAATGGCGTGGCGAAGAACGATGCCACTGGAAGGCGGTTCAAGCGCATGGTCCGGGCACTGAAGCGTTTGGAGAATGAGCTTGTCAAAGCTGGAGCCATTGACGAGCTGCCATCCTTTCTCATTGAATGCCTCGTCTACAACGTGCCGAACGACAAGTTCAACCACAAAAACTACGTAGACGACATGCGGGCAGTTCTTGCCACCATATTCAACGAGACCCTCGACGCTGACCAGTGTGCGAAGTGGCTAGAAGTCAACGAACTCAAGTGGCTCTTCCATTCCGCCCAGCCATGGACCTTCCAGCAGGCACACCGGCTGGCTGACGCCGCTTGGGACCACATGGGATTCAGGTAGGTCCCCCCATGCTCAGCAAGATTCAGGTACAAGTCGTCCTTGCGGTTGCTGTCCTTGCCTGGGCAGTCATGCTTTTTGTCGAGGGAGTGCATCTTAAAGCGGCATATTTGAAGCCCTACTCGGTCGTCGTCACGGTTGTTGTCATCGGTATGATCTTGTTCGACCGCTGGCTGTGGCGCATTCCTCCCATGCCTCGGTTGCTCCGCTGTCCGGTTATCTCCGGAACATGGAAAGGAACCATACAGTCGAGTTGGAAAGATCCGGCTACGCAAGAGCGTATTGATCCGGTTGTGGCGTACTTCGCCATTCGGCAGACGTATTCGACGATCTCCTTGCGCATGTTGAGCGAAGAGTCAAGGTCGGAATCTCTCGTCGCTGCCCTCGAAAGGCGTGTGAACAGCATTCCCCGATTGACCTCAACGTATGAAAATACGCCAGGCGTGTTGATTCAGGATCAGAGCCGCATCCATCACGGAGCCCTTCTTCTCGAAGTTCACGGAATGCCAGCTAATCGTCTTACAGGGTGGTACTGGACAGATCGTGACACGAAGGGCGAGGTTGTGTTGCGCCAGCACACTCATAAGGTATTCACTAGGTTTGAGGATGCGGATGGAGCCATTTGGTCCTGAGTTTGATCCTGCACGAGTAAGTCTCGCCGGCAGGCTCGCAAGCTGAGATCTATCGAAATCAGGCAAACCTTCCCCGCCTGTCTGCGACCGCCCGGTAGCGGGTTGATACCGGCGGCGTAGTCTGGGCTCATGAAGGAAGCGCCTGACAGTGACCTGACGGGGCCCTGGGAGACCATTGGCTTGGTCAGACTAGATTCCGTCTACGCCCGTCCCGAGTTCGGATTTGGAAACCCGGACGACCTCGATGAAGATTTTGACCTTAGGGCCTACGTGAAGGCATTCTCAGCCAAAGGTGAGCCAGAGCCGGGACCGATGCGAATCGATCCATACGGCCCGAAGCAAACTGATGTGCCGGCGGACTTGAGCAGTTCGCTCGTGACCTCTTCGGTGACGGAGCCGGATCCGGAGTGGGAAGTGGAACTGCTCGAAGAGGTGCCTTTGGAGGTGTACAAGCACAGCGATGGGCCTGTTATAGCTGCACGTCTTGCCTATCTCACCGGTTTGGTCAAGAGCCTCTATGACCTTGGACACGAAACCCAGAAACAGAGATCCACATCGAAAACGGGACTTGGTCACAGGTCGGCACACTTCCGCTTCCCACAGGGCGCTGTATCGCTTTGAACCCTCGCAAGGGAGGGTCACGAATCTCTATTCAGGTGAAACCTGGCAACTACATCGCCGAAGTGTTTGAGTTCACTGACGGGGATCTTGGCTTCTTTGAATGCGACTACGGACTGCGCATTCGATGGAGTTCACCTCGACCGTGACAGTACTTGCAAAACATTGTGTGGGCCCGGTGCCCCTCATCTAGGCACCAACGGCTTAGCTATCCGCTATAGGTGAGCGAAGAGGACTCTGGGGAGCACGAATCTGGTTGTGTTGTGACCTTCCAGGATGTGATCGGCAGCCATAAGTTGGTCAAGCCATCCAAGCGTGCAACCGCTCTACGGCAGCAGCCGCAACGTCATCGGCAGATACAACCCAAACCTCATCATCGCTCTGGTCAAGGCGAAGGAACGCTCCAGAGGTCGGTGCAACAAGCCAACCGTAAGGCTTTTTAAAGAACATCGTTGACCTATCTTTCAAGTAACCCAGGATTTGAAAGATTCCTTGCGACAAGTACGTTGGATCTCTAGAGGCCTTTAGCTCAATGAGTACAAAATCAGTGGCGCCCAATTTACGATCCAGATATTCAATCACTAGGTCGGGTCTCGGATCTCCGCCTTGAATCTCGAATCGACTTCTCACGTTTCGGTGAGCCGACGGCCAATCGCCTCTCGGCCAACTCTGATACCAGAGACGTAGTTCGCAGCCATTATCCAGTTCGAAGCGGGCGAATGGTGCTCGTGCGCCTCCGACAAGCAATCGGGTCTTTCGGCGTCGGCCTAGAACTTTTCTGAATGCCGCTTCGAGTCGTAAGGCAACAACGACCTCGAAGAGTTGCCAATCTCTGGACGGCTCGAAATATCTACTTTCAATAAGCTCCACAACATCGTTGGCAGTTGGCTCGTCGATGTACTGTCGAAATAGGTTCAGAACTGCAACTAGGTCAACGGCGTACAACTTGCGGCGGGTGGCCATCAACCGATTCCAGGCAGTTGCATCCGGACGCTGGGGCGGAACTGCTCGAGTCCATTGATGACGACGGGCGAGCCACAAACTCTCTTGGCCACTAGTTATCTTCTCCGCCCATCCAGAACTCCCGTGCGTCTCTTCCGGCGAAGGCAACGCCTGCTGAAGCAGAGAGCGGAGTCGGTCGATTGCCCAAATCAATGCACGGTTCTCGGGCACATCGAAGATTCTCTCTGCGGGGCGCACGACGTATTGGCAACCACCGACCCCCGTGCGTGCACGATGGCGGATTGTGGCACCCCAATCGACAGCGCCTCGGACGAGCTGGCTTACTTCTTGTGTTCGAATGCTCGACGTAGCAGGGTTCCGGAGGCCTCGCTGAAGCTCACCGAGGAAAAGCTGGACGGGCTCAGAGAGAGCGATATGAACAGCAATTACTCGATCGAGATCACTCTTCGAAAGATTGAGCAGCTCGGAAGCATCACCTACGGGGTCTTCTTGCTCGGTTGATGCCGAGCTTAGAAATGCGGGCAGGTAGTGCTTGACCTCTGACAGCAGAGCCGTACGCTCTGTCGTGGTGAACTTTGTGTCGATGAGGCTCACGTCAGGGCTACGGCGTTTAACGCTTCACGGAGGGAATTTAGGGCGTCATCAGACAGTTCTGGCCACGCCGCTTTGATTCGATTCGAAACGGAGTCAACGTCCTTCCTTGATGCGCCTTCGTACTGCGGTACGGCGAACAGTCGTACAGCTGCGAGGAAGGCGGTCAATGGATCCGTGTATGTAGGACCGCCACTGGCAGTTTCTGCCAAAGCCTTTGACAGGAATATGGCAACATCCGTAAGGATTGCAGGACCCAATTGTCGTGGCCCGAACGCCAAGTCAATACCGACATCGACGATCTGACCTCTGTACGGGTCTGGAATGCCAGAGCAAAGCTGAAGGAAGTACTCCAAGTACTCGGGTCTCGGCGGCAACGGAACATCGATGACGGCAAATCTTCGCAAGAACGCAAAGGAAAGCTGAAATAGAGAGGCTTTATCAGAGATATTCATCGTGCCGATGAGACGCCAGCCAGAAGTCACGAGGTATTCGGTAGGACTCGAACCACTACGTTTGGGGGTCCATCGAATCTCGATCTGCTTTCCGTGCTCTTGATAGGGAAGGACAACTTTCCGACTCTCCTGTCGCCCTCCAGACGACGCAAGCAGGGTGAAGAGAGGTCCAAATGCTTTGTCGATGTCAGCCCGATTCATCTCATCCAGGACCACCCACCGCCCACGCCTTAAGGCCCTCAGGATGACCCCCGGTTCGAAGGCCAACGAGTTATCCTCACGAGGTACGTAGCCGCCGATCGTGTCGAAGGTGGTCCAATCGGCCGTGGCCGTTGAGATTTCAAACTGTTGTCCAACAACGGCTTTACACAGGGCTTCGGCAAGAGTGGACTTACCAGTGCCGGGTGCTCCTCCCAGAAGTAAGTGTTTACCAGCACGGAGAGCCGTTACTGCCTCTGCAAGAACTGAGTCTTGGATCACCATCTCGGGCGGCAGCTCGGCTCGCACCGCCTCGATGGATAACCCAGCCAGTGCTGCTATCTCATCCAGCTCCGTATCTTGGTCACCTTCCTCCGATGTGTCGCCGGACGGAGTCGTGAGCGGGAGGTCCCGTTTTGAAATGTCCAAGGCCTGGGTGACTTTGCTTGCTAAGAGAACGTACGAATTGTGGAATTTCCCAAAGTCATCTATTGGTATGACGTTCGTCGGTCCGCTGAGTAACTGATCAAGCTCCTTCGCTGCACTCAAGGCGGGCCCAGGGGCAAAGCGATCCTCCTTGTTTGCCTTCGCCTTCGCTTCTTGAAATAGTTCCAACAGCTCAGCAGGCGTCTTGGCAATAGGCTGCCCCACGGGAGTCAAATGTCCACCCATGCCCCACTCATGGATTCCTAAGAGCCCTGCGTGAGAAGCAATGAAGACTCGGTCACCTTCACGAACGGGGCGTCCGTGTTCCTTTAATGCTTCCTCGGCTGTTTCGGCGGTAGTTGCCGCCACAAGCGTGTATCGCCTGAGAAAATCTGAGCGGTCGGTTGCGGCTGCTGCCTCTCGAATCGACTTTGCAGTATCAGGGGGCAGGATCTGTAAGTGCCGACCCTGAGCCACGGTTCCCTTGAACTGCGCTGCGATGTTCTCGGGCAGCGAGCGCAGGAGGAGAAAGTCCTTAGTACTTAGGTGTCCTTCGAGTGGAATCGTTTGAACTGGAACGCCGGACCATTCATTCCCGTCGGCATCTTCCGAAGCCGTGGTAGCTCCAGTCACACGCATGATGAAGGGCACCACGTTGGTGCCGTTGTCTACCGTATCTCGGTACTTCTCAACAACCTCGTCGTAAGAAACACCGATCGACTCGCAGTAGCGCCGTTGCTCGGACACTCCTTCTTCGGAGGAGAGATATTCCGCTGACTGCGAGAACTTAGGAACGATGAGGTCGCCGGGCTGCATCTGCCGAATCGTCTCGCCTTCACCTGCGGATGCTGGCCAGGCAAAGAAGGCCTTTTCCGCCTGGGCAAAGGTGTAGAGATTCGTAGAAAGGGCGTACTCAGTCATTGGAAGGAGTCACCTCGGATGCGCCAGGCCATTACACCCGGCCAGTAGCTTAGGGACCGTGTTCCGTTCAGGTCTGCCATACGCACCGAGCCTAGAGAGTGAGACAGCATCATGGGTGCACCGTGCCTCGCCTCGGGCTAGACAACCGATGACTGCCCAGGTTGATGGGCCCAGCGGAGTCCTACGCAGACTTGTTGAGCGAATTGCACCCGAGTTTGTGGCCTCACCTTCGCAACATCTTCATCTCTGGGGGCCACGAGTCGGGGAACTTGGACAGAGCACCGCCCAAGGGAGCAGCCGAGCCGTTTGGGGCTCGATTGCTACGTGGCTGACTGGCTATGCGCTCGGGGAGGTCGGACCGACCGACACGCTGCGAGACGCACAAGAGTGGTTCGTGCAATCGTCACCGGACTTTCCGCCGTCTGCCCCGGACATCAGGATCACTGAGGCGGCAGAGGCTGTTAGTCGAGAAGATTGTCGGGCTCTGCTCCCATACCTGTTAGAGCCGTTTGGTCTCGGAACACGCCGGGAAGTGCTGAAGTCAAGCGAGGGATTACTAGATAGACATCACCGCAAATCCAAAGGCGTCTTCTACACACCCTCTGACGTTGCTCATTTCATGGCCCAACGAGCGCTGGTCACTCACAAGTCTCGTTCGATGACCAGTGTGTTGGACCCCGCCGTAGGAAATGGAGTCTTTCTGAGGGCAGCGCTCAGCATGATTGATCCAGCGTCATCGATGATGCTGTATGGAATTGACGTGAACCCGATGGCCGCAGAGTTCACGTCATTTGTCCTGTTGTCGATTGCTGGCTGGAATGGCTTTCCGTCACCGTGGGCGGCCTGGCACTGCAATCGTTTGAATCAAGCAACAGGAGACAGCCTATTACTGGAGCAGGACCGAGAAGTTGATGAGATATCAACTCGTCGCCTCGCACGGGAGCGAGAAGACGTGAGGGCCGGCTTAATGAGCGGGCTCGTCTTGCCACCCGCTGCTCTTTCTTCAGTGCCCGGCAGAAGTCTCGCCGATTTCTTTCCCGAAGTAGCAACCGGGGTCGATGTTGTCCTGACTAACCCGCCTTATGCACCTTTCGGGCCGCACCCCGAAGCAAAGAAGCTATCTCGGTATTTTCGTTGCCTAGCCGACCAGTTGCCACGCCCAGCAACAAATGTCTTCCCGCTCTTCTTCGAACAAGGCTGGCGGTTACTGGGTCCAAATGGTTCCATGTCGATTGTTGTGCCTCTGTCAGTCATGTTCGGCGATGGGGGTCCAGTAGCCGGGCTTAGGAAAGAAGTAGCACGCTGGAATGCTGACATTGAGTTCATTTCGTTTGATCGGACTCCGGATGCGCTCTTCGGAGACGATGTTAAGACCCGGAATACCATCGTGACTATCACACCCGCACCGAATCGAATCATCAGGACGTCCGGCTTGATTCGTTGGACCAGCAGAAGTCGCACGGCCTTGTTCTCGTCGATCGAATCAACCAGAGTTGATGAGGACATCGAAGCGCTAGTACCAAAAGTCTCAGATGCTCACGAATACGGGCTCTATCGGGCTCTGAGGACGTGGCCCCACCGAATGAAGTCATGGACAGTTCGATCCTCTCGTGTGATCCCAAGCCAAGGTGTTGGAACTTCTGGCAGTGCGTTCTACGTCGCTCAGACCGCTTACAACTGGTTGAACTGCATTGCCGACATTGGTGCTCTGGCCGAACACGGCCACAGCTCAAGCTGCTCGTACAATGCCGTCGAGACTGCGTCTGCTGAGCGAGCGTTTGCCAGTTATGCGATTGGCGTTAGTCGGGTGGCGTATCTGTTGTGGCGGATAGAGGGAGACGGTTTCCACGTAACAAAGAGGTTCATAGACGCACTGCCTGTTCCCGTGGACCCGAAGGTAATCCGTGAACTGGCAACCCTCGGCGAGGAGATATGGACACTCGCCCGATGCGGTCGGGTCGTGAGTACGAATCGAGGGCAACAGAGCGTCTCATTTCCTCCTCTGTCGCAATCGATGCTCGACCAGATCGATCGATCCCTTCTTGCAGGGATGGAAATTGAGTCCGGCTTCGACCTCGAATCGTGGTGCCGGCGGAATGTCGTGGTAGACCTAGACGATCAGAGACGTCAGAAGCTAGTGCCGCCTAAGGAGTCAGTACCTTGTTAACGGTCACTGCAGAGCAGAAAGAATCGAGTCGCCTCACGAAAGAGGAGTGGCGAGAATTTACGAAGACGGTTTGGCACATCGCAAACGTCACCCACCCGAGCCACCCCGCAGTGTTTCCCCTTGAGATACCACTTCGTCTCATCAAGCTCTTCTCGTTTGTTGATGAGCGAATTCTGGATCCGTTCGCAGGAGTTGGCACCACGGCTCAGGCGGCGGTTGCGACCGGTAGACGAGCCATCTGCGTTGACCAGAATCGCACATACGCCAAGGAAATCACTCAATGGCGGGCCTCGTTGAATGGTCATGCACAAGCAGTCGAAGTCAAGGTCGGTGATGCACGTGATCTGTCGTTCATTCCAGACGAGTCGATCGGTCTCGCCATAACCAGTCCACCGTATTGGAACAAGGCTGACTATGGCCGCAGCAAACGAAATGTCGGCAATATGGCGTCATACCGAGACTTCATTGAGTCTCTCCGGCCTGCCTTTGATGAGGTATTCCGTGTCCTCGCACCGGGGCGCAAATTTGCAGTCGTCACTGCCAACGTGAATCAATACACGGATCACGGGTTATTGACGTTCCCGATCGCAGCCGATCTCACTGTGCTGTTGAGAGAGATTGGTTTCGTCCTCGTGAATGAAGTGATCTGGTCGAAGGATGGAACAGGTGGTCGCTGGGGATCAGCTAATCACCAGCGCCCTATCTTCGGGAGTTATCCCTACCCGCCGAACTTTCTGTTCAAAAATGTCCACGAATACGTCATCATCGTTTCCAAGCCAGGAACCCGCAAGGCGATGAAGGGAATGCTGCCCTACGCAGACCTGATGGCGACAAACAACTTCTGACTTGGGTACAAGCCTTGTTAATCGCCGGTTCTCAGTACGTGCTCGTTGCGAAGGTACCCAAAGCGGGGAACCGGTGGCATCAGGTGCACTTCAACATGGCAGTAGGCGATCAGTTCTTCAGGATGCGCCCAGGAGAGGAGAAGACAATCACGCTAGAGCGTGTCATGCCTGATGGATCGCTCGCACCGTCTAGCGCAAAACCGTTGGTGTTCCCGGAGAGCAACCGGAATTACCGAGTCGAATTCGACTTCGGAGACGTTGCCAATTATCCGGCGCAAGGACCACCGCTTCTTCTAGTGCTCGAACTTGATATTCGCCGATTCCGTTACGTTGCACTTATGCCTGACGAACCTGGTTACGCCGAGATGGACAACTTGAACGAGATGCTTCCTAGAATTGGTCGTGGCGCAAGACGTGTGATCACCACGCTTGATGAAGTGGAGCTTCGCTGGCCGGAATGCCCGTTACGAAATCACGGCGACAATTAATGCTCTGCAATTCCGTTTCTCCTAATTCCGATTGACCTCGGCAAGGTACTGATCCCGTAGCTCTACGAGGAGTCGATCTCCGCTGGATGGGACTCGCCATTTAATCCAGCCGTCAACCTGATACCCGGCGACTGCTTTGGCAGCAGCTGTAGGTGACCTGAAAAGACGATCGCCAATTCGGATGTCACCGTCATCAGTGACGACCGCTTGCTGCTTTCCATTGCGGGTCCTCAGTTCGATTGCGATGCCAGGCCGCAATATTCCACCTCGGATGAGATCTCGCAGTGAGACTCTGCGTTCGGCATGACCGACGTAGCCCCGGTCAGTTCGCTCAGTGATGTGATCCATGGTGAGTAAGGCTACGACGCCGACACTTCATCGTCGGCTGTTTCGAGATACCGAGGGGCGGCGTGGAGGCTGGCGCAGTTCAGAGGGATCACACCAGGAGCGACCACAGGTGTGGGAACATACGTTCGGTCAGAGGACCGAGGAGCAATCCCATGCAGTTTCAGCACTACGACCTTGGAACGCTCGACGACGGGGCAGTCGTCGAGGTCGTGCTTGACGGCACGGAGGCAAACGTCCGGCTACTGAGTGACAGCGACCTCCGCTCCTATAAACCGGAGCCCGACACGCTTACCGAGGGGGCCGCTACAAGAGGTCCCCTGTTCGACTGCAAGTTCCCCACTCAGGACGTTGGCACGTTGTTGTCGACCTCGGCGGATTTCGAGGGAGAGTCCGCTTGGGGGGTGCGAGTGCTCAATCCCAGTTCTCGTTGAATCGTCGTTGTACATGGCTGATCACCGCCATTGTGGGTCGGTTGTGCCCAAGCCTTGGGGGAACGCTGTGGGAACTGTGCGATACAAATGGTGGCATGCCATGCCAAACACTGACCAACAACGACCAATGGCTCGGTACGAGGAATGACCAGCTCATGCCGACTTTCAGGGCGGTGAGCTGCTCGGAGAGCGGGCGAAGGGAATCGAACCCTCGTTCTCAGCTTGGGAAGCTGATGTTCTGCCGCTGAACTACGCCCGCGATAGGCGGCCCACACTATCGTGCTGCCCGTGGTGCTCTCAGACCGTTC
>Ga0182024_10009941_pt1 | contig 19525 bp, 12 predicted proteins | sample P32metaG_FD_120480 | JGI IMG/M metagenome (GOLD analysis project Ga0182024, IMG submission 120480) | Permafrost microbial communities from Stordalen Mire, Sweden - P3-2 metaG (Illumina Assembly) | ecosystem: Environmental > Terrestrial > Soil > Wetlands > Permafrost | place: Sweden: Stordalen... | reverse complement strand
GTAAATTTCTTTTCCGGCGCAGATGCGGGAGCCGCGGCTTGGGGATCAGCCATTTGTGGATTCTGCGGCTGCGGCGGAACTGGCTCGGAAGCTGGCGTTGCGAAACCCATATCTTGTTTCGTCAGCCAGGTTGGCAGCGGCATGCTGGGAACATTTACAGCAACCACCTTGGCCTGCGCAGACTTCTTCGCCGGGCGCAGCGCAGCAGAAGTCGCCGTCGCTTCCGGAGTGGCGAACGAAATAGTTACGCTCGAACCATCGACCGCGGCGGTGAAGGGAACCTGCTTCGCGAGATCAATCACGACTCGTGACTCACCGGGAGCGGGTTGTCCCACACGTACGTCGAGGACAGGCGCAAATTCACTCTGCACCTTGTTCTTATCGATTTTCAATCCGGTGGAAGCAAAATCAAGAACCAGCCGCGGCGGAGAATCAAGACGCGAAGTCTGGTAATGCAACTCGCCGGTTCCGCTGATGCGCACAGTGGTATCTTGCCCCGGCTGCGCCACTTCGATAGCAGAAATGGAGACCGCCGTTGCGCCCGTGCTTGCGGGTAATTGGTGAGCGACTTGCGCGCTCGCGGATGGAATTACAACCGCGGCGCCTGCCAGCAACAGGGAGCTGAACCCGAAAGCCGGCCATTTGGTCTTCATTGCTTTTCTCCTGAAATTTGGTAAAGGTTCTTGGTTACCGTGCGTTCCAACGGCTTACCAAACGCATCTTTGCCGGTCTCTGTAAAGGAAATGCCATCCAGCGAAATTTTCTGAACGGAACCGTCGTACAACTTGTCTCCATCTCTCAGAAAATAAACTCGCTGCTGCGAATTCGAAACAACGGCAATCATCCCTGTTGGGCTGTTCACAATTCCGTTGATTCGAAGCGTTTCCACAATCAAGCCCGCTTTTCCCGGCGGAAGATTTTCCGGCGGATCATTTCCCGGGCGTGCCTTGCTCAGTAGCGTGTCGAAAGGATCGCGCCGCGCTACGGCTTTGTCTTCCGGAGGCTTCACGCCGCCTTTGCTGTCCGCCGCATCTTTCGAAGGTGCAGGCATTGGCCCTTGCGCAGCGGTCTTCGCCGGCGATTGTGCTCCGGCTGGACCTGGACTTTTAGCCGGAGGCGGCGCAGCCGTCTGCGAATCGCCCAGCGGCTTGGATCCAATCGAAACTTTCTTTAACAGCTGGCCGCGTACAGCGTCGGGCTGGACATTCGGATGATCTTGCGCCATGGCACAGGTCGCAAGAACCGCCGAGAGGGCCAGCGGCAAAATTGTTCGCGATTTTTTTGCGAGTCGCATAGTCAGTCGGCTCAATTCCGCCTATTTATGGGCAGGCGGGTTCTTGCCTGCCGGAGTCGTCGTATCGGGTGCCTTGCTAAAGAACGTTGTTACCGTGCAGGTGCCGGAAACCGTGGTGCCGGGACGAATCGGATATTTCGCCTTGGTTGGATCCGCGAGGCTCGAGAATGCCAAATCTCCCACATTAATAATTCGCGACAGGCGGCTAAGACGGGTAAAGAAATCCTCGATGCTAAAGTACGGCCCGTCCACGCTAATCGCGAAAGGCAATTCGTAGTGATAATCTTTCGGTACAACCGCCTGGGCCGAAATGCTCCGGATTTGCACGCCTGAAGCAGCGGCCGCTTCCTGCAGCAATCTCATGAATTCGTCCACTTCTTTTTCTTCCGGAACGATCGTCTTCAGGGTATCCAATTGCTTTTCAAGGGCTGCCATTTCCACTTTAAATTCCGCGTTGCGGCGCTCATACACCTGCAATTCCGCAACCTGGCGATTCAAATTGGCGTCCTTGGTCTGATTGTCATCCAGGGTAGTGCGCATGGCTGCTACGGGAGAAAGGGGAATGTATTCCCCTGCTCCAAAAATCACCAGTGCCAGCGCGAACAAGATCAGCGCCTGTAGATACCACGGATATTCGCGGAACGAAATCGCCATCGCTCCCCCTAGGAGTTTCCCGTCTTACGGGTCGCCGGTGGCGTATTGCTCGCCGGTACGGCAGTGCTGTTCATAGCCGGCGCCGCGCCGGCGGATTGCGGCAGGCCGAACTGCGCAGTCAAGCTGAACAAAAAGATCTGCACGGTCTTGTTGCTTTCATCCTGGTGCGATTCCTTAATTTCGACGGATTGGAAATATCCCGAACGCCTGAGTTGCGTAATATAATTCGCAACCGCGTTCAGCGAACCCGCCGCACCGTTAATCGTCAGCGCGTCACCTTTACGTTCGACGGAAACCAGCCACAACGTATCCGTGCGGCTCACCGTATTGGCGATGGCTTCCAGAAGTTCCTGGCCGCCCGTACGGTTCCGCTGCAGTCCTTCGATCACGCCAATCTTTTGCTGCAAAATAACTCTCTGCTTTTCGAAATTGTCCACTTGCTGTTTCAGCTGTTCCAGGCGGGCCTTTTCGCCGGTCTGCTTTTCAATGTGCGCGACGACTTTTGTATTCTCTCCAGAGAGCAGAATGTAGTGCCCCCACAAAGCGCCGAGGCTGACGACCAGCGCAATCGCGAGCAACACGTATTGCAGCGTCGCTTCGATCGGCACGGTCTGCCGCTGAGCCTTCGGCCGTTGTCTGCCAAGCAGGTTAATGCGAATCATGGTTGGTCGAAACTCCTCAGCGCGAGCCCCACCGCAATTGCCAGGCGCGGAGCCAGTTCGCGAATCTGATCTTCGTTGTGGCGCCCCGGGTTAATCACAATTTTGCGGAACGGATACATTTCCTCGACGGGGATCGCAAATTCTTCCCGCAGCACATCCATCAAGCCAGGCACGCGTGCGCTGCCGCCGGCCACGACGATTTTCTGAATGCTTTCCCCGGTAGCGGTTGCACGGAAGAAATCGAATGTTTTTTGAATTTCCAGAACCAGAATGTCGGTGACCGATCGCAGAATCGTCGCGCGATGTTCTTCGGCGACCCCCGCGATATCTTCGCCATGCTTCAGGCGCTCGGCATCCTCAAAACTCAAATCCAATTCTTTTTGCAACGCGTCGGTGTACTGATTGCCGCCCACCGAAACGTCGCGCGTGAACAGCGGAATGCCGCCGCGCACGATATTGATATTCATGACACTCGCGCCAATATTCAGCAGCGCCACGGTTTGGCCCGGATCCGGATCGTAATTTTCTTCAAAACAATTTTGCAGAGCGAATGCGTCGATATCGACCACCGTCGAATTTTTCCCCGCCTGCGCCAGCACGTTGGTGTGATTCAGAATTTTATCTTTTTTGACCGCGACGAGCAGGACGTCCATTTGTGAGTCGACAGACTCAAGCAGTTGGTGGTCGAGATTCACGTCGGCAATATCGAAAGGAATATGCTGACTGGCCTCGGACTGTATCCGGTCGTAAAGCTCTTCTTCGGTCATGGTTGGCAGAGAAACCCGCTTCACAATCACGGAGTGGCCCGAAACCGCGGTCGCCACATTTTTCGTTTTTACTTTGTGGGAATCGAAAATATTGCTGATCGCCCCGGCAACCAGCGGGGCGTCCATGATCGCGCCGTCTACCACCGTGTCCTGGGCCAAAGGTTCCAGCCCAAAACTGACCAGTTCGTAGCCGTGCTTTGTGCTCTTCAACTCCACGGCTTTGATGGAACTGGAGCCGATATCCAAACCGACTAAAGCCTTATTTTTGGAGCCACCAAACATGTCCAAACCCCTCAGCAATTCAGCGCCTACCGGATCTTTCAACCTCTACTTCCCGATCCGCTCAAGCGACCTGCTCAGAAAACTTTTGGAACCAGGGCCGTTTTCCACTCACACTCGTCATGAATTAAGACCAGACCGGGATTTTCTCCCCACTACCGAGCCTTGAATCATGATCGGCGCCCACTTGCATGCGGCACCTTGCCAAATTTTGTCGCTTCGGTCAGCCGCTCCGTCACGGTCCGTCTTACCCCGGGAATCCTTTGCGGCATAAAACTTTCGCCGCGCAGAGCAGTTGCCGTACAGCGAATTTGGCATCCGGCACCCGGAGTGTCAAGCAAACGGATTCGCAAGTTGTTCTGAAGAATACCGCTTAGGCGGCTGACCATGTGGACAGGAAATGGCCAGAAAGCACAATAGGTAGGGTTCCGAGAATACTAGGACTACTATTACTAGTATAGTCTTTCCAGACACTTTTTTAGTAAGTTTGTACTATCGCCCCAGACCAAGACTGCTCCAGATCGAATCGATTCTCTTTTTTGTGGAAGCATCCATAACGATTTCATCGGGCCATGGCCTTCGAAATCCTTCGCTCTCCCATTTGCGCGTCGCATCGATTCCCATCTTCGAGCCGTAGTCCTGCAGGCGCGAGGCGTGATCCAAAGTATCCGCGGGGCCCATTACAAATTCCACATCGCGCTCGGGATCGATCGCGCACAGCGATTTCCAGACAACTTCGCGCGAATTTTGCACGTTCACATCATGATCCACCACAACCACAACTTTGGTAAACATGGCCTGCCCCAGCGACCATATCGCATGCATGATTTTTCGCGCGTGCCCCGGGTAAGATTTCCGGATCGATACGAACATCAGGTTATGGAACACGCCTTCCGCGGGCATGGCCACATCCACAATTTCGGGATATTGCATTTTCATCACCGGCAGAAAAATGCGCTCGACGGCATGCCCCATGAAATAATCTTCCTGCGGCGGCGGTCCAACAACGGTCGTGAGATAAATAGGATCGCGGCGTTGCGTCACGCAGGTAACGTGGAAAACAGGAAATTCCCCTTCCAGCGAATAAAAACCAGTGTGATCGCCAAAAGGTCCTTCCGTGCGCAGTTCTTTTAAATCCACATATCCTTCGAGCACGATTTCCGCATTCGCGGGAACTTCCAAATCTGACATTTCGCATTGAACCATTTCCGCCGACTCGCGGCGCAAAAATCCTGCGAACATCATTTCGTCAAGATCGGGCGGAATCGGCAGAATGCCGGAAAGGCAGGTCATCGGATCCGATCCAATGGCCACGGCCACATCGATGCGGCCATCGGGATTGGCTTCGCGAGCGCGCCGGAAATGTTCCGCGCCATGCTTTTGCGTTTGCCAGTGCATGCCCGTGGTGCGCTCGTCATACACCTGCATGCGGTACACGCCCACATTGCGCTTTTTCGTTTCAGGATTGCGCGTGAACACCAGGGGCCAGGTGATAAATCGCCCCGCATCCTGCGGCCAGCATTTCAAAATTGGAAATTCAAACAACGAAAAATTGTCGCGGCGAATCACTTCTTTGCAAGGGCCACTCTTCACTGTCTTTGGAAAAAAGGAGCCAAGTTCGGCGAGCTTTGGCAGCATTTTTATTTTGTCAAACAAACCTGCCGGCGATTGCATGTCCAGAAAGCCGCGAATTCGCGCCGCTACTTCGTCGATCTGGGAAACCTCCAGCGCCAAATTCATGCGCCGCTCGCTGCCAAGCATATTGATAAGCAAAGGTATGCGCGAACCCTTCGGCTTTTCAAACAGCAACGCCGGGCCACCCGCGCGCGTCACGCGATCCGTAATCTCGGTAATTTCAAACTGCGGATCCACCTCTTGCGCGATGCGCTTCAGTTCCCCTTCTTTTTCCAGCTTGGAAATAAATGCGCGCAAATCCCGATACGCCAAAACATCCTCCCCCAAGGCCCGCGTCAGCCTGCATATTCTGCATGCACCTTTGGCATGCATCAAAGGCCCAAGAAAACGCGACGCGACACTCTAGCATGAAACCCAGCCCATTGAATTCTTGCAAGACTTCAGCTGGTTTGGTAGCGTTACCCTAGCGCGGGCGTAGTTCAATGGTAGAATAGGAGCTTCCCAAGCTCTAGACGTGGGTCCGATTCCCATCGCCCGCTCCATAAATCCTGTTGAAGCAGGTCCTCAAATTTGTCGCAATCGCTTTTGGTGTTGTCGTTGCAGTTGTTACCTTCTTCCAATGGAAAGACTCTCCTTACAATTTTAGGGTGATGAACGAGCTTGGGTCCGCCTCGTTCCCCTCAAAATGACTCTATAGACCAGAGCGGACACTCGGTCGTGGCCGCTCTGGTACAGAACTCTGGAAAAACTCCTGCCAGATTGCTAGAGGGAAAGATAATGAGAACGATATGGAAGCAAAGCGAAACCCCTGATTTCGCTGCTGAAATAAAGCCTCCCTATAGTCCCGTTCCTTCCCAGGCCCTTTTCCCGCCGGACGGCGATCAGTTTTGCGGCGCGCCGCCGGGGCGACGCGGAGGCGCGTTCGGATCGGGTCTGAGATCGGCCGGAAATAGCTCGAACACCGCGTTCATCGCAGCCACGGCCCTGCCGTGTTCGGCCATAAGCTTGTCGACATCGGGCGTATTGGCGCTCATGTCCGATACTTTCTGATAGGCCGCGACGGATGCCTTCAGCCTTGTTTCAACCTTAGCCTTGAAATTGGCGGGCTCATCTTTGATGGCTGAGCGCAAGGCGTCGGCAGCTTCCTGGTACTCCATGTTTTCGTGCGGTATGCGCGCGAAATTCTTGGCAGTGATTTGCCTCTTGAAGTCATTGGACACTTGGACAAGAAGTTTAAGTCCTGTCTTCGCATCGTCGGGTGATTTCAGTTGGGCCGCCATCGTGGATGCCATAAGCAGCGCAACTCCGATCGCCGTGAGAACGGCTGCAATTCTTGCAGGTTTCATATTTTTTTCTCCTTTTTGTCTGTGAAACATTCACTTCGTAACATGCAAGATCCCGCGCATGTCCTCCGGATGTGTAGAACACAAAAACGGATAGTCGCCGGGCGGGGGCGCAATAAACTGCGTCATCACCGTCTCGCCCTTATCGCACATCGGGGTCGCAGCGATGACACGCGGATCGTCTTTGGAAAGGACCCCGTCGTTGTCCAAGAATTCCTTGCTTAACGCCTCCACTTGATTGGGATGCGTCAGCACCCAATTGTGGCGCGCGCTCACGAAGCGTCCCGCATGGTGGAACGTGAGACGAACCAGTGCACCGGTAGGGCAGGTCAGGGTGTCGGGCCGGAATGCTATTAAGTCACCGTCCGATCCGATGTTGAGATCGACAACCTTTTGTACAGGCTTAGGCTTGTGGCCACATCCCAAGAGGATCAATAGAAGCGCGAGCATCGCAAAAGGTAAGTGCCATCGTGCAAGAGACTCACTACGGCATTTGGGAACTCCTCGGAATTGCATTCCCGGGATGTTACTGCGAACAAATGAAGGACGCAACTGCGTGAGTTTTGGTTAGCAAGAAGCGAGTCTCGCCAACATCTTGAACCTTGTGACCCCGCGCATATCGATCTGTGATGGACTGCATATATATTGTATCGTTAAGCTTTTAAAGTGTGAGTCATCTGGAAATCCATGAAACTGACATCTTTGTTTTTGACGCTGACGGCGCTTTCGATCTTGATACTTGTTTTTGGTTTTCCGATCGCGATGCATTCAGCCGTCGGCGGAATCATCTCGGGGACCGTTACGGATTCCAGCGGGGCAGTTGTTGCCAAGGCCATCGTAACGGTGACGAACTCGGATACAAACGTACAGCAAAAGGTTACGACCAACGATGCTGGAGCATACTCCTTTCTTACCCTCCCAGTGGGGCACTACCATCTCGAAATCAATGTCACCGGCTTCAGGCCCTATCGCCGCACGGGTATAACACTCGACGTCAACGGTTCCCTATTGGTGGATGCGGTGCTTGAACTTGGCCAGACTGAAGAAGCAATCACCGTGGAAGAATCGCCTCTGGAGGCCGAGACATCGAGTACACAGATCGGAGACATCATTACTGCCACCAACGTGGCCGCTCTGCCGCTGAATGGACGTAGCTATACCGACCTGCTTGCGCTTCAACCCGGCGTAATGCCCATCACGACTGTTACAACCAAGACAGTTATAGGGTTAGGCCAAACCGTGTTTTCGCCTTCCGGCGACTTGAACGCCGGGGCAATTTCCATCAACGGCCAAAGAGAGTCCGCCAACGGCTATCTGGTCAACGGCGCCGATGCCGAAGAAACCGGCAGCATGGCCGCTGCCGTTATTCCCAACCTCGATTCGATCGCCGAATTCCGAATCTTGTCAGACAACTTTGACGCCGAGTTCGGAAAATATACCGGAGGCCAGATCAACGTCATCACGAAATCCGGAACCAACCAATTCCATGGGGACGCTTTTGAATTCCTGCGAAACACCGATCTGGACTCGAAAAACTTTTTCTCTCCCACTCGAGCCACCTATATTCAAAACCAGTTCGGGGCAACCGCAGGCGGCCCCATCGTACCGAGTAAAATCTTTTTCTTCTCGGACTACCAGGGTACGAGGCAGATTCAAGGCGAGGATAGTGGACTGATTTCTGTTCCCACGATGCTACAGCGCTCCGGCGACTTCCTGAATCCGGGAATACAAGAAACAAGCCCGTTGACCGGCGTAGTGAGCCTGGATTTAACTCCTGCCGGAATGTCTGACACCTCGATCGCGGCTCAACTTTCACAAAAGTTAGGTTACCCGGTTATTGGAAATGAGCCCTATTATTCCCCCGGATGCACAAGTGCCACATGCGTGTTTCCGGGAGCTGTGATCCCGCAGAGCGTCTGGTCCGCTCCAGCCCTTGCATTACTAAAATATATACCGGCGCCAAATGTTGCGGACAGTAGCGGAATTCTGGATGAATTTACGACCTCGGCGTACCCTCAGATTCTCCGCGACGACAAGATTGGTGAGCGCGTCGATGCCAACACACGCTGGGGCACAATATTCGCCTACTATTCGTTCGATGACTACTCCCTGAACAATCCGTACCCAACCGCTCAGGCAGGAGCCAGCGTCCCCGGGTTCAACGGTTTGGACGCCGGCCGCGCGCAATTGTACGACGTCGGTCACACCAAAACATTTGGAACGAGTGCCGTCAATGATTTTCACGTTAATTACACACGAGATTCAAACGATCTTGGGAAACCAGATGGAGGGTTGGGCGTAAGCCTTGCCTCGCAAGGCTTTCCTGGCATTGTCCCACTAGCGCCACAGGGAGTGGAAAGCCTAATCTTCAACAGCTTCTCGATTGGGTCCGTTCCGCAGGAGTTCCGTCAGATTAACAACAACTTCGGCTTGAATGACAACTTTTCCAAAATAGCCGGAACGCACTCGATTAAAGTCGGGGCTCAGCTGGGATACAATCAGATCAACACGTATCCTTTCGCCGACCTGAATGGCAGCTTTGACATCACGGGGCAGGAGACCGGGCTGGACTTTGCGGATTTCCTGATCGGCGTTTCGAGCATATACACGCAGAACCAACTTCGAGCGTTTTATGGCCGCAACAAATATGTAGGCATCTACGGACAAGATAGCTGGCGCGTAACCCACAGTTTCACCCTGAATTACGGTCTGCGATGGGATCGGATCGAACCCTGGTACGAAAAATATAATAACAACATCACCTTTATTCCTGGCGAACAGTCGGTAGTTTTTCCGCAAGCGCCAACCGGCATCGTCTATCCTGGAGATCCAGGAGTGGGGCGTACGATGGCCCCTCCGGGAAACAAGGATTTCGCTCCGCGACTCGGTTTCGCTTACTCACCCAACTGGTCTCAGGATTCCCTTCCTGGCAAAATCGTGGGTGGGCCGGGTAAAACAAGCATCCGGGCGGGCTTCGGCATGTTTTATATGGCGATTCCGGGAGAAACCCTCGGACTGGTCAGCGACAATGCTCCGTATGGATTCACCTACACGAGTCCTGCTCCGCCCCTGCTTGCCACACCATTTGTGGACGTCTCCGGTAATCCGGAAGGCCAACGTTTTCCGGTGCAACTTGCGCCGACAAATGTCTCGGCAAGCAATCCCGATCCGAACATTAATTTCTACCAATTCGAGCCAATCAGCACGATACCGGGCTATAAGACCACAAATGTTATTCCTTACACAGAGGAATACATGCTCTCTTTGCAGCGGCAGATTGGAACCAATAATCTGTTGAGTGTGACTTACGTGGGAAACCAGGGCCATCATCTTCTCACGCTCGAGCCCGCCAATCCCGGCAATCCCGCGTTGTGCCTGAGTGTACCCGCGTGCGGTCCCGGCGGTGAGAACACCTATGGAACACGGGGCCCTTTGGGTCCTAACTTCGGTGACGTCAGCTACCAGGCGACGATTGGCAATTCGGTTTACAACGCGCTGGAAGTCAGCCTGCGCCACACCAGCGCACGAATAGATTTCTTTGCCAGCTATACGTACGGCAAATCCATAGACGACGGCTCGAACTTCGGTGACCAGGTGGACCCATTCCATCCGAACCTCCTTCGGGGACTTTCCTCCTTCGATATGAGGCAAAACTTCGTCGCAAGTTACACGTACAGGGTCCCCTTCGAGCAGTTCTTTCGCGCCAACAACCGCTTGACGTTGGGATGGTCGATCTCTGGAATCACTCGGTTCAGCACTGGCTTCCCCGTGGCGCTAGTCAATCCAATCGACACCTCCTTGATAGGATCGGAGGGGAACGGGATCAATGCCACGGGCCTGGATGAACTTACTTACACTGGCGTTTCGCTTAATCTGAATTCCAACCCACGGAGTGGAAAGCCGTACTTCAACCCCGCGGCCTTCACGTCGCCAGCGGACGATCCGACGGTGGGAAACACGATCGGAAACACGATAGGGAACAGTGGGCGCCGCCCCTTCTCTGGGCCCGGAATCAATAATTTCGATTTAACATTGCAGAAGATTGTGAACCTTACCAAATCGAAATCCTTCGAGTTCCGCGCAGAGGCTTTCAACGCATTCAATCACGCACAGTTTTACGGCCCTTCCGCCGTGCAGGGTAACATTGGCAGCGGCACCTTTGGCAAAATCGTAAGCGCCTCAGCTCCCAGACTTGTACAACTTGTAGCAAAATTGACTTTCTGACGATTAGGACCATCGGCTGAGTCAATTCTTCGCTAAAAATCTGTGCGGGCGGGTAACTTCTCAATTTCTCGATTCCGATCGGCGAAACGTAACGCATATGCCTTTCGTAGAGACGCAGGTTGACCTGCCAATAATAGAATAAAATACTTTTTCCGCAGCCTGTATCGCGTGTCATCGCTTCATAAGATTAATTTTATTTTTTGGGGTTCGGGTATGCTGAGATCCAGCGACCCAGCAAAATAGGAATGTTGAGAGGTTAACAATAATTATCCGGCGCGGGCGCTAAGCAGAACTGAGATTGCGCTGGGAGCCTGTTCCACAACTACTCCATCGCGCAGATCGAAGGAGCGGCCGGAGTTTGCGGGAATTCGCTCGCCTGGCAGAATAATTCCCACCAAATTTAAAGGGTCGGCGGCGGCGATGCGGATCACTTCATTTGTTGGGTCCTGAGATCGTGAGGCGCGCAGCGAATCGGCTGCGAGCGGCAGCGCAAATTGCTCGCCGAGGAAACCGCTGACGAATCTGCCGCCGCGAATTTCGCCGCGATCCTCGAGGCGGCGCAGGGCGATGAGAACTTCGCGCCAGGGAAGCTCGATCGATTCACGCGTGAGCAGTTCGCGAAACACGATGCCGTAGCGATTCAAGAGCATCCAGCAGGTTGATTCGATTGCGGGAGTCCGGTCGTCCACTTTGTCCATAAAGAGGAGCGACCAACGTCCGCCGCTGTCACGCGGGCGCACGGTTCGCCCTCTTCCCTGTCCTGCGCGGCGCTTGGGATCGATCAGCGCTCGCAAATTATCGAAACCGTCCGCGGTGATCATGCCGGCGGCTACTAGTTCCCAGAGATCGGCCTCGACTTCGGATTTTAATTTTTTCGTTCCGCGCACAATGTCGGCAAAAAATAACGCGCCTCGGGCTGCGAGCAAGTCCAGAACTTCCTTGGCGCCGCGGCTCAATCCTTTTTGAGTTTCCGAATCTGAGCTGTGATGGCGGCAGGCCATCCATTCGGCGTCGTCGCGCACGAAAAACGTAATGGGCGCGATGCTCGTGGGCACGATACGGCGAGTACGCTGTGAGCGGTCGTGCAGCATTGCCGGGTGCGGAGAGAGGCGCCCCCATCCGATCGTTCCCTTCAAGCAAAGATTGTCCAAGTCCGCAGGATTGTAATCGGCAACGCGACGGCTGAGAATTTCGTTTTCCCAGGAATTGGCCGGGGCTTCGTAGCCCTGCAATTGGCGCAGCACTTCGAGCAATCCACGTTCTCCGAGGGTCAGCGTTCCGGAAGCAACGTGCTGCCATCGCGCCAGCCAGCGCATAAATTGCGCCGCAGTGACCGGCTCGATTTCCTTGCGAAGTTTTCCGATCGTCAGGCGGTGAATGCGCGAGAGCAATCGCCGCTCGCACCATTCCATGTCGCCGGCGCGCGCTTCCGTAAATTGGCCGCGCAGGATGGCGCCCGATCCTTCGATTCGCAGAAGCGAATTGTTGACCTCGGATTCCGCGAGTCCCAGCAAATGCGCGAGGTCTCGCGCGTGAACTGGGCCGGAATGCTGCAACCAGCCCGCCAGGAGCGCATACAAACCATCTTCTTTCGGTGAGTCGGGCTGGTCGACTTGCGCGAGGCATGCATCAAAAATAATTCCAGGAAAAATTGCCGCTGCCAGTTTTGTGCGTTCGGCCGCCACCCAGTATGTGCGCCCGGCTATATGCGCTTTTCCGGCGCGGCCTTGCGCGGTAAGGTCGCCAAAAAGTTTCTGCCATCCGGGAATTGACTTGGCAATCGCGAGCCCCAGCGGCTGAAGTTCAGCGCTCGTGTTCACAACACTATTTTCCATTTCTGAATCGAACTGTGCAGAGGTGGCAAGCTCAGGCAGAACGATCAGCGTTTCGAGCGCGTCATGTAGTTCTTCAGCGTCGCGCACATCCGGCCATGCATCTTTGCGAACTTCTTCGATCGCTGCCGGGTCGAGGCGGCCCATATCCGATGCGACGGTTTCGGGGAGCACGCGGCGCATCTCCACAGCACGGGCGCGGCGCTCTTCGAGCGGCGCATCATCCAAATATGCGAACGGATTCGCATTGAGAATTTCGTGAGAAAACTGCGATGGCACTGGCGTATCGATGGCCAGGCAACGAATGCTTCCATCGAGAATTTTGTGCAATACATCTTTCAAGCCTTCCACGTCCATCGCTTCCGTGAGTGCATCTTTCATCACTTCGCGAATGAGCGGGTGGTCTGGAATTTTCGTCTCGCCCTGAATATTTTCCTGGCATGCCGCTGCATCCTGGAATACGGCGGCCAGCAAATCATCGGCACGCATGCGCTGAATTTGCGGAGGCACTTTTCGACCGCCCTGGAAACGAAGCAGAGCGAGGGCGCGCGAAGCATCCCAACGCCAGCGCGTGGTGAAGAGCGGAGAAGTAAGCACCGCCTGCTCCAGAACTTTTTCCACGGATGCCGGGTGCAGAAATCGAAAGACATCCGCAAGGGGAAAACTGTGCTGATCCGATAAAGCAATGTTGAGGCCCTCTTCGGTGGCCGCAGCTTGCAACTCAAGATTAAAAGATCGGCAAAAGCGTTTGCGCAGGGCTAGTCCCCACGCCTTATTAATTCGTCCACCGAATGGAGCGTGGATCACCAGCTGCATTCCGCCGCTTTCATCGAAAAAGCGTTCGGCGATGATTGTTTGTTGCGTGGGAACCGCGGTGAGCACGGATTTTCCGGCAACGATGTACTCGACGGCCTGCTCCGCGCCGGAGCGATCGAGAGCGCATTCGTCCTCAAGCCAGCGAAATGCTTGAGTGGCTGAATCGAAATCTCTCAGCGGCGGGCGGTAAGGAATTCCTTCCGTCATGTCTGAAATTTTCTGCCGCACTTCGGCCACATGCTGGGAAAGCTCAAGAGTGCGAGCCGGAGCTTCGCCGCGCCAGAAAGGCACGTTCGGAGCGGCGCCGTGCGCGTCTTCGACAAGTACACGGCTCGATTCGACGCGGCGGATTCGCCAGGAATTATTTCCGAGAAGCACGATGTCGCCGCGCAGGCTCTCCACGGCAAAATCCTCATCAAGCGTTCCAACGTGAGCGCCTTCCGGTTCTGCTATGACGGCGTAAAGCGCGTTATCGGGAATTGCACCGCCGCTGGTAATCGCTGCAAGACGCGCGCCGCGCCGCGCATGGACTTTCCCGTTGACGCGGTCGCGATGCAAATAGGCACCGTACCTGCCACGTCGCGCGTTGATCCCTTCAGAGAGCATGGTGATGACTTCATCGAATTCGCTGCGTTCCAGATTGCGATACGGGTAGGAACGCCGCACCAAAGCAAAGAGATCGTCTTCACTCCAGTCTTCGGACGCGCAGGTAGCCACGATTTGCTGCGCCAAAATATCCAGAGAATTTTCCGGAATGCTGATGCGGTCGAGGTCACCCTGCCGCATGGCACGGACGAGCGCCGCGCATTCGATCAGTTCATTACGAGTGGTGGCAAATATGCGTCCTTTGGGAATCGCGCCATGCCAGTGGCCTGACCGGCCGATGCGCTGCCAAGCCACGGAAATTGCGCGCGGCGTCCCGAGTTGGCATACAAGGTCCACGGTTCCGATGTCGATTCCCAATTCGAGCGATGCGGTGGCTACGAGCGCTCTTACTTCGCCGGCTTTTAATTTTCGCTCCGCCTCAAGCCGAATTTTGCGGGACAGGCTGCCGTGATGCGTGGCCACGGCTTCTTTGCCCAATCGCTCGGCCAGGTGATGCGCCACTCGTTCGGCCAGGCGGCGCGTGTTCACAAAGATGAGCGTTGAGCGATGCTGTTCGATGAGTTGCGCGAGGCGGTCGTAAATTTCATCCCACATTTCGTGAGTAGTTACGCCGCTCAGTTCGCTGCGCGGGACTTCTACAGCGAGATCGACTGTACGTTGATGGCCGACTTGCACAATCACAGGATCCGGCCGCCCGCTTCCCGCAAGAAAATGGGCGACCAGCTCAATTGGTTTTTGCGTGGCGGACAAACCGACTCGGACTGGAGGGCGCTCGGTGAGTGCTTCCAGTCGTTCCAGGGATAAAGCCAGGTGCGTTCCGCGCTTGTCGTCAGCCACGGCGTGAATTTCGTCGACGATCACGGTTTCGACGGTCTTGAGAATTTCCCGGCTTTTTTGCGCGGTCAGCAGAATGTAGAGAGACTCCGGCGTGGTCACCAAAATATGCGGCGGACGCTTTAACATCAGGCGCCGGTCTTTCACCAACGTGTCGCCAGTTCGCACCGCTGTGCGTATTTCCGGCATCAGGAAACCCCGCGCGCGGGCCAGTTGCAGAATTTCTCCGAGGGGTTGTTCGAGATTCTTTTGAATGTCATTCCCCAAAGCCTTTAATGGGGAGACATACAAGACTTGCGTTGTGTCGCTCAGCTCGCCGGCAATGGCCTTTCGCACCAACCGGTCAATGCAGGTGAGAAAAGCGGCCAGAGTTTTTCCCGATCCGGTTGGCGCGGATATCAGCGTAGTTTTTTTAGCAAGAATGTGCGGCCAGCCCTGTTCCTGCGGCTCGGTTGCGCCCGCAAAGTGCGTCGCGAACCATTCTTGAACAATGGGATGGGCCCAGCTGAGAGATTGCAGATTCATAGATACTTTTCGACCTTATAGACGCTCACTAAAACGGACGGCTGGAGGACAACAATAAATTATACACCTTTGCACAGGATTCAGTTTCTTGAGGGGGAATGCAAATAATTGAATTATTCGCCAAATCCGGAAAAAACATTGCTCCACTGATAATCGGCTATTAACCCACATGAGACACTGGCCTTTACCTCGGGCAAGTTCCAGAAACGCGGATGGTATTATCCATTTTAAGTTCAAAAGTAATGGCTACTTCCACATTTATAGCGTTGGGGTAATAGCAGGAACTTAACGATCGGCAAAACCCATTCTAGGCGAGGATGACGACATCGTGATGGAGGTGCAAGAAAGGGATGTAGAATTTTTGGAGACGGACAACGCGTCTCCTTCCGTTCCCGGAACTATTTTCTGCAACGGGTCCACAATTTTTATTCTAGTGTTGATTGCCTTCGTTGTACGACTTTCTTTTTTATTTCTATTAAGAACATACCAATTCGGCCGGATGGACGATTCCTGCATCAGCGGCGAAACTACAAATATTGCCATGTCGATTGTAGGCGGGCACGGATTTCATTCGCCCTTTAATGGTGATGATACGGGCCCAACCTCATGGATCGCGCCCGCGTATCCATATTTTGTTGCCCTTGTATTCCGGTTTTTCGGGCTTTTGACCAAACCTTCGATCATTATTATTTTTGTCGCGCAGAGCATGTTTTCCGCGTTTACAGTTATTCCCATCCTTGGTATTGCCAAACGCACTGTCGGAAGGAGCGCAGGTTTTTGGGCTGCCTGGATGTGGTGCGTCTTTCCCTGGTTCAGCAAATGGAGTGTCACCTGGCTGTGGGAAATCAGCTTGAGCGCATTGCTTTCCTCCCTGCTTTTGTGGTGCGCACTGGCGCTGCCCGAATCCCGCAGCCGAAAATCTTGGTTAGGGTTCGGAGCGCTCTGCGGTTTCACTTTATTGGTCAACCCAGCACTAAGCACTTTTGTGCTGGTCTCATTGGCATGGTGCGGATATGGATTGTATCGCCGGGATAAATACCGAAATAAATCATGGGTCACTCCCATCGCGCTCGCAGCGTTGGCATGCATAGCCGTCATTTCTCCGTGGCTGATTCGCAATCGAGCTGTGTTCGGTGAGTGGGTATTTCTTCGCAGCAATTTCGGCTTTGAATTTGCTTTGGGAAATTATCACTCCAGTATTGGACGCGGTTGGGGCGGCACGCATCCCAGCGGCAACCAGAAGGAATTCAAAAAATACTGGCAGATGGGCGAGGTTGCTTACATCCGAGACAGGCAGCAACAGGCAATTGATTTCGTGAAAAATTCTCCAATGGAATTCTGGGCGCTAACTGCCAGGCGAGTCGTTTATTTTTGGGACGGGAGCGCCATGAATTACTTCACTCCGATCTCCTGGTATTGGGTGCCTTCCAGTTTTCTGATCGTGTCTTTTCTGCTGCTTCCCGCCTTGTTCGTTGCGCGCAGGAATCTTCTGCATGGATGGCAATTATTTTACGGAATATTATTGCTCTATCCGGTTCCTTATTATTTTACGTACAGCCAGGTGCGCTATAGGCATGTGCTCGAACCCATTATTTTATTGCTGATTTGCTATGCGGGAGTTGAGGCGGGAAAAACACTTTGCTCCGCGTTGGGATCCATCTATCGGTCAGTGAAGGAAAATACTCTGCCCTAAAACTTATTTCGACTTCCATAAATAATGTGTGGAAGCGTATCGGTCAAATTGAACGCGTCGCGGACGCGCGTCCGCTAATTTTATCCAGCGGAGGCGGCGTTGCTCTCTGGAAAATCCGCGCTGAGCGAAGTTTCTTCCCATGCATCCAATTCCGCGCTCATATTTTGTAATTTTGTTCGAGCGGTTTCCAGCGCGATTTGCCCCAGCGTCAAGTGAAGAGGTGTGTGTTCGGACTCCAGCGCCTTAACAATCGCCATCGCCGCGCGCGCAGGATCGCCAACCTGTTTTCCGGCTCTGCCCGTAATTCGCTCGCGGAATGCGCCCGCGGTTTCCGTATACTCCGGCATCTGCTTGCTGGCTTTTTTCAGAGAGCGTCCCGCCCAATCCGTGCGAAACGGGCCCGGCTCCACGATTAAAACTTTTATGCCCAGCGGCGCGACTTCTTTTGCAAGCGATTCGGACAGTCCCTCGACAGCGAATTTCGTGGCGTTGTAATAGCCCACTCCCGGAAATCCGACAAGGCCGCCGATGGAAGAAATATTCACGATGTTGCCGTGACGGCGCTCGCGCATAGCCGGCAGCACCACATGAATCATGCGCGCCAGGCCGAAAAAGTTTGTCTCCACCATGGCTCGCACTTCGTCTTCGTCGCTTTCTTCAACCGCGCCCACGTAACCATAGCCAGCGTTGTTCACCAGCACGTCGATGCTGCCGAAGGCAGATTCGGCGCGTCTCACGGCATCTTCCGCTTCTGTTCTATCGGTAACGTCCAGTTTCAAAGCCAGTACGCGACCTTCATGCCCAACTTTTAAATCCTGAATTTTGCTTGTATCGCGAGCGGTAATCACCACGCGATAACCACGATCGAGCACAAGTTTGGCAAGCTCGCGACCGAAGCCGGTCGAGCATCCTGTTATGAACCATACATCTGATTTTTGTAGTGCCATGGCTGTTTCTCCTGCGGGGGCGCTAGCACATCCCGGTGTCATGGGTCCGCGCCCTCAAAATATACACCTGATTGAGGTACTTTTGCGAACCACGCAATAATCTCTCTCCATTTTAAGATAAATTCGAGTAGGAATGTTTTAGTGGCGCAGGCTGAAGGCCACTATATTCTCCCTCTGACACGGTCGCAGTCTTGCAAACTCTGGGACTACACGACATCATATTGCTCATGAACAAAAATGAATCTCTTTCCGTCAGCGTGGTTCATCCCGATGAATTCAGCGCAGGAACTTCTCAGACGCCGGGCTCACAGCGTCTCGCGGCTATCTCGCCTGACCTGGGCATTCATTCCGCGCTCTGGGGCGGAACTTTTCTCGTCGAACCCGGAGCGCAGACAGGCATTCATCATCACGGCGCGCAGGAAACTGTAGCGTATGTGCTGGCAGGCGAATCGTTCATTCAATGGGGCGAACGAGGAGAGCATTCGCTTACCGCGCGCGCCGGAGATTTTCTGCACGTCCCGGCGTGGCTCGTGCACCGCGAAATCAACCGCTCGAAAGACACGCCCTTTCGCTGGGTTGTCATCCGCAGCACTTCCGAACCAATCGTCGTCAATCTTCCCCCGGATACTTGGGAATAGACAACCTGGCCGCCCGAATTTCGGGCGGGCAGGTTTTGTCATTCAAAATTTAACTTCCTACGTTTTCCTCTCTTCTCGCTTCGTCTACGCCGGAAACTGAACTATGATACGCAGCATTGCACTTAAATTTGGCGGAGGAACGTGATGAACAGGCTACACGTTTGGGTGGTGGCGTTGTTGCTGGTTGTGCCGGCGATGCTCGGCTTGCCGAAGAAGGTTGCGGCGCAGGAAGTGAAGCAATCGAGTCTGGAAAATACATTGTGGGATGTGGACCAGCAGTGGCTGTGCGACGGTCCGTACCAGAAGCCGTACGCGGAGTGCGTGAAATTCAGGAGTAATTATTGGGCGCCCGGGTTTTTCGAAGTCCAGTCCGCAGGCACGCTGCGCAACAAGGAAGAGATGGTTTCGTCGCAATCGGCTGCAAATCCCGCGACCGGCGTGCGCCCTTATCCTGCCGATTTTAAGTTCGTCGCCGTGTACGGTGATGTTGCCATCGGAACCGATCACACCGATTTTCAAACGCTGCGCCCGGATGGGAAGTATGCGTTTACTGCGGACAGCCATTGTCTGCGCGTTTTCGTGAAGCAGAATGGCGAGTGGCGTCCGGCAGCGGCGGCACTCGTTCCGGTGATTCCTCCCACGGAAGGAAACGCGAAGAACACCGGAGCAACCACAACGAAGAGCCCCGACGAAAAACTGGAAAAGGAACTTTCGGCCATCGATCAGAAGTGGATGGACGCCGTGCGAACCGCAAAGATCGATTATTTGAAAGATAT
>Ga0182024_10009940_pt1 | contig 19526 bp, 19 predicted proteins | sample P32metaG_FD_120480 | JGI IMG/M metagenome (GOLD analysis project Ga0182024, IMG submission 120480) | Permafrost microbial communities from Stordalen Mire, Sweden - P3-2 metaG (Illumina Assembly) | ecosystem: Environmental > Terrestrial > Soil > Wetlands > Permafrost | place: Sweden: Stordalen... | reverse complement strand
GGGAAAAAGAAGAACAAGAAAATCTAGTGGATGCAAACAGTTAAATGGCGCGCCCGAAGAGATTCGAACTCCTGACCCCTAGATTCGTAGTCTAGTGCTCTATCCAGCTGAGCTACGGGCGCGTTTTTCGCCAAACATCGCAGCCGCAAGGCCGGCCGATGCCGCATGCATTCGGAAAGCACACGATGGTCGCGAAAGCGCGCCATAGCTACCGGCTCCGGGCGGGCTTGGCAAGGTCCGTCCGGGCGCCATTTGCCGGTCGGTTGCGGGCCGGCGGATCGAAGGAAACGACAGAATTCGCCGTCAAACGGACGGGTTCGTTCAGGCCCGCGCCCGCTCGTTGCGCACGCTCAATAGTTCCACCGGCCGGTCCGGCACGGCGACCCGGAAGGTCGCGCCGATGGTACCTTCCACCAGATGGATGTCGCCGCCATGGGCGCGCACCAGCTCGGCCGCGATCGCAAGGCCGAGCCCGCTGCCGCCGGGCCGCCCGGAGGTCTGGAATGCCTCGAACAGGTGTTCGCGGGCCTTGGCCGGCACGCCGGGCCCGGTGTCGGAAACCTCGATGATCGCGACCGCTCCCTCGCGGCGCCCGGTGATGCGAATCTGCTGGGTCGCCGCGTCGCTTTTCGGGCGGCCTTCGAGCGCCTGCGCCGCATTGCGCACGAGGTTGAGCAGGATCCGGAACAAATGATCGGGATCGGCATCGATGGTCAGCCCGCGCTCGATCGCGCTGATCCAGGCGATCGACCCGTCCGATGCCAGTCCGGCGGATTCGCGGACTTCGATCACGACAGGCTCGATCAGGGTCATGCGGCGGTCCGGCGCCGCCTCCTGGGCGCGACCATAGGACAGCGTCGACTGGCAGAATGCGATGGCACGTTCCAGCGAGCGCATCAGTTTCGGCGCGAACCGCTGCACCCGCGGATCGGGCACGCTGGCGAGCTGATCCGACAGCAATTGTGAGGACGCGAGCAGATTGCGCAGGTCGTGGTTGATCTTGGACACCGCAAGGCCAAGCGCGGCGAGCCGGCTCTTCTGATGCAGCATCGACACCAGGTCGCGCTGCATGTCGGACAACTCACGTTCAGCCACGCCGATCTCGTCACCGCGCTGGCTGGGGACGATGATCCGGGCCGAGCTTTCGGGGTTCTCGTGGAAGCCGACCAGGCTCGCGGTCAGCCGCCGCATCGGCCGCACGAACAGGAAATGCAGCGCGATGTAGACCAGCCCGGCCGTAAACATCGCAATTGCCATCGCCACCAGCAGCAGATTGCGGGAAAACCGGTACATCGACGCGCGCAGCGGCGCCTCGTCGACGACGGTCTCGATGAACTGCGCGCCGCCGGGAGCCGGCCCGATCACGCGGATGGTCTGGTTGCCGCTCTCGAGCATGGTCTCGAAGGATTCGACGATCGCCGACCATGCCGTCATCGTCCGCATGTCGACGTCGTGGTCGACCGCCGCCGGCAAATCGGCGCTGGCCAACAGCCGCCGTTGCTGCCCCATCTTGATGGCAACCGCATGCGCGCCGATGCTGGCGAGGATCTGCCGCGCCAGCGAGTCCGGCACCATGCCGGAGGGCGCCGCGTCCAGCACCAGCGCCGCGGTGTTCGCCGCCGCCAGCCGGTCGTTCAGCCGGTTCATCCGGAAATTGGCGATCGCCGGCACATAGATCAGCAGTCCCGCGATCATCACCAGCGGAATGGTCAGCAGCAGCAGCTTGCCGGACAGACCGAGCCGGCGCGACGGCAGCCGTGGCTTTTCCGGATTCGGCAGTGGCTCGATTGCTGACACGATCTTTCGCTTTCAATGCCTGGCAGCCGAGGATGCGATTTGCGCCGAAACCGGTCAAATTACAGTTCGATAATGTCTGCCGGTTCCCGGTCGCACGACGCGACCCCTGTGGAGGTCGCCGCCCCGCATCTCTAAAACACCGCCAAACCCATTATATTTGTGCCAATTGCGCCGTTTCAAAGGGCCCGGCAGGGACACCGATTGCGGCACCTCGTAACATTGACGAAAACGGGTCGCTCCCGTATAAGCCGCGCCAATTGTCCGCAATGGCCCGGCTCGACCGGGGCGGCTCATTTGGGCCGGAAACGGCCCTTTTTGGGCCGGCCAGCATCGGCGGACTGATCTCAATAACAGGCAAATTGCCCGGTCAACGGAGAACGACGCGTGAAGCGGACTTATCAACCCAGCAAACTGGTGCGCAAGCGCCGTCACGGCTTCCGCGCCCGCGTTGCGACGACCGGCGGCCGCAAGGTCCTCGCCGCGCGCCGCGCGCGGGGCCGCAAGCGTTTGAGCGCCTGAACCGGGCTTCCCGGAGACCTCCTGATGGATCGGCTAAGGCAGCGGGCGGACTTCCTCGCCGTTGCCAATGGCGCGCGGGCCAACAGCGCTGCCTTCGTGGTGCAGAGCCGCCGCCGCGACGATCTCGGTCCGATCCGGGTCGGCTTCACCGTCACCAGGAAAAACGGCACGGCCACCGAGCGCAACCGCATCCGGCGCCGGCTTCGCGAATTGGTGAAGCGGCTGGATGTCGTATCAATGCGACCGCACAGTGATTATGTGCTAGTCGGCCGTCGTACCGCCCTCTCCCGCGACTTCGCGGTCATGCTCGACGATCTCCGCTCGGCGCTGCACCGCCTCGATCGGCAAGCCGCAACCCGAACTGAATGACGAGACCTTAAACGATGACCGACAATCGCAACACCATTCTCGCCGTCATTCTGTCCGGCCTCGTGCTGATCGGCTGGCAATATTTCTTCAACCTGCCGCAGATGGAAAAGCGCCGCGCCGAGCAGGTGCAGAGCGAGCTGGTGAAGCCCGCGCCGCAGAACGAAGCCGCCACCCCGCAAGGCGGGGCGGCGCCGACCGCCAACGCACCCGCGACCCAGCCGACCTCCACGGCGGTGGTCGACCGCGACACCGCGATCGCCTCGGCGGCACGCGTCAAGATCGACACCCCGCGGCTTTCCGGCAGCATCTCGCTGAAGGGCGCGCGCATCGACGACCTGTCGCTGGTCCAGTTCCGCGAAACCGTCGATCCGGCTTCGCCGGCGATCGTGCTGTTCTCGCCCTCCGGCACGGCGAGCCCCTATTATGCGGAATTCGGATGGGTCGGGGCGAGCGGATCCACGGTCAGGATTCCCGACCAGAACACGGTGTGGCAGCAGGAAGGCTCCGGCAGCCTGACGCCGGGCACCCCGGTGAAGCTGAAATATGACAACGGCGACGGCCTCACCTTCCACCGCACCATTTCGATCGACGACCGTTACCTCTTCACCATCAAGGATGAGGTCAGCAATGTCGGCATCGCCCCGGTCACGCTGTATCCGTTCGCGCTGATCTCGCGCCACGGCGCCCCGAAGGTCGCGGGCTATTACATCCTTCACGAGGGTCTGGTCGGCTATCTCGGCGAAAGCGGCTTGCAGGAATACGGCTACAAGAAAATCGACGATGCCAAATCGGTCAACTTCAAGGTCACCGACGGCTGGCTCGGCATCACCGATAAATACTGGGCCTCGGCGCTGCTGCCGGAAACCAGCGCGAAACTGGACGCACGGTTCTCGTCCAATCTGGTGGGCGGCGTACGAACCTATCAGACCGACTATCTGGAGAATCCGCAGACCATCGCGATCGGGGGCACCGGCAGCGCCAACGCGCGGCTGTTCGCGGGCGCCAAGGAAGCCAGCGTCGTCGGCATCAATTTTCCGATCGGCGCATTCGGCGGCTACAACAAGCAACTCGGACTCAACCATTTCGATCTGCTGATCGACTGGGGCTGGTTCTATTTCATCACCAAGCCGATGTTCCTCGCGCTCGACTTCTTCTATCATCTGGTCGGCAATTTCGGCATCGCCATCCTGCTGGTGACGGTGCTGGTGAAGCTGCTGTTCTTCCCGCTTGCCAACAAATCCTACGCGTCGATGGCGAAGATGAAATCGGTGCAGCCGCAGCTCGCCGCGCTGAAGGAACGCTATCCCGACGACAAGGTGAAGCAGCAGCAGGAGATGATGGAAATCTACAAGAAGGAGAAGATCAACCCGATCGCCGGTTGCCTTCCCGTCGCCTTGCAGATTCCGGTGTTCTTCTCGCTCTACAAGGTGCTGTTCGTTACCATCGAGATGCGGCATGCGCCGTTCTTCGGCTGGATCAAGGACCTGTCGTCGCCGGATCCGACCAACATCTTCAACCTGTTCGGCCTGCTTCATTTCGATCCGACCCAGGTGCCGCTGTTCGGTCACTACCTCGCGCTCGGGGTGTGGCCGGTCATCATGGGCATCACGATGTGGTTCCAGATGAAGCTCAACCCGACGCCGCCGGATCCGACCCAGAAAATGATCTTCGACTGGATGCCGCTGATCTTCACCTTCATGCTCGCGGGCTTCCCGGCGGGCCTGGTGATCTACTGGGCCTGGAACAACACGCTGTCGGTGCTGCAGCAGAGCTTCATCATGCGCCGCAACGGCGTGAAGGTCGAATTGTTCGACAATCTCCGGGCCACCTTTGCGTCCAAGAAGGTGACATAGAGCCATTCGGATCGTCTCGATCCCTCATCCTGAGGAGCGGCCCTTGGCCGCGTCTCGAAGGATGGGCCACGGACCTCATGGTTCGAGACGGCGCTGAAGAAGCGCCTTCTCACCATGAGGAACTGCAACCGGAAGCCTTCGCATGACCGCGGATACCGATGCGAAGCTGATCGAGCAGGGCCGCAAACTCTTCAGCGGCGACTGGCAGTTCTTCTGGGCCTCGCCCTCGATCGAGACGCTGCCGCCGATGGCGGGCATGGAGGTCGCCTTTGCCGGCCGCTCCAATGTCGGCAAGTCGAGCCTGATTAACGCGCTCACCGGGCGCAACGCACTGGCGAGGACCTCGCATACGCCGGGCCGCACCCAGGAACTGATTTTCTTCGAGGGCCCCGAACAGGCGAGCTTCCGGCTGGTCGATATGCCCGGCTACGGCTACGCCTCCGCGCCGAAGGCGAGGGTGGCGTTCTGGACTGCCTTGATTCACAAATACCTGCAGGGCCGCAGCACGCTGGCGCGGGTCTATGTGCTGATCGACGCCCGGCATGGCTTCAAGGAGGTCGATCTCGACGTGCTGAAGACCCTCGACAAATCGGCCGTGAGCTATCAGGTCGTGCTGACCAAGGCCGACCAGGTCAAGCCTGCCGAACTGGAGACCTGCCGCCAAACCACCGCGGCCGCGCTGGCCAAGCATCCCGCCGCCTTCCCGGAAGTTCTGGCGACGTCCTCGCGTAGCGGCGCCGGGATGCCGGAATTGCGCGCCGCGATGGTACGGCTGCTCGCCGAGCGCCGCCGATGACGGGATCGCGCGGCCTCCGTATCCTGGTGATTCTGGCCGCGGTGATGGGTGCCGACGGCGTCATCCTGGCGGCGGCATCGGCGCATCAACCGGATGCGTCGCGGCTGTTGCCGGCATCGTCGATGCTGCTGTTTCACGCCTTGGCCGTGCTCGCCGTGGTCGCCCTGACCGAGCGCGGCATCATCGATCGACGCATCGGCATCGCCGCGGCATCGGGCTTTGTCATCGCGGCCGTGCTGTTCGCCGCCGACCTGACCCTGCGCCAATATGCCGGCCACAGCCTGTTTCCGTTTGCCGCGCCGGCCGGCGGCACACTTCTGATCCTGAGCTGGCTGCTGCTTGCGGTGGCGGCGGCCTGGCCGCGGCGCGATGGTTGAAACGACGCCGGACATGCTTTGCGCGGCGCCCGCCAATCGGATAGAAACCGCATCACCTTCCTGACCATGAGATCCGCTTCATGACCGACGCGCCGCACATCAGTCCGCTCGATCAGGCCCGCATCCTGTCCGAGGCGCTGCCGCATATGCAGCGATATGACGAGGAAACCATCGTCATCAAATATGGCGGCCACGCCATGGGGGCGGAGAATCTGGCGAAGGCGTTCGCCCGCGACATCGTGCTGCTGGAACAGACCGCCATCAACCCGGTGGTGGTGCATGGCGGCGGCCCGCAGATCGCGACCATGCTGAAGCGGCTCGGTATCGAGTCGGAATTCGCCGCCGGCCTGCGCATCACCGATGCCGCAACCATCGAAATCGTCGAGATGGTGCTGGCCGGCTCGATCAACAAGCAACTGGTCGGCTACATCAACGAAGCCGGCGGCAAGGCCGTCGGCCTGTGCGGCAAGGACGGCAACATGGTGACGGCGTCGAAGGCCACCCGCACCATGGTCGATCCCGACTCGAACATCGAGAGAGTGATCGACCTCGGTTTTGTCGGCGAGCCGGAGAAGGTCGATTTGACGCTGCTTAACCAGCTGATCGGTCATGAGTTGATCCCGGTGCTGGCGCCGCTCGCGACCTCGAAGGACGGCCAGACCTTCAACGTCAACGCCGACACCTTTGCCGGTGCGGTCGCGGGCGCGCTGCGGGCCAAGCGTCTTCTGCTGCTGACCGACGTTCCCGGCGTGCTCGACAAGTCGAGCAGGCTGATCGGGGATCTGTCGGTGAAGGATGCCCGCAAGCTGATCGCCGACGGCACCATTTCCGGCGGCATGATCCCGAAGGTTGAAACCTGCATCTATGCGCTCGAGCAGGGCGTCGAAGGTGTCGTCATCATCGACGGCAAGACGCCGCATGCGGTCTTGCTCGAATTATTCACCAACCAGGGCACCGGCACGCTGATCCACAAGTGATGACACCGGCCATGCCATTGAGAGCCGTGCTGGCCGGGCTTGTTCCGGCCATCGCGCTGCTGGCGGGCGCCGCGCCGGCGCAGGCGGACCTCAAACTCTGCAACCGCATGAGCTACGTGGTCGAGGCCGCCATCGGGATCGACGACAAGGCGGCGACCGCGACGCGGGGCTGGTTTCGCATCGATCCGGCAGCTTGCCGCGTGGTGGTCCAGGGCACGCTGACCGCCGACCGCATTCTGCTCAACGCCCGCGCACTCGGCGTCTACGGCTCGTCCCCGATCCCGCAGAACGGCCGCGACACGCTGTGTGTAGCCGCCGACGATTTCGTCATCGCCGCGGCGCGTCAGTGCCGCGCCGGGCAGACGCCCGCGCCCTTTACCCAGGTCACCCCGACCCAGACCGACGACGGCAACCTGGTGGCGTATCTCGCCGAAGACAGCGAGTATGACGACGAACAGGCACGGCTCGCCGGCATTCAGCGGCTGCTCGTGATCGCGGGCTATGACGCCGCGCCGATCGACGGCGTCGACGGCCCGAAAACCCAGGCAGCGCTGGCGGCGTTCCTGAAAAGCCGCGGGTTGGCGCCGGATATCGTGCAGGCGCCGAACTTCTTTGCGACCATGATCGACGCGGTGCAGTCGCCATCCGCCACCGGCCTGACCTGGTGCAATGATACGTCGCACAAGATCATGGCCGCGATCGGCACCGACGACGGCAAGACCGTCATCAGCCGCGGCTGGTATCACATCGATCCCGGCAAATGCCTGCATCCGGATGTGGTCGGCCAACCCAAACAGATCTTCAGTTTTGCCGAGGCGGTCGACGCCGATAACCGCACCATCAGGCTCAAGGACAAGGCCCTGAACTGGGGCGGCAACACCCCGCTCTGCACCCGCGAGAGCAAGTTCGAGATCAATGATCAGGCCGACTGCGCCAGCCGTGGCCTCGCCGCCACCGGCTTTGCCGCCGTCGACATCAGCAGCGGCGGCAGGACGCTGCGGTTTGCGACGCCATGATGAAATCAGACCGCGCCTTCGGCGATATCGACATTTGGGTGTTCGATCTCGACAACACGCTCTACCCGCATCACGTCAACCTGTGGCAGCAGGTCGACCAGCGGATCGGCGAGTTCGTCGGCGCCCATCTCAAGGTATCGGCGGAGCAAGCGCGCCGGATCCAGAAGGACTATTACCGCCGCTATGGCACGACCATGCGCGGCATGATGACCGAGCACGGCGTCCACGCCGACGATTTCCTGGCCTATGTGCACCAGATCGATCATTCGCCGCTGCAGCCGAATCCGGCGATGGGCGCGGCGATCGCCAGGCTTCCCGGCCGCAAGCTGATCCTAACCAATGGCTCGACCGACCATGCCGACAAGGTGTTGCAGCGGCTCGGCATCGGCGCGCATTTCGAGGCGGTGTTCGACATCATCGCCGCCGGGCTCGAGCCGAAGCCGGCGCCGCAGACCTATCAGAGATTCCTCGGGCTGCATGGCGTCGACCCCTTGAGGTCGGCGATGTTCGAGGATCTGGCCCGCAACCTCGTGGTACCGCATCGGCTCGGCATGACGACGGTGCTGGTGGTTCCGGACGGCAGCACCGAGGTCGTGCGCGAGGCGTGGGAACTGGAAGGCCGGGATGCGGCCCATGTCGATCATGTCACCGATGACCTGACCGGATTTCTGCAGAAACTGGCCGTCGCCTGACAGTATTCGTCGTGCCCGGGCTTCAACCCGCCATGCCCCGTGAAGGCGGGACATCCAGTACCCCACGGCCTTGAAATAACCCTCTCGCGCCAGCGAATACTGGATCATCCGCTTTCGCGGATGATGACAACTAAACTCGACGAGGCGCTGGCGGCCTTGACTCTCCGCTCCCAAATTCCGACAAAAGCCCCTCGCCTGCCGAACCCAATTCCTTAAGGAACGCTCGATGTCGTTCGCCTCGCTCGAATCCACCGTCAACGCCGCGTTCGACGCCCGCGACGGCGTCTCTACCGCGACCAAAGGCGAGGTCCGCGAGGCCGTGGATGCGGCGCTGGAATTGCTCGACAAGGGCACGGCGCGCGTCGCCGAGCGCGAGGCCGGCGGCAAGTGGAAGGTCAATCAGTGGCTCAAGAAGGCGGTGCTGCTGTCGTTCCGCCTCAACGACATGGGCGCGATTTCCGGCGGCCCCGGCAAGGCTTCCTGGTGGGACAAGGTGCCGTCGAAATTCGACGGCTGGGGCGAGAACCGGTTTCGCGACGCCGGCTTTCGTGCCGTTCCCGGCGCCATCGTCCGCCGTTCCGCCTTCATCGCCAGGAACGTCGTCCTGATGCCATCCTTTGTCAATCTTGGCGCCTATGTCGACGAAAGCACCATGGTCGACACCTGGTCGACGGTCGGCTCCTGCGCCCAGATCGGCAAGCGCGTGCACATCTCCGGCGGGGTCGGCATCGGCGGCGTGCTCGAGCCGCTGCAGGCCGAGCCCGTCATCATCGAGGACGATTGCTTCATCGGCGCACGCTCGGAAGTCGCCGAGGGCGTGATCGTGCGCAAGGGTGCGGTGCTGGCGATGGGCGTATTTCTCGGCGCCTCCACCAAGATCGTCGACCGTGACAGCGGCGAGACTTTTGTCGGCGAGGTGCCGGAATACGCCGTGGTGGTGCCGGGCGCGTTGCCGGGAAAACCGCTCAGGAACGGACAGCCCGGCCCGTCCACCGCCTGTGCGGTCATCGTCAAGCGAGTCGACGAACGCACCCGCGCCAAGACCAGCATCAACGAGTTGCTGCGGGACTGAGAGCTGCAAGCGATGATCGACGCCGTTTCCATCGCCCGCGATCTCTTGCGCTGCCCGTCGGTAACCCCGGCCGATGCCGGCGCGCTCGCGGTGCTCGAGAATATCCTGAAAGCGGCCGGCTTCGAGATCCATCGCGTCACCTTCAGCGAACCCGGCGCCGCCGACATCGACAACCTCTATGCCCGCATCGGCACTACTGCGCCGCACATCAGCTTTGCCGGCCATACCGACGTGGTGCCGGCGGGCGACGAGGCCGCGTGGACCCACGGCGCATTTTCGGGCGAGGTGAAAGACGGCTTTCTCTATGGACGCGGCGCCGTCGATATGAAAGGCGGGATCGCTTGCGGCGTAGCGGCCGTGCTCGACCACCTCGCCGCCCATGGCGGCAAGCCGCGCGCCGATGGCAACGGATCGATCTCGTTCCTGATCACCGGCGACGAGGAAGACATCGCGGTCAACGGCACCGTCAAGCTGCTGCAATGGGTGGCGCAGCGCGGCGAGACATTCGACCATTGCGTGCTGGGCGAGCCGAGCAATGTCGAGACGCTCGGCGACTGCATCAAGGTCGGCCGCCGCGGATCATTGTCGGGTACGCTGCATGTCGACGGCGTTCAGGGCCACGTCGCCTATCCGCATCGCGCGTCAAATCCGGTGCCGGACATCTCGGCGTTGATCGTGGCGCTGACCAGCGAGCCGCTCGATCATGGCAGCGCCCAGTTCCAGGCATCGAACCTCGAATTCACCTCGGTCGATGTCGGCAACACCGCCAGCAACGTCATTCCGGCGCAGGCGCGCGCCAGATTCAACATCCGCTTCAACGACTGCCACACCCAGGAGACGCTGCAGACGCTGGTCGAGCAGCGCTTGGCGCAGGCGGCCGGCAACCGGGTGCGGGCCCGCATCGTGTGGGAACCTTCCAACGCCAACGTGTTCGTGACCAAACCGGGCCCCTTCACCGATCTGGCGGTCGCCGCGATCGAGCAAGTCACCGGCCGCAAACCCGAACTCAGCACCAGCGGCGGCACCTCGGATGCTCGCTTTATCGCCAGCTATTGCCCGGTGATCGAGTTCGGCCTGGTCGGGCAGACCATGCACCAGGTCGACGAGCGCACGCCGGTGTCCGATCTGGAGAAGCTGACCAAAATCTATCGCGGCGTGCTGGATCGCTATTTTGGCTGACTGAAGCAATCGTCATTCCGGGGCGCAGCCTTGGCAGCGAACCCGGAATCTCCAGATTCCGGGTTCGCTGCCAAGGCTGCGCCCCGGAATGACGCTTTTGGGCTTATCAATAATCCACCTGCACCAGATACAGCCCGTCCGGCGGCGCGACCGGACCGCAGGCGGCGCGGTCGCGCGCGGCCAATGCCGCCGCGAGGTCATCGGCGTTCCAGCGCCCCTCACCGACCCAGACCAGCGATCCCACCATCGAGCGGACCTGGCTGTGCAGGAACGAACGCGCCGAGGTCACGATATTGACGGCGTCGCCGGCGCGCATGACATCGAGCTGGTCGAGGGTTTTTTCCGGCGATTTGGCCTGGCATTCGGTATCGCGAAACGTGGTGAAATCGTGCTTGCCGACCAACCGCTGCGCCGCTGCGTGCATTGCGTCGCTATCGAGCGGTCGCGGCAGCCGCCAGACCCGGCCAATATCGAGCGCGAGGTTGGCCCGGCGATTGGCGATGCGATAGAGATAATGGCGCCGCCTGGCGGAGAAGCGCGCCTCGAACGTATCGGGCACGATCTCGGCACTGAGCACGCCGATCGGATGCGGCCGCAGATGGGCGTTGAGGCCGTCGCGCAGCCGGCCCGGCACAAAATGTTTTGCGATGTCGCAATGCGCGACCTGGGCCAGCGCGTGCACACCGGCATCGGTGCGGCCCGCGCCGTGGACGCGAACCGTCTCGCCGCAAATCGCCTTGACCGCCGTCTCCAGCGCGCCCTGTACCGAGGCGCCATTGTCCTGGATCTGCCAGCCGCAATACGGCGCGCCGTCATATTCGATGATGAGTTTGTAGCGCGGCATGTCACGCCAACCTGGCGCCGGCCGGCAAGGGTGTACCCCGCAGGAACTCCCCGGCCTTCATCGGCGCCTTGCCGGCGCGCTGCAATTCGAGGATCCGGATCGCGCCCTCCCCGCAGGCGACGCTGAGGCGGTCGTCGAGCAGATCGCCGGCAGCTCCCGAACCATTGGCGGTTTCGCAGCGCAGGATCTTGATGCGCGCCGGCTCATCGTCAATAACGATCTCGCACCATGCGCCCGGAAACGGCGATAGCCCGTGGATATGGCGAAGCACGGCGCGGGCAGGCCTGGTCCAGTCGATGCGGGTTTCCGCCTTGTCGATCTTGGCGGCATAGGTGACGCCTTCGTCGCCTTGCCGGTGAAGTTGCAACTCGCCGCGTTCCAGCGCGGCCATCGCGCGCGCCATCAGTGCGCCGCCAAGCGGCGCCAGCGCGTCATGCAGGTCGGTGGCGGTCATGGCATCGGTGATCGCGATGCGTTCTTCCATCGCTACCTCGCCGGTGTCGAGCCCGGCGTCCATTTTCATTACCATCACCCCCGATGCGGTATCGCCCGCCATGATGGCACGATTGATCGGGGCGGCGCCGCGCCAGCGCGACAACAGCGACGCGTGCAGATTGAAACAACCGAGCCGCGGCGCATCGAGAATGGGCTGCGGCAGGATCATGCCATAGGCGACCACCACGGCCGCATCGGCGCGATGGGCGCGAAACGCCTGCACGGCGTCCGCCGTCTTCAGCGTCGCCGGCGTCAGCACGGCAAGGCCGAGCCGGCGCGCCTCCCTTTCCACCGGCGTCGGCTGCAGCTTCATGCCGCGCCCGGCCGGCTTCGCCGCCCTTGTATAAACCGCCGCGATGTCATGGCCCTGGTCCGCGAGCGCACGCAACGCCGGCACCGCGAAGTCGGGCGTACCCATGAAGATCAGACGGAGCGGCATGACCATGGCTCGGTGCGTTCCCTCCCCCCCTGTGGGGGAGGGTTAGGGAGGGGGGTGAACCACAAACACCGGACTCGCGATACCCCCCTCTCCACCTCTCCCCCACAAGGGCGGAGAGAGCAGACTATCTGAGCGCGGAGACACATACCCTTCACTCGTCCACCGCGCGCCTGGCGGCTTTGGCGAACTTCTTCAGCACGCGGTCGCGCTTCAGCTTCGACAGATAGTCCACGAACAACACGCCGTTGAGATGGTCGATCTCGTGCTGGATGCAGGTGGCGAACAGACCTTCGGCATCCTCCTCATGGAGCTTGCCGTCGAGATCAATGAAGCGCACACGCACTTTCGCCGGCCGCTCCACCTCCTCGTAATATTCCGGGATCGACAGGCAGCCCTCCTCGTAAATCGACAGCTCTTCCGAGGCGGAGAGGATTTCCGGATTGATGAAGACGCGGGGCCGTGGCTGGGTCTCGCCTTCCTCGTCGCGTTTGGCGAGATCCATCGTGATCAGCCGCAGCGGCTGGGCAACCTGGATGGCGGCGAGCCCAATGCCGGGCGCGTCATACATGGTTTCGAACATGTCATCGGCGAGTTTGCGGATTTCGGCCGTGACTTTTTCCACGGGCTTCGAGACGAGCCGCAACTTCTTGTCAGGCAGGATAATGATTTCGCGAATGGCCATGCCGGGCGATTTAAGCTGCTGATTTGGCGGGGTCAATCCGCCGCCGCCATTCTCCGAGCCGGTGCCGGCCAGACCTTCGTGGACCGAAAATTGACCGATCATGAACCATAATTGTTCCCTCTTCGTTCGTATCTGCGACCGAATCGGCTACAAGGTGGCATGAACGATATCCTTTTCATGATCGGCGATTGGCCGATCCGGGTCGACGCGGCGCTGACCGGATTCGCTGCGCTCGCGCTGCTTTTGCTGCTGGTCATTGCCGTCGTGGTGGCGCGGTCCGGGCGCCGCGGCGCGGAACTCGCGATGATGCAGGCCGTTCGCGCCGACGAACTGGAAGAGCGACTGAGTGAAATGCTCCGCGCCCAAAGCGAAGCCACCGGCCGCGTCGACGCGATGGGACAGGCGCTGGCCGGGCGCCAGGCCGACATGGCGCGCGCCGTCAACGAGCGGCTGGATTCGGTGACCCACCGCGTCGGCCAGTCGATGGAGCAGACCACGCGCAGCACCATGGACTCGCTGCGCGTGCTGCACGAGCGGCTGGGCATCATCGACCATGCGCACAAGAACCTCACCGAACTGACGTCGCAGGTGACGACGCTGCGCGACGTGCTCGCCAACAAGCAATCGCGCGGCGCGTTCGGCCAGGCCCGGATGGAAGCCATCGTCCAGGATGGCATGCCGAAGGGCTCCTACGAATTCCAGTTCACCCTCTCCAGCGGCAAGCGGCCGGACTGCGTGGTGTTTCTGCCCGATGCGCGGCCACTATGCATCGACGCGAAATTTCCGCTCGAGGCGGTCACCGCTCTGCATGATGCGCGGACCGACGAAGAAAGGAAATTCGCCACGCAGCGGCTGCGTGCGGATGTGATGAAGCATGTCAGCGACATCGCCGAAAAGTACCTGATCGCCGGCGAGACCCAGGATACCGCGCTGATGTTCGTGCCGTCGGAATCGGTCTACGCCGAGATCCACGACGGGTTCGACGACGTAATCCAGAAGGCCTATCGCGCCCGCGTGGTGCTGGTTTCGCCGTCGCTGTTGATGCTGGCGATCCAGGTGATGCAGCAGATTTTGAAGGACGCGCGGATGCGCGACGCCGCCGACCAGATCCGCACCGAGGTCCTCAATCTCGGCGACGACCTCGGACGGCTGCGCGAGCGGGTGCTGAAGCTGCAGAAACATTTCAACGATGCCAGCGAGGATATCAGGCAAATCCTGATTTCCGCCGAGAAGATCGAAAAACGCGCCGGTCGGATCGAAGAACTCGATTTCAGCAAGAGCGATGCGCCGGCGGATACCACCCGCGTGGTCAAATCGCCGACGCCGGAACTGTTTCCCCTCCCCCGCAAGCTGCAGGCGGGAGAGTAGGGCTACGGCAATCCGTCATCGCCCGGCTTGAAGCCGGGCGATGACGGTTTATGTTGTGGCTCCCCGAATCTGCTAACACCGCTTTATGACCGCACCGGGAGCAGCGCCCGATCCGACCAAAAATCCTGTCGTTCCTCGCTCCTCCTGGCGCGAGGGTTTTGCGGTTTACCTGCAGCGGCGGGTGCTGATCGTGCTGTTGCTCGGCTTTTCCTCCGGCCTGCCGCTCGCCCTGTCCGGATCGACGCTGCTGGTGTGGATGCGCGAATCCGGGGTCGATCTCGGCACCATCGGCCTGTTTGCCCTGGTCGGCACGCCCTACACGCTGAAATTCATCTGGGCGCCGCTGGTCGACGCGCTGCACGTTCCGTTCTTCACGCGCGCGCTTGGCCGCCGGCGCGGCTGGCTGGTATTGTCGCAACTGCTCTTGATCGGCGCGATCCTGCTGCTGGCGCTGGCCGACCCGGCACGCTCGCCGCTGTTTGTCGCGCTGGGCGCGCTGCTGGTCGCCGCAACCTCGTCGACGCAGGACATCGTGGTCGATGCGTTTCGGGTCGAAAGCCTGCCCGAGAGCGAACAGGCCGCCGGCATGGCGTCCTATGTCGCGGCCTACCGCATCGGCATGCTGGTTTCGACCGCGGGCGCGCTGTTCCTCGTCAGCGGCTTTGAAGGCACCGGGATCGCGCGGGCAGCGGCCTGGATGTGGGGCTATGTGGCGATGGCGGCGCTGGTGCTGATCGGCACCGCCACGGCACTCGCCGCCACCGAGCCCGAGCCCTCGGTGCGCGCGGCGGCGGCAACGCGAACCGAGACCGCCTTGACGCGGGTGCTGCATGCCGCGGTTGGCGCGTTCTCCGAATTCCTGGCGCGCAGCGATGCCTGGGCCGCGCTTGCGTTTGTCGTGCTCTACAAATTCACCGATGCGTTTTCCGGCACCATGACCGCGCCCTTCGTGATCGACCTCGGCTTCAGCCGCAACGACTATGCCGCGATCGTCAAGGGCGTCGGCCTTGCTGCGACCCTGATCGGAGGCTTCGCCGGCGGCTTCGTGGCGCGGCGCTATTCGCTGGCAAGCAGCCTGTGGATTGGCGGCGTGCTGCAGGCGGCGGCCAATCTGTCGTTCTCATGGCTGGCGCTGACCGGGGTCAATGAATGGGCGCTGGCATTTGCCATATCGGCAGAGAATTTCACCAGCGCCATCGGCACCGTGATCTTTGTCGCCTATCTGTCGGCGCTATGCCAGAATCCGCTGCATACCGCGACCCAATACGCGCTGCTGACGGCGCTCGCGGCGGTCGGGCGAACCTATTTGTCGTCAGGAGCGGGCTTTGTGGCGAAGGCAACCGGATGGCCGCTGTTCTTTGCCATTTGCGTCGCCGTCGCGGTACCCGGCCTGATGGTGCTGGCATGGCTGCAGCGGCGGGGACATTTCGCCACGCTGGAGGCCGCGAAGGCCTAGCGGCCTGATGGTCATGCGCGGGTCTTTCAGCCAAAACCCGTCATTGCGAGCGCAAGCGAAGCAATCCATGGCGCGGCAAGCTGACTCTGGATTGCTTCGTCGCTGGCGCTCCTCGCAATGACGGCTGCAGCGTTCAATGCTGGCTCACCACGCTCCATTTGGTGACCACGGCATCGCTCATCTGCCCGACCTCCTGCGAGCACGCCAGCTCGCCGACTTTCACCGAGACTTCCTTGCCGACAAAGTTCTTCAGCTGCGTTACCTGGGCATCGCTGCTGGTGATGATCTGAAAGGTTTCCGGCCCGGTTTCCAGGCCGCACAGCCCGTTCGGTGCGGGCAGCCGCCGTGGCTCGCTGGTGATCTGATAGGTAGCGACGCGCTTGCCCTTCTTGCCGCGCGTGCGCATGGCATTGAGTTCGCCCGACAGCACGTCGCCGGCCTGGATCAGCTTCGCTGCCTTCGGCGCCGGCTCGGCCTGCTGCGCCCGGGCGGCGGGGGTGGCGGAGATCACCGCAAGGCCGATAGCCAGGGCGCAATGCCTGCCGAAAAGTGGTTTCGTCATGTCGATCCGTTCCGGATGTGAGGGCTAGAACAGGGTCCGCTGCCGCATCGCCGCGGACAACGTGCCTTCGTCGAGGTAATCGAGCTCGCCACCGACCGGCACGCCGTGCGCCAACCGCGTCACCTTGACGTTCGCCTCCTGCAGCAGGTCGGTGATGTAATGCGCGGTGGTCTGGCCGTCGACGGTTGCGTTCAACGCAAGAATGATTTCGGTCACGCGCGAATCATGTGCGCGCGCCACCAGCGCATCGATGGTCAGGTCCTGCGGCCCGACGCCGTCGAGCGGCGACAGCGTGGCCCCCAGCACGTGATAGAGTCCGTTGGTTGCGTTGGCGCGCTCGAGCGCCCAGAGGTCGGCGACGTCGGCGACCACGACAATGACCGAGGGATCTCGCCGCGGATCGGTGCATAATGTGCAGGGATTCTGGGTGTCGATATTGCCGCAGATCTTGCAGATCTGGATCTTGTCGATCGCGACCTGCAGCGCGGCGGAGAGCGGCGTCATCAGCGCCTCGCGCTTCTTGATCAGGTGCAGCGCGGCGCGCCGCGCCGAACGCGGGCCGAGCCCGGGCAACCGTGCCAAGAGCTGGATCAGGCGTTCGATTTCGGGACCGGCAACCCCAGCAGCCATATTATGTAAGACCGAGTCCCGGCGGCAGGCCGAGGCCGCCGGTCAGGCTTTGCATCTTCTCCTGCATGGCGGCTTCCGCCTTGCGCCGCGCGTCATTCTGCGCGGTGACCAGAAGATCCTCGAGAATTTCGTGCTCATCCGCCTTCATCAGCGAGGGATCGATCTTCACCGCCTTTACTTCCATCTTCGCGGTCATGCGCACGGTGACAAGGCCACCGCCTGAAATTCCCTCGACCTCGACATGGCCGAGCTCTTCCTGCATCGCCTGCATTTTCGATTGCAGTTGCGCCGCCTGCTTCATCATGCCGAGAAAGTCAGCCATCAATCATCCTCCTGGAACCGCTATCGGTCGTCGCTGTCGGGACTCTCGGCAGGATCTTCCCCACTAGCATCGGATTCCGGCGGCTCGGGGGCAAGCTTGCGGACTTCGACGACCTTGGCGCCGGGAAATCGTGCCAGCACCTCCTTGACCCGCGGATCGGATTCCGCGGCGCGCTCGCGCTGGTTCCGTGCGACCTCGTGCTGCGAACGCAGCGTCGGTTGGCCGGCTTCGTTGGACACGATCACGGTCCAGCGCCGTCCGGTCCACTGTTCGAGTTTCCGGGACAGATCGTTGATCAAGGTCCGGCCGGCGCTGCGCTCCAGCGCAACCTCGAGCCGCCCATCCTCGATGCGGACCAGCCGCACATCGGCTTCCAGCGCGCCTTTGGTCAGCAGGTCGCGCTTGTCACCGGCGAGCGCCACCAGCTCGGCAAAACCCGTGATCCGGAGCGCCGGTTCGGACTGCAGTTCCGGTGACGGCGCCTCGACTTGCTGCGGGCGGGCCGATGCTTCGGGGCCGCTGCGCGGCGTCGGGGCCGCGCGCGCCGGCGATGCCTGCACCGAAGCGCCGCCCGACACCGGCGCAGCCCGCGGCACCGCATGGGCCGTGACCACGGGCGACGCGCCGTTTGGTTCGAGCATCCTGATTGCCTCGTCCGGCGTCGGCATGTCGGCAGCATAGGCGATCCGCACCAGCACCATTTCGGCCGCCGCCGCCGGCCGTGTCGCGGCCTGGACCTCGGTGATACCCTTCAGCAGCATCTGCCACATCCGCGACAACACCCGCATCGACAGCTTGGCCGCGAAGTCGCGGGCGCGCAGCCGTTCGGTTTCGCCGAAGGCGACATTATCCGCCGTCGCCGGCACGATCTTGACCCGAGTGACGAAATTGACGAATTCGGCGAGATCGGACAGCACCACGACCGGATCGGCCCCGGTGTCGTATTGCTCGCGGAATTCCCCGAACGCGCTGGCGATGTCGCCGCGTGCCAGCGAGTCGAACAGATCGATCACCCTGGTGCGGTCGGCAAGGCCGAGCATCTGCCGCACGGCGTCGGCGCGCACGAGCCCCGCCGCATGCGCGATCGCCTGGTCGAACAGCGACAGCGAATCGCGTACCGAACCCTCCGCCGCCCGGGCGATGATGCCGAGCGCTTCCGGCTCGGCCTCGACGTTTTCGCGCCCGGCGATACCGGCAAGGTGCTTCATCAGCACATCGGCCTCGACCCGGCGCAGATCGAAACGCTGGCAGCGCGACAGCACCGTCACCGGAACCTTGCGGATTTCGGTGGTGGCGAACACGAATTTGGCGTGCTCCGGCGGCTCTTCCAGGGTCTTCAGGAAGGCGTTGAACGCCGCGGTCGAGAGCATGTGCACTTCGTCGATGATGTAGACCTTGTAGCGCGCACTCGCCGGGGCGTAACGGACGCTGTCGTTGATCTGGCGCACGTCGTCGACGCCGGTATGCGATGCGGCGTCCATCTCCAGCACGTCCATGTGCCGGCTTTCCATGATCGCCTGGCAATGCACGCCCAGCACCGGCATGTGGATGGTCGGCGCCTTCACCGAACCGTCCGGCAGTTCGTAGTTGAGCGCGCGGGCGAGAATCCGGGCCGTGGTGGTTTTGCCAACGCCGCGCACGCCGGTCAAAATCCAGGCCTGTGGAATCCGGCCGGTCTCGAAAGCGTTGGAAACGGTGCGAACCACAGCGTCCTGGCCGATCAAATCGGCAAAGCTGGCCGGGCGGTATTTGCGTGCCAGTACGCGATAGGGCCTGGCGGCCTCCGCTGCGCCGCCGAGATCGAAGCCGCCTTGGTCGGTGCTGTCAGGCCTTGTGGGGGGAGCGCCGGCGTCGGTCATCGATCGATCCGCAATTGGTTGTCTCTGGAAGCCGGCTTTGCGGAACAACTGGACAGCAATCGAGCACGAGGCGCGGGTTACCCCTTGGCGCGATTCGCCCGAAAAAACAGGTAGGAGACTGACGAGCGACCCGATCCGGACCTCGTTAGGGCTGCTTCCTTCCGGACCTGACCCGGTTGGCGAGTGGCTCGTCCACCGCCAATCTCCCGGTCCCTATTTGGG
>Ga0182024_10009939_pt1 | contig 19526 bp, 19 predicted proteins | sample P32metaG_FD_120480 | JGI IMG/M metagenome (GOLD analysis project Ga0182024, IMG submission 120480) | Permafrost microbial communities from Stordalen Mire, Sweden - P3-2 metaG (Illumina Assembly) | ecosystem: Environmental > Terrestrial > Soil > Wetlands > Permafrost | place: Sweden: Stordalen... | reverse complement strand
TGCGCGACGGGAATTTGCGACGAGGGATTGAATTTCGCCTGGTCGAACAAACCTGTCGTGTTGAGAAATTGCGCGAGTGCTTGCGGGTCATCTTTCTTAAGGGCGAAAAACTCGTCGCGTTTCGCCCAAGGGTTAAATTCGTCAAATTCGATCGCGAACGGTCCTCGTCTCTTTCGTTCGATGTATGAACTCTCTGGCCGACGGGCCAGTGTGAGGATGCCCCCATCCGCCCGCCACTCCACTGGAATCCGACGGCATTGGTAAAACAACGGCACGTTTACAGGAATAAGCTGTGTCAGGAAGTGAGTCTGCTTATATGACACTGGTAGATATATCATGCTGTACTTTCACGATCAAGGAGGATTCACATGAACAACGCGAAAGTGGTGGAAAGAGAAGCAGCCAGGCAATTCATGTCGGTGGCAGACGCCGCGAAACTTCTGTCCGTTTCCGAAGTTAGAGTTCGCAGGCTTCTCGGTCAGAAAAAACTGAAGCGTTTCAAAGTGGGCAGTCGCACGCTATTGGATCGCGCTGACGTTCTCGGGTTCGCCCGTGAGGGCTAAAAGCAATTTCTTCTACAAAAACCACTGCATTTCCCTTTCTCATATTCCTATCCAGATGACGGCGTGCGACTTATGCACGCGGACCTTCCGGGTAGTAACCCGATGCACGCGATTTCCAGGCGATTTGCGAAATGGGAGAGCCTACGAATATCAATCTTGAGGAGAACCGGAGACTCCCCACCGGGGCAGGTTCTCAGACGGGGGATGAATCCTGAAGCCCACAAATACCTTCACCGCTTGATTTCGCTAAGAATACGATCGATGAGTATCTTGGCCGCAGTTTGATTTTGAGAGCAGTCATAAATCAAAGAAAACACCTCTTCGTAGATGCGCTTTTTCGAGCCAGCCAGGCGCGCAAATCCACCCGCCTTTTTGACTTTCTTGCTGCTGTGGGTAAGAACCGTTCTTAGCCTACGCAAGGCGGGATTCAACGTCCGTGCCGCTTCTGTTCGAAGCATGTCTTTGCTAGCTATTTTTTCCATTTGCCCAAGTATGTCCCGCACACCCTCTAATAGCTCACCCCGACGTTCAGAACCTAGACTGCCCTGCTTAACAATGGCTAGCTTTTCGCGTGCTGCTGCTTTGTGCCGCTCGAATTGACGAACCCAGTTGCGCCTCATTGAACTTTGTCTGCAGCGGAGACTGATCTCGCGCGCGACCGGAGCAAGGTGGTTGAGAATATTTAAGTAGTGCACATTCTGTTCAAAGTGATCCCGGCGACCATTCGGGATTACGCGGGGGTCGAGCACGTGCACCTCACCCACGCTCCACGCATTGAACCGTGGCTCGGTAAACAGCTCTGCTAGCAATCCCGAATCCCCAACTTGGATGTTCCCGACGCGCATCCTGAGCCCTCGGAATCTAGTTCCCTCAAGTCGCGGTCATAACCGAAATCGCGAAGGAACCACCTGAGTTTCCAAAGTGCCTTCGGAGTGCAATAGAGACGTCCCGTAAGTGAACGGCCTTGATGTCCTCTTGGTTCGAGAATGGCGAGCCGCAGAACGTAGAACGGCCGTTGCGGATGCCAGCGATAGAAGGCCCAATCGACGCGAACCAGGAAGATGCCTTCCAAAGTGTCATCACTTGTTCGTAGGTCGCGATGCAAACCGGGGATATGGCGTTTCACGACGAGACCTCCTGCGATTTGGCATAGCTATTGAGCTGACAAATGAGTCCCGGGCGATCCTTGGCGGCGCGCTCGGCGAGATCATTGATGAAGGCTTCGACCATGTCTCGGCTGGCCTCGCGAAGCGTGGCAGTTCCGCAGTGGTCGGCGGCATCAGCCTTCACGAGCTCCGCATCGAGTTGATACTGGCGAATTAGCAGGCAGAGACGGTCACGGAGGCGTGGCCGTTGTGATGACAGTTATTTCCGTTTGTGGAGGACTTGTGCTGATCGAGCGCTGTGGGAGCGTTCGATCTGGGGGCCCAGCCAACGCTGCTTCCAGCGAACGATGGTGGGCGCCGTGGTCTGCAGCTGTCGCTTGATAGCGTTGAAGGATGCGCCTTCGGCTAGCATCAGAATCAGCTTGGCCCGAAACACGTGACCGGCGGCAAGAGAACGAGACTGGGCGATGCTACTTAAATCGGAATGCTGTGGCCGGGTGAGCAGGACTTTACTGCCAGTAGCCATGACAGCTCAGATGTTAACAGCCTAGTAATGGTTACTCTGCGACGAGCCACTAGTCGGGTCTGTGTCAATGGGAAAAATCAAAAGAATCCGTACATGCCAACGCTGTTAGAAGGGTAGCTTACGAGACGCCCCTCTCTGGCTCTCTCTCAGGTTCTGGCTGGCTCAGGGCGTACAGAGTCAGCTCCACGCGGCTCGACAGACCCAGTTTTTCGAAGATGTGAAACATATAGTTCCGAACTGTATGTTCGCGGAGCTTGAGCTGGTTCGCGATGTCTTTATTGCTCATGCCTTCCGACACGAGGCAAGCAACTTCCTGCTCGCGAGGGCTGAGTAAAATCATGCCTCCCTTCTTCGGGACCAGTCTGGGTTCTAAGTTCGCGATGAACCCGAGTAGAAGTTGCATCTGATCAGCACTCGCCCAGACTTGTCCTTCGTGGACCCTGCGGATGCACTTGGACAAAGCTTTGAGTGGAGTGCCGCGGCCGAAGACGCCTCTCGCTCCAGCTCGAAAAGCCCGGAGGACGAGTTCGTCCTCGTTCGTGCCGATCAACATGACTGACGCAGCCTTCATGTGCGATACGCGCATTTCATTTAGCACGTTCAGGCCTGCCCTTGACCCGTTCTGTAGTTCGGCGCTAATCAGGGCCACGTCGGGACGGTACTCGTGTACCGCTCGAATTGCGTCGCCAGACTCTCCAGTCAGAGTGTGGACTTGAAACTTGTCCCCACAACGTTTCAGTGCCGAAGAAATTAACTGACTGGCCAACAGAGTGCTTTCAACCACGACGACACGAATCTTCTTTGATGGATGGGCCGGGAGCTCACTCATCAGTTTTAATCTCGATTCCGCGGGGACATCCAGCGGCCGATAACTATGAGAGAAAACCATTTAAAGGCTACCATGGATAGAAGCAATGATTCAAGTATTTCTTACAGCCGAACGGCCAACACGAGTATCCTCGGACATCGGCTAGCCAACGTGATTACAAGACCCCGGAGGAGGAGTTCGATCGTGACGGCAGTCGCAAAGAAAGCTTACACGCTGTGAACAAGAATACAATGTGGAGCGCGCTCGTTTGGACCGGAAGGCAAGAACTCCGCCGAGCCAAGTTTCGAACTCACCTGACGCTCCCGGTTACCACGTTCTCCGAGGCCGCCTACGGACAAAACTGTATTGCAAAGGTAGCAGAAACGCATCCCCTTCTCGTCAACGATGTCTATCCCCGCGAGTGGAGGCGACGAAAACAGAGGCTCGGTCGGGCGAAAAGTTGTAAGCGAGATCGCGCCGCCCTTGATCCCAGACAATCTCCAAAGACGCCCAACTCACTTAAATGAGCCGAAACCTCGCAGATTTCCTAAGCCAATCCTAAGTCTAAATCTTCCACGTCATTCCAAGTGAAAGATTTTGAGCATTTCTATCATTCAAGAGGTGGACCAAGGTTAAAAAGAGTGGAGCCCGGCCTTTGCCGAATGGTCTATGGGCAGTGACTTTTGACTCTCTAGGCCGAGTCCCTCTTTTGTTCATCGTTTGCCCTACCGAACGGGTCAAACAATAGAGACACAGCCCCGTAGGAAATGTTCACGGAGCAGGTGGCGACATGAAAGGAAAATGACACTGCGACATCAGTGACATTACGCTTCTTGCGTCACACTGCGCCACGCGAGTAAGTTGTCGGGCGCGCAGAGCCTGAAACTTCGTGCGCCAGAATCCGATCGGCGACATCAGCAGCGAAATTGGTCAATCTCAATGGAACGGCGAACAAATATTCGGTATCGGCTGAGTGCTAATGCGATATTCACGTGGAAAGGCGAAGGGCACGCTCGCCTGCGCCAAGAAGGCATAACCCGCGATATCAGCCCGCTGGGTGCGTTTGTTCTCGCTTCGAGCTGTCCGCCTATCGATGACATCATCCAAGTGGAAATCTTCCTTTTCCTTCCCACCACCCAAGGTTCGGGCCCGAAATTGAGAATCAGGACGGAGGCGCAGGTGCTCCGAATCGATCACGCAGGGGACCAAGGGATGAGCGGCTTCGCGATGGGTCGCGCACATTTCAGGTTCTGGCCATCAAGGGCCGGGGGGTCGGACTCCGACCTTGCCAAAGGGTTGGGCGAATTGGAGAACCGTGTGCTGCAGAGAGCGGAGCCCGTTCTGGACGATTTTCCGAGGGGCCAAGGTCCGGGAAATACTCGGCTACTTCCTCGGGCCAAGTCTTGGATTTAAGTTTGCGGTAAGCCAAATAAGCAGCTGAGATTGCTCTGGCTTACAAAGCATTCCGATTTTGGGTTTACAAAGAAGAAACTGTAAGTCACAGGGCGGAGCTATATGTTCCTTGTAACCGATCAAGGCCGGGATACCAACGATGAAGGCGGCAGTGCCTGGTATGCACTCTACACCCGCCATCAGCATGAAAACGCCGTCGCAAAGGTTCTCGCGTATAAGGGATTTGAGGCCTTCCTGCCGCTTTGCGCAACTGCCCACCGCTGGAAAGATCGCACGAAGAAGCTCTCATTGCCGTTATTCCCTTGCTATGTCTTTCTCAAACTCAAAACGGCGCTGGAGCGGCGGCTCGATATTTTGACAACGCCCGGGCTACATAGCGTTGTATCGAACGCAGGTCAGCCGATCGCTATCCCGCACGCCGAGATCGATGCCATCCGACGAGCTGTCGAAAGTGGCAGCGGCATCGAACCGCATCCTCTCTTGAAATGTGGTGATTGGGTGAGAGTCAAACGTGGGCCCTTGACAGGAATTGAAGGGATCTTGGTACGAAAGAAGAACGTTTATCGGCTGGTTCTTTCTGTGGAGATATTGGGAAAGGCAGCTGCATTGGAAGTAGATGCGTTTCTGGTTGAAAGAGTAAGCGGCAATCGGCCAAACGCTTCCGCCATTGGCCGCAGCGTGGTCTCTGCACACCCAGAGCTCAACGGTATTTCCGCTGCCTAGCAGTTCATACCACTTCGGACTGATGTTGGCCTGGAAGAGGTGGGGGCAATAAAATTACCCGAGCGACTCAAAATCCGGCAGAACGCAGAAAGCACATCCGTTATCTAGTGAGAGTCCCCGCGCTTATCACTTGGAAGAAATCAGGGGGCGCTTCCTTCCGATGTGAGGGAATGACACGGGACATCAGTTTGCGGGGTGCGTATGTACTGTCCGCGACTTGCCCTCCGGTCAACACCGTCGTCGAAATGGAGCTCCGTCTTCCGAGTTTCTCACGTGCCTCGAGTGTGTCAATCACGAGCAGGATGCGAGCGCAGCGCGTTGAACGCGATCTCACTGGCAAAAGTATGATGGGCTTTTCGGTCGTGGGCAAGAGCTTTGAATTGCGTTCTATCTCGCGACGACTCAGAATTGTGAAGCCCCGGGCGTTAAAGAAAAAGAGAAGCTGAACAACGAACGCGACTTTCGTAGAGAGTCCCTCGAACCCGAGCTTTCCACATGGAATCAGTAGCGAAGGCAAAGTCGAGCCGATAAAGTTATGTACACAGAATTTTTTGGTCTAAAGCGTAATCCGTTCGAGCTCTCGCCAGACCCTTCCTTTATGTTCCCCTCGGAAGAAATCAAGGAGGCTCTGGCGGCGATTAGCTATGCCATAGTCCAGCGCAAAGGGTTTGTTGTCATGACCGGCGAGGTCGGGACTGGCAAGACACTGATTGTGCGCAGTCTCTTCGAATGGTGGAGGCGTGAACGCATTGCCTTCGCGAACATTTTTGCTCCAAAGCTATCTGTGATCGATTTCTTAACGTACGCAACCTCTGACTTGGGAATCGAGGTCAACGAACCCAGCAAGGGAAACCTGCTGCGAGCATTGCATGGATTTGTAGTAGCTCAATTTGAGAAGGGTCTCACCACTGTGTTGGTAATTGACGAAGCTCATCAGATACCCACCAACATGCTTGAAGAAATCAGAATGCTGACGAACCTCGAAACTGATCAGCAAAAGCTAGTGCAAGTCCTTCTCGTTGGACAGCCCGAGCTTGACAAGAAGTTGGATTCGTTCGAGCTGCGCCAATTGAAGCAACGTATCGCGGTCCGTTGCCATTTGGAGCCTCTTCGCGAAGAGCAAACCCGCCACTATATTGAACGTAGACTCAACCTTGCGGGTGCGAGCGCTGAGGCAAAGACAATATTCCCTCCCGAAACCACGAAAGTCATCTACCGCTGTTCACAAGGTATTCCAAGACTGATCAATTCCGTGTGTGATCGGGCTTTGATCACTGCAGATACACGGCAGATTCGCGTCGTGCCTGTCGAAATCATTAATGAGGTTGCATCCTATTTTCGCCTTCAGCCCTCCTCTGATCTCAGAGAAACCCTTTCTTCGCTGTCGCACCAAGCGGGAGAGCTCATTGCAGCTATGTCCCGGCAGCCAACGACTGCCGTAAGTGCGTCGGCTGCAAAAGCTACCGATCCCGATACTCTTTCGACGGGTGTGGACGTACGCTGCGGGACGTCCGCGGAAGCTACACCACCAAGCAAGCCGAAGAGTTTATACGAGGACAGCCTTCGCAACATTCCTGGCGTTGCCCAACCAGAACTTTCTACTCCCCCGCGTGCGGCAGCTGCAGCAGAAAAGCAACTATCGGGAAATGATTCGAGGGAATTTCGCGGGCTTGATCTCGCACCGCCAAACACAGAGCCGCGGGCCATATTATTGCCTTCTGACCGGTCGGCTCTTTCGGCGGCATCCACAACTGTGACCGGTCCGGCCGAGACGCGCCCTTCGACACCGATTCAGTATTCACCGCCAGCCACCGAATCTATTCCCTGTCAGTCTGATCAAACGTTGCATGACACTCGGCCCGATAAACTACGCCGCCGGTTAAAACCAGTGCTTCACTTGCCATACAAACAGGATCATGTTCAAGGTTGGGCAAGGCAATGGTGGACTGCCTGGGAAAAGGCTCTCCTCATTAGCGCCGGTGCGATCGTGGTCGTTGGACTGGCGGGCCTGGCGACTAGTGCCGTTGTGGCTCGTCGTCAGAATCGAGCGGTGACAGTTTTGCACCAGGTTGCGAGCGCGTCGGAGACATTTCAGGCAGGCCCAACAATCGTATCGAGGCAGGCCGCTGGCGGGAGTTCTTCCCTGGAGTTCAATGCTGGTTCGGCGGACCCCATAGTACCTCGGTCTGACATCGAGATTTCTAAACCGGCTGGAAGACCGGAATATTCGACACATCGCAGGGAAATTGTCATAGGCACGCTGTCGCGACCTGTTCTTAAGTCGGCCCGTCCATCGATCTCTACCGAACCTCCTCTAATCATGGGGATGGAAACAAGCGAGTTACCACTGGGCAATGACTTGCTCGCGAGTTCGGGCCCCACACCGCCCGGTGCAAGCAGCGGTGGCCATCTGCAGCCGCCCAAGCTAGTGTCTTCACCCCCGCTGGTCTATCCATCGCGCGCGCGTATAAGAAACCTTCAGGGCGTCGTGGTGATCGACGCACTTGTGGATGCCACGGGGAAAGTAGCCGACATGACGGTGATTTCGGGACCCCCTAGTCTTGTACAGGCGGCGATGGACGCGCTACGCACATGGAAATACGAGCCCGCTCGGCTCAACGGCCAACCAATCGCGATACATATGCAAGTCAGCATCAACTTCAGGGTGCCTTGAGAAGAGCCAGCCGGTCAGAGTCAACAGCGATGATGAGCGGCGTCAGTTCCAGCAAGCGCGCATTGTCTTTTTAGACCGCCCTGATGGCAGAAGGATCTTTAGACCAAACGAGAACACAAGCTCTGAGGTACTCGCGACTGCTCGCTAGGCATAAATGGCAAATTCTAATGGGAACTTTTGCGCTGACACTAGTATTTGCTCTGATCATCGCAAAATTGCCGAATGTATATGAGGCGACCGCCACGATTCTCATTCCCCGCTCCAGTTTGTTCGCTTTGGGGCTTTCGATTTTTTGCGTGTTAGCTACAGAAAAGCTTAATCCGGCAATCAAGACGGAAATGGAATTGAAATCTCTGCTTCCGAAGGGTGCGCGGATCATGGGCTTGATCCCGCGCATTGAGATCGCATCGGATGCGCGCCGCGATCGTCGATTAGCAATTTTCGCATGTGTCGTTTGCGTTGTGCTGTGCCTGGCGCTGATTAGCGTTACAAGTGCTTAGCTTTTGAAGACGTAGGACAAACAAAGCCACTCGGACTCAATTATTATGAGTTTGTTATACGAAAAACTATTGCGAGCTCAGCAAAAGTGCCCCAAATCGGGGAAGGCGACTGTGAGCAGAAACTTCGAACTTCTGCAACAGGCCGCAAAAGAGGAGTTGCTTACCCCGGCAGGCATGCCGGTGCCTCTCCGGCAAGCCATGCCCGCTCCAGCTCTTGCAAGAGAGACCACACATGAAGAAATCACCAAACTTGTCCAGCGCTTGTTCTTGCATGGCGGCCAGGCTGGCGGGCCCAGAGTAGTCTCTTTCTCCGGGATTGCGCGCGACGACCGGAGCAGTTGGATTTGTGCGTGCGCGGGGGAATCTCTGGCTTCTCAAGCAGACACCTCGGTGTGTGCGGTGGACGCAAACTTTTGGTCACCGCAATTGCATACTCATTTCGGCGTCGGCAACCGGACTGGCCTGGCGGATGCGCTGACCACTGAAGGTTCGATCCGAAGATTTGCAACACCACTCTCCAGCGGGAATCTTTGGCTGATGCCCTCAGGCTCGGCGAAAGGAGATCTCTACGGGCACGTGGAACGCTGCCGAACGCGCTTCGCTGAACTGCGCGAGGAATTCAATTACATCCTCATCAGCGCACCTCCGCTGACCCGCGAAACTGAGGCAACCTTGATAGGACAGCTGGCCGATGGAATCGTCCTGATCGTTGAAGCAAATCAGACCAGGCGCGAATCCGTCCGACAAGCAAAAGAACACCTGGAAACTGCTCAAGTACAACTACTCGGTGCAGTGCTGGACCAGCGTATGTTCCCCATTCCCGAGTTCTTGTATCGAAAGCTGTGACGGTCTCTGGGGTAGAGCTGTTGGATTTGTTCAGCCGCACGGGTGAGCGCATTTTCGAAAGACTGGGTCCCTGGAATGTCACTCAGTTGAGGCTATTCAGCGCTCCGTAGCTCTTCGGATCGAGGGCCACGACGTAGAGGTAGTCCGATATCACAATAGTATTTGACCCTCACTACATGAATTGACTTGCAAGATGATCGATCGCAACCTGAACTACGGTAGGGACTTAATCCACCGTCGAGACCCGAATTGCAAGTCACCGAGGCTACGGCCCCGGAAACTAGTAGACAGCGGGAGAATCAGAAATGAACACTAGGAATTCACACCTAAAGATCCTAACTTTCACCTTGGTCTTGTTTTCCGCTGCGCTTCCCGCTGCCGGACAGAAGATTCCAGTACCGAACTTAATGAGCAGCGGGCAGCCTGACACCGTCAACAATACTCCGCAAGCGACAACCAGTGAAAACGGGTCTGGCCTTCACACGCGAAACTGGCGTTACAAGATCAATCCAAGCGACACCCTGGACCTGACTTTCCAGTTGACGCCGGAATTTAATCAGACGGTGACCGTCCAACCGGACGGCTACATCACGCTCCGCGAAGTGGGAGATATTCAGGCTGCGGGACATACCCTTCCGGAACTCACCGAATCCATCAAGGTGGCCTATTCAAAAATCCTTCATGACCCGATGATCACCGTTGATCCCAAGGACTTCGAAAAACCGTACTTCGTCGTGGGCGGCGAAGTGGGAAAACCCGGAAAGTTTGATTATCGCGGCGACGTCACCCTCACGGAAGCAATTGCCATGGCCGGCGGATTCACTGAGGCGTCCAAGCACTCGCAAGTACTCTTATTCCGGCGCGTATCGGACCAGTGGACGGAAGCCAAAATCATTAACGTGAAGAAAATGTTGAGTTCGCGGGATCTGAAGGAAGATCCGGAGCTACAGCCCGGAGATATGCTGTTCATTCCTAAGAACGCAATCTCAAAGATCAAGCCCTTCCTGCCGACTTCCGCAATAGGGGCCTATGTTAATCCGGCACTCAAATAGACCTATGGATTTAGAAAATAAGGCTGACTCTGCTCCTGCGAACCTTGCTTGCATGTTTTGCCAGTCCATGGCTTGCATATGCCATGGACTATTTCGTTCCATCGCAAAGCAATTGACGCTGAGATCATGCGGGAAGTAGTTGCAGATCTAGATATGGAATCCTTAATTGAGCCAGTGCTCACAAACCGCGCCACTCATGCGCCTGTGACCACAGGTCCGGTCCTCTCCCCTCGCACAAAATCCAAGAGCCGGCTCCGAAGGTGGGCGCTGGGCACTGCGAGCGTGGCCGCGTCGATAGGCGCCGCTGGTGTATTCGTGACTTATTCCCCCAGCAGAATCGGCCGTTTCTGGCAAACGAAAACCGAGGACTCTTCCACGGCTTCCAAATCTTCCAAATCCGGTGGGAGTTCTTCGAAGACAGCATCTGCTTCTAGTCTGATTCCCTCTCCCGGCGCAAACGTTGGAGAAATTCCAACTGCTACTCCATTACAGCCGACTTTGCCAAACAACGATTCTGAGACCCTTAACGTTGTGGTGCAATCTGGAGATACCCTGCACGTGATTGTTCTCCGAACCTTAGGACAGGATAGCCGCAAACTCATAGAACAAATTCAAAAGCTCAATCCGGTCGTGACCGATCCGGACCACATCGAAGCCGGCCAAAAGATTCGCCTGCCAAGACTCTCCAAGGATGACAATTCTCCGTCTGCCAGCGGGGCATTCGACGTGTCTGCAAAAAACGAAGGAGCAAAGGTCCCAAATGAGTAGAAACTTCGAACTTCTGCAACAGGCCGCAAAAGAGGAACTCCTCACACCGGTAGGCATGCCGGCACCTCTCCGCCAACCTATGCCCTCTCCCGCCCCTAAAAGAGAGATTGCAAATGAAGAAATTTCCAAACTTGTCCAGCGCTTGTTCTTGCATAGCAACCATGCTGGCGGACCCAAAGTAGTCTCTTTCTCAGGGTTTTCACGCGACGACCGAAGCAGCTGGATTTGTGCGTGTGCGGGAATATCCCTAGCCTCTCAAACAGAAACCTCGGTGTGTGCGGTGGACGCAAACTTTTGGTCACCTCAATTGCATACTCATTTCGTCACCGACAAACGGACTGGCTTGGCGGATGCGCTCGCCACTGAAGGTCCAATCCGGAGATTTGCAATACCACTCTTCAGGGAAAATCTTTGGCTGATGCCCTCAGGCTCGGCGAATGTGGACCCCTATGCGCGAGTGGAACGTTGTCGAACACGCTTCGCTGAACTGCGCGAGGAATTCAATTATATCCTCATCAGCGGACCTCCGCTCACCCGTATAACTGAGGCAACCATGATGGGCCAGTTGGCCGACGGAATCGTCCTGATCGTTGAAGCGAATCAGACCAGCCGTGAATCCGTCCGGCAAGCAAAGGAACACCTGGAAAATGCTCAAGTACAACTACTCGGCGCTGTGTTGGATCAACGCACGTTTCCCATTCCTGAGTTCCTGTACCGGAAGCTCTAAGGGATTCTGGGGTAGGACGGTTGAATTTTTATCGCCGCATGGACGAACGGATATTCGAACAGAACGAAGCCCCAGGAATGCAAGTGCAATGGCAGAGGTGTCTCGCAATTGATCGAACGGACCTTCTTTTGCAGCGATTCCACTGAAGCCTAGCCTTGCCCGTCAAGCAAACACGATTATTCGCGTTTAACTACTAGATAAACTACTTGGACATGATTTTCCCATGACAAACTTCCGCCGCAAAATCCTGATCAATGGACTCATGCTGTTCGATCCAGGGATACTTGCCTTTTCGTATGCGGTAGCGGCAGTCCGGATTTGGCATCTGACCGGATTCAGTTCCTTCGCCTCCTTCTTCTCCATGCGGGTCAAAGTACTTAACATTCTCTTATTTGTAGCCCTGTTCTTTTCCTGGCATGTCATCTTCTCCGTGTTTGGCCTGTATCGATCCAGGCGGCTCGGCGATCGAGGACGAGAAGCCGCAGACGTCCTACAGGCTACAGTAGTAGCGGCGCTTGTGATCGGCGTTGCTGCAGCTCTTTTTCGCGTGCGGATGGTCACACCAACCTTCATCTTTGTGTTCTGGGCAATATCGAGTCCAATTCTGATTTTGTGCCGCTTGCTGATGCGTGAGTTTCTCGCTTGGGTACGCATGCATGGTCGCAACCTGCGCAATGTACTGATTGTCGGCACCAACGCCCGCGCCAAGGAATTTGCCCGCACTATCGATGGCAGGCCCGAATTGGGCTATCAACTAATCGGGTTTGCAGACGAAGAGTGGGCGGGAAGCCGAGAGTTTGGAAACACCGACAGATCTATCGTCACTGACCTGGATCATTTCTCCGACTTTCTGCGGGAACGTGTCGTCGACGAAGTAATAATTACCCTTCCCATGAAGTCATTTTACTCCCAGGCAGCTCGCATCGTAGGCGAGTGCCAGGAACAAGGTGTTATCGTGCGCGCCCTTACCAGCTTGTTCGATTTTCAAAAAGGGTGTGTAAATTCAAGCGAACTCGATGGCACCCACGTGGCTACATACAGCAGCAGTTTATTCGAAGGCTGGCCGTTGGTACTCAAGCGCCTGCTGGACATCATTGTGTCTTTGGCCTTGCTCGTCCTTCTCGCGCCAATGCTTCTGGTCTTCGCAATTCTGGTCAGATTTGATTCGCCTGGGCCGGTATTTTTCGTTCAAGAGCGTGTAGGTCGGAACAAGAGAAAGTTCAAAATGTATAAATTCCGAACCATGGTCGCCCATGCCGAGAAGGAGCAGCCGAATCTCGAAAAGTGTAATGAAGCCGACGGCCCGGTCTTCAAGATCAAAGACGATCCTCGCGTAACTCGCCTGGGCAAGTATCTCCGCAAAACCAGTATCGACGAGTTACCACAGTTGCTGAATGTTCTGAAGGGAGACATGAGTCTTGTTGGGCCCCGGCCCCTTCCGAAGCGCGACTATCAACGGTTTGATCAGGATTGGCTCCGACGTCGATTCAGTGTTCGCCCAGGAATTACGTGCCTCTGGCAGATCAACGGTAGAAGTTCAATCTCCTTCAACGAGTGGATGCTGCTTGACATGCGCTACATCGATAGTTGGTCATTCTGGCTAGACCTAAAAATATTAGCAAGAACTATCCCGGCAGTTTTTCGCGGTACAGGAGCTGTGTGAATGTGTCCGTGATTTCCATAATAAACTTTTGACATGACCGTCCCGCTGCCTGCAGAACGGTCGCGCCCTTAACATCTGCACATTGGCAGTCGGTCAAGATTGAACGAAGACAGCACTTGTTCTCGGATAGGGAATCAAGGGTAGTCGCGGTGGCTGGGTACATACTGTATGTGCTGAAGAGAACGACGTTGAAGATTCAATGATATTTGCCGACCACAAGTCTAGGTGCGTACTTTAGTCCGACCAGCATCTATCAAATTGAGGCGCAGCATGACAACTGAAGAATTGGAACTAAAACGTATTGACAGGCGTCCGATGCCGACCTTGCGTGACATCTCCGCAGTGCTGTTTCGCCAGCGCTGGCCAATGTTGATTGCATTTGCCGTTGTAATCATCGCGGTTGCCTTATCTGGCGCGTGGATTCCGAAATATGCAGCCCACATGGAGATCCTGGTCCGACGTCCGCGCGCGGACACGATCGTGACCCCATGGGCGAATGCGCCTGCCCAGATCGGCGGCGACCAGGTCAGCGAGGAAGATCTAAATTCAGAAGTTGAACTGCTTACCAGCGAAGACCTGCTGCGAAATGTCGTGTTGGCGACCGGGTTAAATGAGGGCAATGGTTTAGCCCTTGATCGCGCCAGCATGGTGCGGTTTGCAACCACAGTACGCAACTTAAGCGCGGATCTGAAAATAGAAGCCTTACGCAAATCAAACATCATCTCAGCCACTTACCAGTCCCGCGATCCGGAGATGGCGGCCAAAGTACTTAAAGCGCTATCGGCAGCGTACATGGAGAAGCACTCGGAAGTTTACCGCTCATCCGGCGAGTTCAAGTTTTTCGATCAACAGACCGAACAGTATCGCCAAGGTTTGGAACAGGCTCAACAACAACTCACTGATTTCACCAAGGAGAGTGGCATTGTCTCAGCGCAGTCCGAACGCGATTCCTCGTTGCAGCGAGCCGACGAGTTCGATTCTACAGCCCGTCTAGCCCAAACAGCAGCGGTGGAAACCCAGCAGCGTATTCGAACGCTGCAGGCCCAACTGCAGGCAGTGCAACCGCGGATGACGACCGTTGTGCGCACATCTGAAAACCCTGGCTTGATGGAACAATTAAAATCGACCCTGTTGAACCTAGAATTGAAAAGAACAGAGCTGTTGACGAAGTATGAGCCTAGCCATCGGTTGGTGCAGGAGAACGATGAGCAAATCGCACAAGCACGGAGTGAAATCAGCGCGCAAGAAAACAAGCCAATGCGCGAGGAATCCAGTGACCAGGATCCCAATTATCAGTGGATTAAGGCAGAGCTAACCAAGGCGCAAGCCGACATGGGCGGCTTGATGGCCCGCGCGACGACCAGCAGTTCCATGGCGGAGCAGTACCGCGAGGCGGCGCGCCGCTTCGATCAACGCGGAGTAGCCCAGCAAGACCTCCTCAGGACGGTCAAGACGCAAGAAGAAAACTACTTGCTCTACATGCGCAAACGTGAGGAGGCCCGCATCAGCGCAGCACTGGACGAACGCGGTATCTTGAATGTGACAATTTCTGAGCAGCCAGTCGTTCCCGCACTTCCGGTCCGGTCACCGCTGATTGTCGGAATGCTTGCGTTTCTCGTTGCTGTCGTTGTCGGTCTTTCGACCGCATTTGTCGTCGATTCCATGGATTCGACGTTCCGCACGCCGGATGAGTTGGCCAGATATTTAGGCGCTCCCGGTCTGGCAGCTCTGCCAAAGGGCGGCGAGCGCACCTTCTCGCTCCCTGCAGCAACCTACAAAAAAATATAGCCCGCCGATTGTATTTGGCCCCGCAAAGCATCCCTTTGCGCGGTAATCATTTCGTTTGAGTTTCCTGATGGATCACAATACGGCGTATGTGTTTGCTTCCATGGTGCTTTTAACGCTTCATGGATTGATTCTAGGTTATATTGCGTACCGTTACAGCGAGATATTCTTACACCTTTTTTGCGCAACGCTTTCAAATTGAAAACTTACAGGCTAGGTTCACGAATCGAAATCCCGGCTTAAGGGGCGCGGCAGATGGGCGGCACAGAAATCCAGGTCCATGAAGAACAGGGATACACACCTTACGGCACGAGTGTGCTGACCTCCCGCAGTGTGAACCAGTCTCGAATCGTGCAATACACCGCTTGGGTGCTCGCATCTTTATTGGGCTTGTATTTAATTATTTCGGTCATCGCTTCCTCTCCCGCGTTCATTAGAGATGAACCTGGCTACGTTGGAAACGCAAACAGAATGGCACACGGCCCAGCTTTATCACCCGAAATTGTGAGAGGCATTGCACCAAGCTCCTTACAAGACATTCGACTTTGGTGGGGACCCGGGTATACGTTCGTCTTGGTTCCTTTCATCGTTTTTAAATTGCCTTGGATTGTCGCGAAATGCCTCAACGCTGGATTTCTTTTCGGAGCGATCATTTATTTCTATCGGCTCATGCGACGATATATTCCCGGGACCGCCGCTCTCCTACTCGCGTTCGCCATGGGTTTGTATCCACCGTTTTTGCGAGAATTACCCTACTTGCTCCCCGAATGCCTTACAATTTTTCTGATTTGTGGTTTCATGTTTCATTTTTGCGCGCTATACAACAACACTCGCCGCTACTGGCTGCATCTGCCTGCCGCTTCCGCATTTCTGGGGTACATAGCACTGACGAAAGTCTTCTTCGGCTATGTTATCGTCACTGTCTTGATGCTATGGCTAGGTTTGCTGCTCTGGCGGCGAACCCCTGCGCTGAGAAACGCACTTCTGGTTTCCGTGCTCGCGCTGATTTGGTGTGTTCCATACTTATTGTATACGCACTCATTAACGGGCCGAACCTTTTACTGGGGGACCTCCGGTGGAATGTCCCTATACTGGATGTCCACACCGTATCCGAATGAGTTGGGAGACTGGTTTTCTGTCACCGAAGTCAACGAAATGGTAGAACTTACACCACACCGTGAGTTCTTTGCAAAGTTGCAAGGGCTCTCTGATGTAGAGCGGGACGATGCATATAAGAAGCAGGCGATCAACAACATCACTCATCACCTCGGGAAGTACGCCGTGAACTGGGCAGCAAATGTGGGACGTCTGCTATTTAATTATCCATATTCGTTCGAACCTGCTCACCTTGGTACATACTTCTATATGGCACCTAACATGTTCGTGGTTGTGCTCTTTCTCCTGAGCGTGTTCCCCGCCGTACTGAGACCGAGAGCGATTCCGTTTGAACTTTGGGCGCTTTTAATCTTTGCCTTGTGCGCATTTTGCGGCTCTACGTTGCTAAGTGCGTTTGATCGGCAGTTTCGGCCTCTGGTGCCAATCCTATCCGCTTGGATGGGGTACGTGTACCTCCGGCTGCTGCAGATAGATTTCCGCTGTAACATATAAAATTAGCTAAGCTGCCTGTAGAAAGAATATGCGCCCGGGATGGGTACACCCGAACCAACCATTGGTCTAGAATTCCTCCCCGTGTGCCTACCCGCGGAAGCAGTCTCATATCGTTTGGTTTGAGTTCCCCTATGGATCTAAACACCACGTCATTGGCATCGGCGGTTGCGGGTGAGCCCACTCACCGGCTCTCCACGTCATGGCAGTTTATCCGGTCGCAGGACAATGTACTCCTGTACTTGTCATTTGTGCTTCTCGTCCTGTCATCGGTCGACAACGGACCGCTTGGCGGAATCGTAAAACTATTTTGGATCGCTTCCGTTGCGGCGTTGACCTTCATCAATATCGGTGCCGCCTTCGCCGCTTACGTCGGCTCTCTTGCCATCTATTCACCCTTACATTTTGAAGCCTGGGGTTCCCCCTTGCAGCGTCCGGACAACTATGCCCTTGTAATTCTGTTTGCCGGGATGCTGTTTCTCGCCCTTAATAAGGAACATACCTGGCCGCGATTCGATGCCTATGTTTTTGCGGCCATGATATTTTTCACACTGCATATATCAATGTTCTCTAGAATGGCGTTCCCAGCGTTACTGAAAACTATTTGTATACCTCTCGCGGCTTGTGAGTTATTGGCCGCGATCAAGTTGGAAGAGAGAGAGCTGGATGCACTGCAGAACGGGATGGCTATCCTGGGCAGCTATATGGGTCTAGTTTCGATACTGGAAAGAACGCCTGCAATTGAGTGGATCCTTCCCTATTGGGTTGGCAATCCCTCCCTTAGGCCCTTAGACCCGTCCCTCGACGAATGGATCGGCTCAGGCCGGTCCGGAGGCACCCTCCTGCAACCGGCTTTCAACGGCTTATTGCTGTCTCTCATCTTTTGGATCTTGCTTTCTCGTTTCCGACGAAGCACTTCATGGCCACTAATGCTGGCAATGTTATTTTGTGTGGCTGGTTGTTTTTTCACTTATACACGCGGGGTGTGGCTTGGTCTCCTACTTGCGCTCATGTGGTTCCCAGGATGGTGCAGCTCATTACGACAGAAGAATGTCCGGCGCACGGTTTTGATGTGCATTGCGGCCGTTTTGATCGTTGCAGCCGGAGGCATGGCGCGCGACCGCCTGCAGGACGATAACACCATCTATTATCGATTCAATCTATGGGGAGCTGGATTACGCTTGGTTATGGCTCATCCGTTGCTTGGGGTAGGGTTCTTTAACTTTGGTCCCGCGATGACGGATGTTGACCAAGGTTTTGGATCCCTCATACCAAGCCAACCAGATGTTCAAGAAGAAGTGCCTTCCCATAATACTTTGCTCACGGTACTTGCTGAGTTTGGCTCTCTGGGCTTCCTGTTTTATTCGGCGGCATTCCTGAGAATTGTTCAAAGGGCAAAGAACAATAGTTATCGGCTCTGGGGGGGGCCGGGAGCACACTGGGTGTTTTCATTTGTCATTATATATCTAGTAAATTCACAATTCATATCTGCATTCGAAAGTACTTTCAATCTTCTATTCTTCGGGGTTCTTGGAGTAATGGCAGGTACGCTTATATAGCGCAATGAGGACTCAGCTGAGGATATTGAGAAAGGACAAAGCTAAATGACACGAATTTTAGTTGCAGGCGCCGGTGGCTTTATTGGCAGTCATTTAGTTGGCCGTCTTAAGTACGAGGGCTATTGGGTTCGCGGCGTAGACTTGAAGTACCCCGAATTTGACGAAACCGTTGCAGACGAGTTCGTAATTGGTGATCTCCGTGAAGCGGCGGTAACGGCCCACGCATTGCAAGGCATCGATGAAGTTTATCAGCTCGCAGCAGACATGGGTGGCGCGGGATACATTTTCACCGGGGAACACGATGCGGCCGTGATGCACAATTCCGCAACGATCAATCTGAACATGCTGCACGAGGGAGTGAAGGCAGGCGTCACACGGTACTTCTACTCTTCTTCCGCGTGCATCTATCCGGAGTACAACCAGAAGGATCCGGATAACCCAATCTGCTCCGAAGACTCTGCGTATCCCGCTGCGCCCGACAGTGAATATGGATGGGAGAAGCTGTTCAGTGAGCGCTTGTACGCCGCTTTCGCGCGGAATCATGGGATAGAAGTGCACGTTGCACGTTTTCACAATATATTTGGGCCGCAAGGCACCTGGTGCGGAGGACGTGAGAAGGCGCCGGCCGCACTTTGCCGTAAAGTGGCAGAAGCCCCTGAGGGTGGCGAGATCGAGATCTGGGGCGATGGTAGTCAAACACGATCTTTCTTATATATCGACGAGTGTGTAGAAGGCATCCGCCTTCTTGCGGCATCCGATTTTTGTGGCCCAGTGAACATTGGCTCAGAAGAGATGGTCACCATCAATCAGCTTGCGCAGATGATCATGACTGTCGCGGATAAGAAGGTGAGAATTAAGCATATCCCGGGACCGCTGGGAGTGCGGGGAAGAAACTCGGATAATCGTTTGATCCAGCAAAAGCTCGGGTGGGCTCCTTCCCGTCCACTTTTGGAAGGATTGGCAAACACGTATCAGTGGATCGAGCAGCAAGTCAGAGCACCCCAAGAAGCACGGGCTAATACGGCAAAGTAGGATGTATCCCAACGGATTCCCGGCCTTGAGTTTTAAGAGTGTCCGCGGCGGCTCAAAGTGCCTAGAAGCTGTTGCATAACCTAGTACAGGGTCTTGAAAAGAAGGTAGTTGAGCTTTCTGAAATGAGAGATAAGGAGAATCAGCAGCGCCGAAGGAGGGCCGATGGCCCGATCGGG
>Ga0182024_10009938_pt1 | contig 19527 bp, 16 predicted proteins | sample P32metaG_FD_120480 | JGI IMG/M metagenome (GOLD analysis project Ga0182024, IMG submission 120480) | Permafrost microbial communities from Stordalen Mire, Sweden - P3-2 metaG (Illumina Assembly) | ecosystem: Environmental > Terrestrial > Soil > Wetlands > Permafrost | place: Sweden: Stordalen... | reverse complement strand
TTGGCAGTGTTCGAAATATTGGTCATGTCGGGCCTACAGCTTCTCGATAATGGCGCTTGCAAACTCCGAGGTTTTGACCTCGGTAGCGCCTTCCATTTGCCGGGCGAAGTCATATGTCACTACCCGCTCGGCGATCGTCGCCTCCATGGCGCGCACGATGTCGTCGGCCGGGCCCTGCCAGCCCAGGTGCTCCAGCATGAGGACCCCTGAGAGAAGGACCGACCCCGGGTTCACCTTGTCCTGACCCGCGTACTTGGGTGCCGTGCCGTGCGTCGCCTCGAAGATCCCGTGGCCCGTCACGTAGTTGATGTTTGCCCCGGGTGCGATCCCGATGCCCCCCACCTGGGCTGCAATGGCGTCAGAGAGATAGTCGCCATTGAGGTTGGTGGTGGCGATCACGTCGAAATCTTCGGGACGGGTAAGCACCTGCTGCAAGGTGATGTCGGCGATGTTGTCCTTCACCAGGATCTTGTCGCCAGGCTTGCCCCCGCAGTCGTCCCAGCTGACGGCAACGTCGGCGAACTCCTCCTGAGCGACCTCGTAGCCCCATTTGCGGAAAGCGCCCTCTGTGAACTTCTGGATGTTCCCCTTGTGCACCAAGGTCACCGATTCCCGCTCGTGGTCGACCGCGTATTGCAGTGCCGCACGCACGAGCCGCTTGCTAGCGGTGGCCGAGATCGGCTTTATCCCGATACCGGAGTCCGGTCGGATTTGCCAGCCGAACTCGTCGTGGAGCACTTCGATGAGGCGTTTGGTCTCGGGAGTGCCCTCTTCGACTTCGAGTCCGGCGTAGATGTCCTCCGTGTTCTCCCTGAAGATGACCATGTCGACCAGTTCTGGCCGCTTCACCGGCGATGGCACTCCCTGGAACCAGCGGACCGGCCGCAGGCAGACGTAGAGGTCGAGGATCTGGCGCAGCGCCACGTTCAGCGAACGGAAACCTCCGCCGATGGGCGTCGTCAGGGGGCCCTTGATGCCGATCAGGTACTCGCGGAAAGCGGCAAGCGTATCTTCGGGCAACCAGTCACCGGTCGCCTTGAACGCCTTCTCGCCTGCAAGCACCTCGGTCCAGGCGATCTTGTACCCGTGCTTGGCTACGGCGGCGTCAAGGACGCGCTGGGCCGCCGGCCAGATGTCCACGCCGGTGCCGTCGCCTTCGATGAAAGGGATGATGGGCTCGTTGGGTACCCGGAGCTTGCCGTCGGGGCCCATAGTTATCTTGTCAGCCATGGCTGGCAAGCCTAGGGGCGGCGGGGGACATAGGACCAACGCAGCGGGACCCAGTGCCCGTACTGGGCCGGTCCCCCTTCCGGAGCACGGCAGCCCTTAACCTCTACCAAATGACGGTCCCGCTAGCGCCATGACGCTCCCCCTGAGCGCCTCCCAGCACGGCGCCGGGCCGATGGAAGGCGTCTTCCTCGGCGACAACCTGCGGGTCCTTCGACAGCTACCGGACGCTTGCATCGACCTCGTTTACATCGACCCGCCCTTCGGGACCCAGCAGGTGCGCACCTTGGGTTCTATCCGCACAGGTGCCGGTGCAAAGGCTCGCAAGGGCTTCGCCGGCCGCTTGTACCAGTTCGAGGTGGTCTCCACCTACTGCTACCGCGACGACATGGCCCTCCCGGAGTACCTGTCGTTCCTGTACGAGCGCCTCGCCGAAATCCATCGGGTGCTCGCTCCGACCGGGTCCATTTACCTCCACCTCGATTTCCACGCCGCCCATTACGCCAGGCTCCTGCTCGACGAGTTGTTCGGGCCGGAGCGCTTCCTGAACGAGGTCATTTGGGCCTACGACTACGGCGGTCGAGCGCGTGACCGCTGGCCGAAAAAGCACGACAACATCCTCTGGTACTCGAAGTCTGCCAAATGGACCTTCAATATCGACGACATCGACCGGGTCCCGTACATGGCCCCAGGCCTCGTCGGCCCGGACAAAGCTGCGCGTGGAAAGCTCCCGACCGACACCTGGTGGCTCACCATCGTGCCTACAAATGGGAGCGAACGGACTGGTTACCCGACGCAAAAGCCGCTCAAGTTACTGGAGCGAGTGTTGAGGGCTTCGAGCAACCCCGGGGATCTCGTGGCCGATTTCTTTTGCGGGAGCGGGACGACCGGAGTTGCTGCGAAAAAGCTCGGACGGCGTTACCTTCTGGTGGACGACAACCCGGATGCGATCAGGATCACAAACGAGCGTCTTGCGTTGTAACCGGTCCCAGGGAGCCTAGATGCCCAGGTTGGCGTGGATCTGGCGGGTCGCCTCGGAGCGGTTGAAGGTATAAAAGTGGAGCCCCGGGGCGCCCTTGTCGAGCAATTGGGCGCACAGCTCGGTGGCAGCGTCGACGCCGGCCTTGGCAACCTCGGCGGGCCCGCCCCGTTCGGCCGCAGCATTGAGGCGCCCGACGAGCCAGCTCGGCACCGCGCATCCCATCTCTGCCATCCGAGGGATAGAGGCGAGGTTCGTGACTGGCAGGATGCCGGGGAGCACGGGCTTAGTGAGGCCCTTTGCCTCGACGTCTTCGACGAGCGAGAAATAATCTGCAATCTCGAAAAAGAACTGTGTTACCGCAAAGTCGGCAACCTGTAACTTCTGGGCCAAGAACCGTCGGTCGCTCACCACGCTGGTAGAGCGCGGGTGGCCCGAGGGGTGTGCCGCCACGCCGATGCAAAAGCCGCCAATCGCCCGCGCCAGCTCGACCAGCTCGAGAGCATGGGTGAGCTCGCCTGGTGGCAACGAGGGATCGTTCAGGGGGTCGCCTGCGAGCGCCATCAGGTTTTCGATCCGCGCTTTCCTGAACCCGACCAGTATGTCGGCGAGCTCCAAGCGGGTGTGGCCGCTGCAGGTCAAATGCGCCATCGGGTTGAGCGCTGTCAGGCGCAACATCGACGCCACGAGGTCTGTGGTGCGTTGCCGAGAGGACGGGCCGCCCCGGTACGTGACCGACACGAACGAAGGCTGAAGTGGCTGGAGGTCGAACAGGGTCTGGACAAGGCGCGCCTGCTCTGCGTCGGTCTTCGGTGGGAAGAACTCGAACGAGTACGTGCGCCCAGCTGCGAGAAGATCCGAGATCCTGGCCATCGATAGTTAAAGGATAAGACCTCAGCCTTGCGGGCCGGTCCATCCCTCCGCCGCGGAAACGGTATTGCGCAGGAGCACCGCGACTGTTGTGACACCGACACCACCCAGCCGTGGGGTGACCCAACCGGCCACCTCACCGCAACGTTCGTCCACATCGGACAGGACCTTGCGCCCTTCCCAGGTCAGACCCCCACCGATCACGCAGGAACCGGGGGCGACCACGTCGGGCGTGATCATGTTCGGCACCCCGGCGGCGCCCACGACGATGTCCGCTCGCCTTGTGTAATCTGCCCAGTCCCTGACCCCCGTGTGGACCACGGTCACCGCGGCGTTGGCACCGCGTTCCTTGAGCGACAACAGCAACGCCAAGGGCCGGCCCAGAGTAGGGCCGCGTCCCACGATCACCACGGACCGGCCCTCCACTGGCACGCCGTAGTACTTGAGCATGGCCAAGATGCCGAGTGGGGTACATGGCCTGGGATGGCCTCGCTCTCCCAAAGTCAGGTAACCGAGGTTGACGGGGTGTAGCCCGTCCACGTCCTTGGAAGGCAGGACCCGGGTGAGTGCCTCGGCATATTCGAAGCCAGGCGGTACGGGGTTCTGGACCAAGAAGCCGTCTACGTTAGGGTCGTCGTTCAGCCGGTCCACGGCTTCGAGCAGATCCTCTTGGTTCGCATTGGCATCGATACGTATGTCCACCGAGGAGATACCGTAACGTTCGCACATCTCGTGCTTGCGGGCGACATAATGGGCGCTCGCCGGGTCGTCCCCGACGAGGATCGTCCCGAGCCCAACGGTTTTGCCGGCGTCCCCGAGCTTGGCGACAGCCTCACCAACCTCGGTCAAAACGGCTTCGGCAACCGGTGCACCGGACATGATAACTGCTGACATTTCGCTCCTAATGCCTGAACTGTCGCTCGCCCGTGAAGACCATAGCAATCCCATGCTCCTCGGCCGCCGCAATTACCTCGGCGTCGCGAACCGAACCTCCGGGTTGTGCCACACAGGTGATGCCGGCGGCGGCGATTGTGTCGAGCCCGTCCCTGAAGGGAAAGAAAGCGTCGCTCGCGCCGGACCCGCCCGTCGCCCTCCCCGCGGCGCGAGCCACGGCAAGTTCCCCTGCGGTGACTCGGTTTTGCTGCCCGCCGCCAATCCCCACGGCCATCCCGTTCGCTGCGAGGACGATCGCGTTGGACTTGACCGCAGCGCAGACCCGCCAGGCCAGCTGCACGTCGCGCCAGTTGTCCTCGCTCGGCTTGATGGAGGTGACTACTTCCCACTCCTCGGGGCCTCTAGCCAGTCGGTACGGGCTCTGCACCAGCCACCCCCCGCTTACTTGGCGGACATTCCAGGAGCTGGCGGTAGGCGCAGGGGCGCTAAGCACGCGCATGTTCTTGCGCTTGGCAGCAAAAAGGGCCAGCGCGTCTTTGCTGTACCCCGGGGCAATAACGACATCAGCCTTCGCATTTGCAACCATTGCCTCGGCAAGCTCGTCGTCGACGAAGTTCGAAAGTGCAACGATTCCTCCGAAGGCAGACATCGGGTCGCATTCAAAGGCTTTTTCATAAGCATCTGAGACGCTTTCAGCGACGGCGGCCCCGCACGGGTTGGCATGCTTCACCACTACCGCCGCTGCCGGCCCGAGGTCGGCAATATCGTGGACCAGGCCCCACGCCGCGTCAGCGTCGTAAAGATTGAGGTAGGACAGTTCCATCCCACTGAGCTGCACCACGTCGTCCCACCAGCTCATCTCGCCCGTACTGCGATACCGCGCGCCCTGCTGGTGTGGGTTCTCGCCGTACCGGAGATGCTGCGCGAGGTCGAGGGACAAATGGAGCGTCTCGGGTAAGGAGCGCTCCTGCCTGCCTGCGTCGGTACGGGCCCCGGCTGCGCGGGCTGCGATCTCCTCTGCGATCTGGTCGTCGAACCACGTGACGATCGCGGCGTCGTACGCCGCCGTGTGGGCAAATGCCTTCCGTGCCAGCCGGAGCCGCAAGTCCTTTTCGAAGTTGCCGATCCCGTGCATACCTTCGAGCACCGCCGGGTAGTCCGCCGGGTCGACGACCACGCATACGCGGGCCCAGTTCTTGGCGGCGCCACGTAGCAGGGTTACCCCGCCGATGTCGATCATTTCGACCGACGGCTCGGACCGGAACGGGTACAGGTTGCACACGACAAGCCCGACCGGGTCGATCCCTTGTTTCGCGAGGTCGGCAATGTGGTCGGGATCTTCGAGGTCCGCCAAAATGCCCGCGTGGAGCCGGGGGTGGAGGGTCTTGACCCGGCCCCCGAGCATTTCCGGAGAGCCGGTTACCTCCTCGACGGTCGTGTGGGGGAGGCCGGCTTCGCCGAGCGCTTTTGCAGTACCACCGCTCGCTACCAGTTCGTAGCCTGCGGCGGCCAGCGCTCTCGCGAAGTCCTCCAAGCCCGTCTTGTCATAAACAGAAATCAGAGCCTTCATTCGGAGCCTCCTTGTGCCGTCCCGCTCTTTCGGAGCTGGGTCATGAAAACACGGATGGTCTCGGGATAGAGGCGGCGTTCAACCGCCTTGATCCGTTCGTGGAGCGTCTCCTCGTTGTCGTCGGGGAGCACGGGCACCTCTTCTTGGGCCAGGACGGGCCCTTCGTCGACGGCCTCGGTGGCAACGTGGACCGTCGAGCCGGTGACTTCCACACCAGCAGCGAGGGCGTCGCGAACGGCGTGCCAGCCCTTGAAGGCTGGAAGAAGAGCAGGGTGGGTGTTGAGCACCCTTCCCGGGAAAGCGGCGAACACCTCTGCGCTGAAAATAGTACCGAACCCCGCCATCGCAACGACGTCGATCTCATAGCGCTCCAGGACGTCGACGAGCCGCCGGGTATAGGCACCCCGGTCAAAGGCCGGCCCGTAGCTTTCACGCATGACGAGCTCGGCCGGCACGCCACTGGCCCGGGCGACCTCCCGCGCCCGGCACTCACGGTCGGTCACCACGACCGTTACTTCGAGGCCGGCCTCGATGACCGCCTCCAAGATCGTGCCGCCGCCCGAAGCGAGGACTCCCAGGCGCACGTCACTGCGACGGCCCAAACTCCCCACACGGACGACCCTACTCCCTCGACCACGGTGATCGAGCAGACCAACCGATATGCTCCAAACCCGGGATGAGCACAAACCATTTGATCCACAGCTACGGGTACCTGGCCGTGTTCGTTTTCGTGGCCATCGAGAGCCTGGGGGTGCCCATACCCGGCGAATCAGCGGTCATTGCCGCTGGTGCCTACGCCGGCGAGACGCACAAATTGAACCCCTGGCTGCTTTTCCTGGTGGCAGCCCTAGCTGCCATTGTGGGCAATATCGCCGGGTATACGATTGGCCGCAAGGGGGGTTTCCGCCTGGCTTTGCGTTATGGCAGCAAAATCCGCCTAGACCAACGCAAGCTTAAAGTCGGGAAGTACATCCTCGACAAGCAGGGCGCGAAGGTCGTGTTCTTCGGCCGGTTTGTCTCAGTGTTGCGCACCTATGTGGCTTTCCTCGCGGGCACTCTGCAAATGCAATGGGAGAGGTTCGCCCTCGCAACGGTGGCCGCCGCAGTGGCATGGGCGGGCATCTACACCGCCCTGGCCTACAACGCCGCTGGCACCCTGAAGAGGCTTTCCGGGACCGTAGACCTGGCCCTGGGCGGAGTTGCCCTGGTGCTGGTGGTGGCCGTCCTGTTCGTGGTGCGCCATCAGGTGAAGAGGTTGGGCGACCGGGCTGAAGCCGCTTATCCCGGACCGCTCGTCTAGCTCGTGCGGCTCGCTCACCCAGACCGGCTCTTCCCGGCCGAGCCGGCGCTACGCAAGGTAGCCAGAGCGCTGTACGAGCAGGTTGCGGGCCTCCCCCTCATCTCGCCTCACGGCCACGTCGACGCGGCGGTGCTCGCCAGCGACGAACCTTATGTCGATCCCGTTGCGCTCCTGGTGCGCCCCGACCACTACGTGCTTCGCCTCCTTCACGGGCACGGTGTCTCTCTCACCGACCTGGGCGTGCACCCGTTGGCCGAGCCGGAGGACCAGGTTGCTGTACCTCGCGAGGTGTGGCGTCAACTGTGCAACCGTTGGCCCGCCTTCCGTGGGACGGTCGTCCGCCTGTGGTTCGAGGACGAACTGTGGGAGCTCTTCGGTATTGACGAGCCCCTCAGCGCGGCCACCGCGGACGAGACCTACGACCGGGTCGCCGAGTGCCTTACGGCTCCCGAAATGCGCCCGCGGGCGCTTTACCGGCGTTTCGGGCTGGAGGTCCTCGCCACGACTGATTCTCCTCTCGACGACCTCTCCGCCCACGCAGCATTGCGGGACGACCCGTCGTGGGAAGGCAGGGTCGTGCCGACTTTCCGTCCCGACGCGCTCATCGACAGCGCACGACCAGACCAATGGGCTCGTTCCCTCGACCGCCTCGAGGCTGTGTCGGATATCGGTACCGGGAGCTACCGGGGCTATATCGCAGCGCTCGAGTCGCGCCGGGCGGCTTTCAAGAGCCTCGGGGCGACTGCCACCGACCATGGACCGTTGTCTGCTGAGGCGGTCGATCTAAGCGAGCGGGAGGCGTCCCTTCTCTACGACCGGCTCCGGACGGGCTCGCCGTCCCCCGCCGACGCCCAGCTCTTCAGCGCTCACATGCTCATGGAGATGGCCCGGATGTCAGCCGACGACGGCCTCGTGATGCAGCTTCACCCAGGCATCTGGCGCAGCCACGATGCCTCGGCGCTCGCCCGCTTCGGGCCGGACCTCGGCGCAGACTTCCCGTTGGCCGCGAGCTTCACCGCGCCCTTGCAACCTCTGCTGGCTCGGTTCGGTTCGGTCCCATCGTTCCGGGCCATCGTATTCACAGCGGACGAAACGACCTACTCGCGCGAGTTGGCCCCGATGGCCAGTTACTACCCAAGCCTCTGGCTGGGGGCGCCGTGGTGGTTCCTGGACGCCCCAGACGCGATGGCACGGTTTTGGGCGGCGATCACCGACACCGCCGGGTTTGCGAAATCGGCCGGCTTCGTGGACGACACGCGGGCGTACTGCTCGATCCGCGCACGCCATGACCTTGCGCGCCGCGCCCATTGTGGTTTCTTGGCCCGGCTGGTCTGCGAGCACCGCTTGGGGCTCGACGACGCCGGCGAGCTCGCTGTCGACTTCGCTTACCGCCTCCCCAAGGCCGCCTTCCGCCTCGGCTAACCGGTTAGGGGGCGACGAGGGCGTCCGTGAGGGTGTCGATGCCCGCCAGGTTGTGGGCGAGATCGGCATTCAGGTGATAGCGGGCGGCGATTGCCGACGGAGCGAGGTACGAGACTTTGGTCTGGCCGTCGTCAGACCAGATCAGCACCTTCAGCGGCAGGTCCAGTGCCGACAAGGGTGACGCTGCCATGACCGGCGTCCCAGCCAGCGGGCTGCCGAAGATCACCAAGGTCGTACCACGCAGTTCGAGCCCGACCTCGCGCGCCGCCGCGCTCTGGTCGATCACGGCGAACAGAGTCATTCCCTTCTCCTGCACCATCCCGGTTAGACGTTCGACAGTGCCGGCGACAGAGCGGGAGGTGAGCTTGGTGACGATCCCGGTCTGGTCCGGCGTGGCATCGGGCACTCCTGGTCCGCTCCTTTTTCGAAGGTGCCTACAGGCAAAACCTAGCTGGCGCGACCGGACCGGGCGACTCCGAGGGCGGGCCGCCTTACGTGATCGTGCCCCTGGCTCGATCGTTCGGCTGGCAAAGGAAGAACCGATTTCTCCGCTTATGTCCGATTTGCTCAAGGCCCGTGCTCGAGGCTCCGATGGGACCAGAAGCGAGCCATTTCAGGTGGGGACCTAAAAGGGGGCGGAGATGCAGAATGCTGTGGCCGATAAGCGGGTTCAAGACGACACGCTTGATGGCACCACAACAATTTCACTTCGGAGTACAGTCCCAGCCGGCACGGGACAGGCAAGATCGGAAATAGAGGTAATTCCGGAAGCTGCTCCCCGTTCCCAGTCGATTAACGATCTCGACGCGGTATTTTGTCGGGACCTCCTTGAGTTCCTGGGAGATTTTAGGTCAGCCGCACCCAAATCGAGAACCGCCCGACGGCTGGGACAGGCAATAGCCCAGGGTACGCCTCCCCTTCGCGACTCAGCTCTGCGCCAGGACATCCTTTTCGATTTCCTGCGAGCTTATGAGGACGCACCGAAGATGCGGCCCCTATCCCAGATGGGCGTCGGTCAGATGCCACTAGGGCCAGCCGGCACGGGTGCTCGCTCCAAGGATGCTCCCGCAACGGAGCCTCAGCCGGAGGACACTCCGTTCAGGGTCCCTCCCTACGTCTCGGCGGTGTCGGACGACCTGGCGGGGGAGGAAGCCCTTCTTGACGTCAATGAAGCGTGGCCTGAGCCGCAACCCTCTCCGGCGCCTGTCGCAAAGCGGCCTACTCGAGCACCAGCCGCAAGACGGCAAAACCCATCGCCGGTCGCGAAGGGGCCTGCCCCAACACCCGTCGAGAAGCACCCGGGCGCCGTGGCCGTCGCAGAGAAGCCCGCTCCAGTCGCGGTTTCGGAAGTTCCGGCCCGAGTGACCGTCTCAGAGAAGCCGGCACCAGTGGTAGCCGCGCCCATCCCAGCTCCGGCGAGCCCAGCCGCAGCCAGCCCGGCCGTGGCGAGCCCGGCCGCGTCGAGCCCGGGTCCGGTCGTAGCGGAAAAGCGGCCAGACGCGAAGCCCGGCCCTGGTCAACCGAAAAGACGGCCAGAACCCCGGCCCGCTCCTGCGCCGGCAGTGAAGCCGCTCGGTCCCGCTGCAGCTCGCGCCAAGGCTATTGAAGAAGGCCTCATCGTCTGAACCTCACCGGTGCTCGTTCTGTCCCACACTCCCAACACGGGGGCGGGGCCAGCACGTACCCGGCAGGCACTGTTTAATGCCCTTGAGCTGCCACTTTGGAGCCCGAGAAGGGAATCGAACCCTTGACCTACGCATTACGAGTGCGTTGCTCTGCCGTCTGAGCTACCCGGGCTTGTGCTTCTGACTAGGGACTTCTTCGTTACCTCCGGTACCGTATCATAGTGTTGGTCAACACTTGGTCAACTTTGGAGGTGTGATGGCTGCCAAGGCGAAGCCGGTCAATTTGGTCGAACTCGGGAAGGACCATTGGCGAATCAGGGTCTATGTTGGGCGTGGCGCTGACGGCAGGCCCAAGTGGGCCAGCAAGAACGTCCGGGGCACCCTGAAGGAAGCCAAAGCGGCGGTTGCGGCGTTCAAGACCGACCTGGATCGTCAGGACGCGACCAGCCACCCAGGCAGCGTAGCCGACCTCCTAGACCGCTGGTTGGACGACATCGGGGTCACCCGGAGCGTCTACACGATGCGAGAGCACAGACGCACGGTCGAGAAGACCCTCAAGCCCGCTATCGGCGCCGTGCGGCTCGACAAGCTCACGCCTCTACATATGGACGACATGTACCGCGACCTCCTCGGGCGCGGGTTGTCGCCGGCATCGGTGCGCCGCGTGCACTCGGTACTGTCTGCTGCGCTGAACCGGGGAGCCAAGTGGGGGCTACTGAGGGCCAACCCAGCCCTACTGGCCAGCCCGCCGGGGCTCGCGAGGTCGACCGCGTACGCTCCTGCAGCAGGAGATGTCCAGCGGCTCGTGCAAGCCGCCGAGGAAGCGGACCCTGTCCTTGCTGCCGCTATAGCTCTGGGCGCTGTGACTGGGGCCAGGAGAGGCGAGCTGTGCGCATTGCGTTGGTCAGACGTTGACTGGGAGCGCCGGAGGGTCCGGATCGAGCGGAGCCTCACCGTTGTCCAGCGCTCCTGGAGGTTAGGGCCGACCAAGACCCACCAAAGGCGCGACGTCGCCATCGACGAAGCCGCCGAGGCATTCCTGTTGCAACGCCGCCAACACCAGGACCATTACGCCAAGGAGGTCGGCGTCGCCATGGTCGCAGACCCATTCGTCCTTAGCCGGTCAGGGGACGGGAGCACCCCGTGCCTGCCTGACGGCATTACGGGAGGGTACTCGCGGGTCGCAAACCGACTAGGCATCAAGAGCCACTTCCACGAGCTACGTCATTTTGCGGCAACGGCGGCCATTGCCGGAGGAATGGACGTGAGGACGGTGGCAGGCCGGCTTGGCCACGCGGATCGGTCCGTCACCCTCCGTGTGTATGCGCATGCCATGGAGCAGCGTGACCGGGAGCTCGCAGGCTTGCTGGGTTCGGCGGTCTTTGGCGCCAGGCACGGGCTCCGCTCTCCGGGGGGGCCCGACGACCCCATTAAACGTCCCTGCTGATGCTGGCAAGTGGGGCACGCTCGCCGAGGGCTTCTTCACGACATTCACCCACAAGGTGGTCCTGCCTGGCATCGCCCACCTCGCCACCCTGAAGGCCATATCTACTCTCGCCGGCGAGGTCGACGCGAAGGTGAGTTCCAGCACGGTGAGCCGCGGCCGCCACCCGTGGACCTCTCAATATGATGGAGGCACAGCTCGAGCTCAGCGAGATGTAGATAACAGGGTTGTGAAGTTCGCCTGTGCAATACCGACTACTGAAGGACCCAGTTGCCCGAGATCATCCGACAATGGTTGTTGACACCGGCCGATCGGCATTGCTGCGATGAAAGGAGCCCTAATGGCACAGGCCGATAATTCAAGGCACGGCGGCAGCCCTCGGGTCAGCATGCGCGACATTGCGCAACAGGCCGGCGTTTCAACGGCAACGGTATCCGCATTTCTTTCCGGCAAGCGGCCCGTGTCCCTCGCCACTCGAGCGCGGTTGGAAGCGGCGATCAAGATGCACGGCTACCGGGCCAATGCATCCGCGAGGGCTCTCGCTCACGGGCGGACGAATACGATCGGCTTGCTCATCCCTCCGCAGGGAAGGTCGCTTTCATCCTTCGCAGTCGACTTCATCCCGCGCGTGGTCCAGGAGGCACAGGCTGCGGGCTATGACGTGCTCGTCTCGATCTCCCTTGAGGAGCGCCAGGTCTTCGCCCGCCTCATTGAGGAGCAGCGCGTCGATGGGGTCATACTGCTTGAGGTTTCGCTCGAGGACCAACGCGTCGAACGCCTCCAGGCGGCAGGCATCCCGTTCGTGACAGTGGGCCGCACCGCGCACCCTAATGACTACACCTGGGTTGACATCGATTTCGCTGCTTTAGCCCGGGCGTTTGTTCACCATCTTGCCGATTTACGTCATCGGCGCATCGTCCTGTTCAACGCGGGCGAAGAGCTGTACTCCCGCGGCTTCGGCCCGGCGCGCCGTGCCCAGGAAGGTTTTGTTCAGGCCTGCGAAGAGCTCGGTGTCAGCGGCCGGGTCGTCTACAGCGAGGTGAACCCCGAGTCGGGGCTCCGAGTAACCCAAGACTTGCTTTCCGGGGGCCGCGACTTTACGGGTATCGCCGTCATCAATGACCATGCGCTGTGGGGTATCTACCAGGCCCTTGCCAGCGCCGGGCTACGCGTGCCGCAAGACGTCTCGGTTATCGCGCTTGCGGACACCCGATGGCCAGAAGCGTTGTCCCCACGTCTGACTGCAGCTCACCACCCCGTCGAAGAAATGGCCGCCGAGGCGGTACGGTTCTTAGTCCGCCTTCTTGAAGACCGTGCCCACCCGCCCATCAGCCGCTTGCTGCAGCTACCGATCATCCTGCGCGAATCCACGGCCGCCGCGCCGTTGGCGCCTTCTGCCGCCGAGCAAGCTCTCGACACCTCCGGCGCCAGGGCCGACCGAGCCGTGCTGGAACAGGAGCACGCAGCGCATCAGCAGGCCGGGTGAGCCGCACGACGCCTCGGTAAAGCGGGCTCTTAGCGCCGCCGCGGGCTCTCCGCGACCGGTCGGGTGCGTCTCCCAGGAGGTCCAGAGATACGCTCCTCGGGCAAAAAAGTCGAACCGCTTAGATAAGCCTTGACCTGCGTGCTCTCATCCGCTATCTTGACCCGTTATTATGCGCTTCGACCCCGATTGGCTCCCGCAGGGCGGGACACCATGAGGCAAATGGGCCGTCCAGGGAAGGCGGGCCCATCACGGCATGGCCAAGCGCAGGGAGCGCATCGTCGCGCGCTCCCAGAGGCCTACGACACAGCATCACCGGAGGGGACCATGAACGCGAACGGATGACCCACATGGGCGCACGCAGGTAACCAAGAGGCACCAGACGCTTAACCTTTTAGCGACCCGGTCGTCGGTAGCCGAACAATCGGCTACATAAATAGCTGGCAACCGTCAAAGGGGCCGCGTCGCCCCGAAGTAACGACGCCAATTCGCTCATTTGGCACGGCTAACAGCCTTGTTTTGTCGCGCCCCAAGCAACGTTCACTACATCGCAACGCGGGCTCGGAGACAGGAAAACCTTTGCAGTCCCACCACGATCAAGCAACCGAAGGACACCGTGACGTCTATTTTCCCCCAGGCTGACGACGAGATCGCTCTGCCGAGGTTTATCGACGATGACCAGGCTCTCACCTGGCGCTCTGGGCCGGAACTCGTGCGGATTGAGCCCTGGGGAGAAGACAGCTTACGCGTCCGGGCCACGCTCAACACTCTGTTGCAAGGCGGTGGTGCCCTCACAGCGCAACCACCCGCACGTGCAACCGTCAAGCACGAGGGTGACAGGACCACGATAACGGTAGGCGCCATCACCGCCATGGTCGACGCCTCGGGGCACATCCGGTTCCTACGGACCGACAATGGAGAAGAACTGCTAGCCGAAAAGCCGATCCATTTTTGGTGGCCTGGGCCACGCAATTTCACAGCCACAGGGAACGGTTACCAAAAGCTCGAGCAGTGCTTCGCCGCTTATGAAGACGAACGCCTCTTTGGGTTGGGCCAGCATACCCATGGGCGCCTAGACCAAAAGGGCATAGTGCTCGACTTGGTACAACGCAATGCCGAAGTCAGCATCCCTTTTCTCTTGTCAAACCGCGGGTACGGGTTCCTCTGGAACAATCCGGCCATCGGACGGGTGGAACTGGGACGCACGGCAACGCGTTGGGTGTCCGACAGTGCCCGGCAGATCGACTACTGGGTCACCGCGGGATCTCCAACACGAATCACCGCCCGTTACGCCGAGGTCACCGGCCACGCGCCAATGCTGCCTTCATGGGCCGCCGGCTTCTGGCAGTCAAAGCTTCGCTACAGGACGCAGGAGGAGCTTCTCGAAGTCGCGCGTGAGTACCACCGTCGCGACCTACCGCTTTCCGTCATCGTTGTCGACTTTTTCCACTGGACCCAGCTCGGCGACTGGCGCTTCGAGCCCAGCGAATGGCCCGACCCTCAAGCAATGGTCGATGAGCTATCAGCCCTCGGAGTTCGCCTGATGGTCTCCGTATGGCCGTCAGTGAGCGTGATGTCGTCGAACTACCAGCCCATGCTAAACGCGGGCTATTTCATAGCCAATGAACGAGGCGCGCCGGGCCACCACTCGGACTGGCCCGATCGCCACGCGATCACCAAACTGCCAGTCGCCTTTTATGACGCCAGCAACGCCGACGCCCGTGAGTACGTATGGGACCAACTCTACGCGAACTACTACAGCTATGGGATAAAGCTTTTTTGGTTGGATGCTTGCGAACCCGAACTTAGGCCAGGCCACGTCGATAACCTCCGCCTTGCTGCTGGGCCAGGAAGAGAAACCCTGAACCGGTACCCGGCCGACCATGCGCGCACGATCTACGACGGCATGCATGCCGCTGGAGAGGAGCAGGTCGTAACCTTGGTACGGTCGGCGTGGGCGGGTAGCCAGCAATGGGGCACCTTCTTGTGGTCTGGCGATATCCCGGCCACGTTCCAGTCCTTGGCCGCCCAAGTCCGAGCGGGGCTCAATGTGGGACTCTCAGGTATCCCGTGGTGGTCGACTGACATCGGCGGCTTTCACGGAGGTGACCCGGGCGACCCGGAGTACCGGGAGCTTATTATCCGCTGGTTCCAGTACGGGGTGTGGTGCCCGCTCTTCCGGCTTCACGGGGACCGCCTCCCCCGTAGCCCGCTTTCTCAGGCCATGTCCGGGGGGCCCAACGAAGTGTGGTCTTACGGGGACGAGGTCTACGCCATCGTGGCCGAGGTACTGGAGCTCCGGGAACGCATGAAGCCCTATGTGCTGGAACAAATGGCCTCAGCCGCCGAACACGGAACGCCCCCAATGAGGCCCCTTTGGTTTGACTTCCCCGACGATGCAACCGCATGGACAATTGAAGACCAGTACTTGTTCGGCCCCTCGGTGATTGTCGCACCTATAACTGAACTTGGTGCCCGGTCCCGGCGCGTGTACCTGCCCCAAGGCGCGTCCTGGACCGAGGCCTTCACGGACGAGCGCTTCGAAGGCGGCGAGTGGACCGCTGCGAGCGCCCCGCTTGAGCGAATTCCGATTTACGTTCGCAATGACGACTCGGTGCCTCTGCGCGGTGCCCGTGGGGCAGGCCTGACCAAAAAGTGAACGGTCATTTCGTAGAAAGGGGGATATGAGGCATAATTATCGAGGGCACCCAAGATCGGGTTGGGTCCAACACGTGGCACATAAACTGCAGGGTAAGTCCTCCCGTAATGCAACCCACCGATGGCCACCTTATATGTGAAACATCCCATACGAAGGCCGCTCACCCTTCGTCCGAATTGAGAAGCAAGCACAAACGAAAGAGGGTACTGCCAATGACATTTACAAACCATCCACCAAATGCCTCATCAGAGGGTAAAGCGAACATGGCCTCGGCGCGCCGGGCCTCCTTGGGAAGGCAAGTGTTGGCCACCGCGAGTGCGTGTAGCCTCATAGTCGGACTAGCCGGGGCTACGGCAAGCGCGTCCGAAATGAGGAGCGCTCTCGGCGGCACTCTCACAATGAACCTATCGACATTCAACGCACCGGTCATCGAGGCCGTTATCAAAGCCTTCGAGCAGCTCAACCCGGATGTGCACGTCCAGGTGGCCGATGTCCCCAATACCCCAAGCACTTACGTCCCCCTGCTCCAAACTGAGCGCCTGGCCGGGAATGAGCCCATGATCGACGAGATCTATGACGTCTTGACGCCAACCCTGGAGGTCGACGGCCTCGTAGGTGACATCACGCCTGACCTCAAGGCTGGCACGCCTTACCCCCAGAGCTACTGGCTCTCCGGCTTCTTGTCGTCCTACATCCCGCCTTCGGACGCGCCGTTTGGCGCCGGTCAGGTCTTCGGGTTGCCCAACGAGGCCGACGCTACGGTGATCATGTACAACGAAAACGAGTTCAAGGCGGCTGGCCTACCGTTCCCCCAGAACAACTGGACCTGGAGCGAAATGCTCGCAGACGCGGCCAAGCTGAGGATCGGCTCGGGGGCTTCGCAGACCCAGTACGGTATCTGCGAGCGGCCCGACTGGCAGGCCGAGTACAACCCGGTCCTGAAGGCCTACGGTGTGACGGCATTCACCGAGACCACGCCAACCCTGGACACCCCCGCCGCCCTGAAGGCGTGGACGCTCATGATCGACCCGATGCTCAACGGCGATGCCGTGCCCGAAGCTCAGCAACAAGCAAAGAACGGCTCCTCCGGTTGTGAACCGTTCTTCGAGTCAGGTGAAGCAGCGATGTCCATCGAGGTAAGAGGGAACCTACCTGGTCTCCAGCAGGCGATCGGCAACAAGTTCCAGTACAACGTCGTCCCGATGCCCTTGGTCACGGGCGCCAGCAGCCAGTCGGTCAGACCTACCGGCGGAGGAAGCTCGGGCTTAGCCGTCGCCCCGAACGATGTGCACAACCCGCTGGTGATCGCCTTCCTGCGCTATTACTTCTCGGCCGCGGGTCAGGTCGTCGCAGAGAAGACCTTTGGAACGGTGCCATCTGTGGCCTCGCTCAACACCCCTACCGCTCTCTGGCGTACTTTGGCCGGTGGTCCTGCCAACAGCGAGGCCTACGTGATCGCAGCCAACACCGCGACCATCGCGCCGCAGACTCCAGGCACAGTGTTTACCTTGTCGAACACCGACGTCCCCAATGCTGTAACGGCGGCCACTACCGGCCATGAAGGTATCGCTAAGGCGTTCACAAACCTTCAGAGCCAGATGGTCGCTGCATATGCGTTGAACGGCTAACACGCGCCTTATGGGCCTAACGTAGGCCACGACAACAGTTTGACGAGCGACGGCTGGCACGCACCCGTGCTGGCCGTCGCTTGTCCTTGAAGATCCCCCGGAGGCCAGTCCTTGCCAGCGCCCGCGTCACGTCGCAACGGTCTCGCCGCCGCGACGTTCCTCGCCCCGAACCTTATCCTGTTCGGCATTTTTGTGGTCGTGCCCATCATCGGTGGACTAGGGCTGAGCTTTACCACGTGGGACATAACCAACGGCCTCCCCAAATGGGTAGGCCTGGCTAACTACCGAAGGATGTTCAACGACCCTCTCGTAGGCCAAGCAGTGCTCACGACCTTGAAGTTTATTGTGTTCGGGGTTGTTCCGACCGTGGTCATAGCGCTGGGGCTGGCGATGCTCATCAATGTGCGGTTTCGTTTGGTCGGCGTTGTGCGCTCGCTGTACCTAATACCGGCTGCCATGTCGTTCGCAGCCTCGGCCGTGGTCTGGCGGTACATATTCCTGGACGGGCCGGGCTATGGGGTCTTGGATTATGTGATCTCCCGGTTTGGCATCACACCCCCGAACTGGCTTGCCAGCGAGACGTGGGCTCTGCCCGCCTTGGACATCATAACGGTCTGGTTGAGCCTGCCGGCGGCCACGATCCTGTTCCTGGCCGCACTACAGCGGATCCCTGACGCCCTGATCGAAGCAGCAACCTTGGACGGAGCGGGCCCGGTCCGCCGGGTGCGCTACATCATCTGGCCGGGGGTACGTTACATGACGGCCCTGGTGGCCATTGTTGCTCTGCTCTCTTTTACCAACGGCTCGTTCGACCTGGTAAATATCTTGACCAAAGGAGACCCTCTGTACGCGACCCAGACGTTGGTCTACTACATCTTTGTTACGAGCTTCAGCTATGGCTTTTTCGGTTACGCCGCGGCCTTGTCAGTGCTCCAGGTCGCCCTGATCGGCGCTATCCTCGTCACGTTGCGTATCCTGTCGAGGCTGGCGCGATGATCCGGTCCCGTCGTTGGGCTAGACGCATAAGGATCCTGGCTGCCGTCGTCATCGGCATCGTGCTGGCGTCCCCGATGCTGTACATGGTCGCCGGATCGTTGATGTCAGGCTCGCAGTTGTCGGTTCAGCCGCCCCAAGTGGTCCCGGACTCGTTGCACTTCGCCAATTACTCGGAGGCCTTCTCGGGGCTGACGCGGGTCATCCAGGTGCGAAGCTTCGTCAACTCCGTTATCTTCACGGTCGGGGTGGTGGGGCTGCAGTGGCTCTTGTGTGTCAGCGGCGGGTTCGTCGTGGCGAAGATGCGCTTCAGGGCCCGCAACCTGGTCACGGCCGTGTTCGCTATTTCGCTTTTCATCCCCATCGTCACGACGCTGATACCCACCTTTATCGTGACCTTCGAACTGAAGATGATCAATACCTACCCAGGACTGATACTGCCTGTTGCCGCTCAGACCGGGTTCGGGTCCCTCCTGTTCCGCCAGTACGTGAGCCAGATACCTGAGGAGCTCTTCGATGCAGCACGTATCGATGGCGCATCGTGGTGGGCCATCTTCCGACGTCTAGTGGTACCACTAGCCAAGCCGGCCACGGCAGCCTACCTCGCCATATCGGTACTGACGGCGTGGAACATGTACTTGTGGCCGCTGGTGGCCGCTGAGGGTGGGTCGTTGCAGGTGCTGACGCAGACGCTGTCGGTCGTGGGGACCACCTTTCAAGGAGAAGTTACGCCGCAGAACGTGATCTTCGCCTCCGTCGTGATCGTTACATTGCCGATGATCGCCGTCTTCGTAGCTGTGCAGCGCTCATTTATGAGAGGTCTGGCTGGCTCGGGAGTGGAGTAAGGGTTGAGGACGTTTGCCGTGACGGCCGTGCCTGGCATCGGACCGGCGCGGGCTCGGGGAAGAAAGGACGGCGATGGAAGTACGGGGACGACAGCTTCATTTCGGTGTTCATATGCAGGGGCAACGGACGGACTGGCCTCATTACCTAAGCGCGGTCCGGGCGGTGGAGGCAATGGGGTACGGGTCGATATGGACCTTCGACCACCTCCTGCCCTTTTCGGGTGACGTTGATGGGGCTTGTTTTGAGACTTTGACGACATTAGGCGCCCTAGCCGTGACAACGAGCAGGGTCAGGATAGGGGCTCTGGTAAACGGGGTTGTCTATCGTCATCCCGCGATCCTGGCGAAGGCTGCGGCGCAGGTCGACCGGATGAGCGAAGGCAGGTTAGAGTTTTCGCTGGGCGCGGGTTGGGCCGCGAAAGAATTCCACACCTACGGTCTCGAGTTCGCCTCGTTGGCCCAACGGAATGCGCGCTTAGAGGAAGCGATGCAGCTCGTGAAGCTTCTGTGGCGCGAACCTCGGTCCACCTTCCACGGCCACTACTATCACGTCGACGATGCCCCTTGTGAGCCAAAACCCGTCCAATG
>Ga0182024_10009937_pt1 | contig 19527 bp, 17 predicted proteins | sample P32metaG_FD_120480 | JGI IMG/M metagenome (GOLD analysis project Ga0182024, IMG submission 120480) | Permafrost microbial communities from Stordalen Mire, Sweden - P3-2 metaG (Illumina Assembly) | ecosystem: Environmental > Terrestrial > Soil > Wetlands > Permafrost | place: Sweden: Stordalen... | reverse complement strand
GGCGCTGCGCCAAGCCACGGCTGACTCGGAACTAGTAATTGTCCAAGGCGTGTAGTCGAAGGCGAAAGCAAAAAGGCAAAGCGCAAGAGCGCCCCGTCGATCATAGGGGCAACCCACGGAAATGAGGGGAATCATGACGGTATGCGTTGTTCAACTTCGGTCATCGGCATCCTGTGGGAGCGCCCCGTGCCCATTTTCCGGCAAACCGGGCCATATGCTCATTTTACAAGTTATTGTTGTGTGGTCGGTAAATCGGAACCTGTGTGATGGTTAGTGCTATATCGCCATAGCGCTCCCGACCGCACAGCCGTCCCTCTCACGGACGGATTGTCGGCAATCTTTCCTTACCGGATTATGGAAGGGTAGACCGTGATACGTTCCTCATCGAGGTGGCGTCGAGGCTTTTACGCCAAGAACCTGTAAGAGCTGAGGTTCAATCTGGCAGAAGCATTTTGCGGCGCAGGGCCTGGTAGCGAGGATGAGACCGAAGACGGCCTAGTTTGGGCTCTGTGGAAAGGTACAGCGCGATGGCATCGCGATCCTCGATGGCTTTCTCATACCAGTCAAGCGCCTGTTCCACCTGTCCCAGACCTAGGCACATGATTCCGAATACGCCGGGAGCCACGTAACCCGATTGCGCGCGCTGTTCTATTTCCTTCAAGACAGCTGTCGCCTCTTCGCTCCGGCCTGCCCGCGAATAAAGATTGCGCAGCGAAGCCAGCACCCACGGGTTTCGCTCCGAAAACCCAGCTGCACGCTCTACGGCATCGACCGCCTTCTCGACCTTGCCTTTGAGAAAATAAGCCAGCCCGAGCATCCAGTGCGAAAAATAGTAGGTCGCGTCCAACTCAAGCGCCTTCGTCGCTAGGGTGATCGCCGTGTCCGGATCGTCCCGGCGATACGCATTTTCCGCCAGGCCGATCACCGCCAGATGATAGAGCGGGTCGAGCTCCGCCGCCCGGTTGAACTCGACTTCCGCTTCCTTCAAACGTCCCAGAGGTTGGAGGAAGTGCATTGCGTAACAGAAATGGACTTCGGCGACGGCTGGGCCAAGCTCCAGAGCCCGCTTCATCTCACGCTCGGCTCCTGCCCAATCGTAGTCGTAGTATCCCAGCACGCTGCCCAGGTAGGCATGCGCCTCCGGGAGACTCCCATCCAGCTCCAGAGCTCTCTCCAAAGCCCGTTTCGCGTCTGGCAAAATACCGCAAGGAGCAGCTCGCCCCCACACGGCCTCGATGACCAGCAAGTATCCCACCCCAGCGTATGCGAGTGCGTACTTGGAGTCGCGTGCGAGCGCCTGCTCGAAGTACTCCCGGGCCACCCGAACGCTCTCAGGGTTGAGCCGGGCCGATAGATGCCGTCCCCGCAGGTAGAGATTGTAGGCCTCCAGATCCGCGGTGGGCCGGTTCAGCAGCGGCTGGCCGCTCAGCTTGAGTTTCAGGGTTTCGACGATGGCCTGCGAGATTTCATCCTGAATCGCGAACACGTCGGTCATCTCGCGGTCGTAACGCTCCGACCAGAGGTGGTATCCGTCCGACGCCTTGATCAACTGGGCGGTCACGCGGAGGCGATTCCCGAGTTTGCGCACGCCACCTTCCAAGATATATTCCACGTTCAGCCCCTGCGCGATGCTGCGGATGTCCTGTCCCTTTCCAACGAACGCCAGCGTCGAGGTGCGCGCCGTCACTAGCAGCCCCGGCACTTTGACCAGCGCATTGAGGATGTCCTCGGCCAAGCCGTCGCTGAAGTATTCATTTTCCTTGTCGCCGCTGAGATTGGAGAACGGGAGCACCGCGATCGAAGGTGGTTTCGGGACGGGGGCCGCCGCGGCTTGTTTCAGCGCTTGTTTTACCTCCGCGATGCTCTGGAACCGCTGCGCCGGCTGCTTAGCGAGGCAACCGGCGACCACGCGCGCAACCTCCGACGGCGCCTCCGTCAGCGGCGGTGGATCCATGTGCAGGATCGCCGCCAGGATCGAAATCGCGTTTTCGCCGCGGAATGCTTTCCGTGCGCTGAGCATCTCATACAAGACCACGCCAAAGGAGAAAATGTCCGAGCGCGCGTCCACGCTCTTGCCCTGGGCCTGCTCCGGCGACATGTAATGAACCGTCCCCAAGACGGTGTTTTCCTGGGTGAGCGTGACCGTTTCAGTGTCGTCGTCCTGGCGGAAACCTCCCTTGGTCGACGCTTGTGCCACGACTTTCGCCAACCCGAAATCCAAGAGCTTTATGCCGGCCTTGGTCACCAGGATGTTGGCGGGCTTCAGATCCCGGTGCACTGTTCCTCTCTGATGCGCCGCTTCCAGCGCGTCGCAGATCTGCCCGGCGTATTCTAGGGCGCGCTTCAGTGGTAGGGGACCAGGTTCGGCCGGAGACAGCAGCGGATGCCCATTCACGAATTCCAGGACAAGGAAATCAGGACCGACGTCGTAGATCTGACAGATGTTCGGGTGGTTGAGAGCGGCGACGGCGCGGGCTTCCCGTCCAAATCGTTCCGAGTACTGCTCGGTGGAAACCTTGAGAGCGACCATCCGGTCGAGGCGGGTGTCGCGAGCCTTATAGACGACACCCATCCCGCCGGCGCCGATCTGCGAGAGAATTTCGTAGGGTCCGAGCGTATCGCCGACCGATAGCGGCATAATCCTGTTGGTCATTTCTTCGCTTCGTGACTGACATTGATTGTATATTCCAACCGCCTAGGCCTGAGCCCTCAAACTGTTCCATTCCGAGCGACGGACTCATCTAACAACGTTCGTTGTATCAGTCTGGGTTGCCGGCAAACTTCCCTTGGGATTACTTCAAGTTTGCCCGTTAACCGTCCACAACAGGCTGCCAAGTGCCAATATCTGAAGCCCAGGAATAACCTAGCCGCCGTGCTACCCTCTTTGGTCGATGCCGTAAGAAAATCCGTGTTGGCAAGGCTTTCAAGTAGCCCTTTGGAGCGCTGCCCATGAAATTCACACTTAGATTCTTGCCGCCGAACTCCGCGTACGTTCTTTTAGCCTTGGCTCCGCTTGCCGCGCATTCGCAGGACGCCTCCGCCCAGGAAACTCACGGCATTGTCGTCGCCAACATGGACCGCTCGGTCAAGCCCGGCGACGATTTCTACCAGTACGCCAATGGCGACTGGCTCAAGCGCACCGAAATTCCTCCTGATCGCAGGTACATTGATCCAAACGGCCTCGACTTCGACGACTCGAACGACTTGACCCGCAAGCGTATCGCTAGCCTGATTGAAGAAGCAACCAAGACCAATGCCCCTGCCGGTTCCAATGCCCGCAAGATTGCCGACTTCTATCACTCCTACATGGACGAGGCCACCATTGAAGCCAAAGGCCTTGCTCCGCTCCGCCCACACCTCGACGCAATCGCTGCCATTCGCGACAAGCGCGACCTGGCCCGTGCTCTGGGTGAGAGCCTCCGGGCGGATGTCGATGGCCTGAACGACGACTTTCACACTGCCAACCTTTTCGGACTATGGGTCGCTCCCGGCTTTAACGACCCCGAGCACTATGCCGCCTATCTGCTGCAAGGCGGCCTGGAAATGCCCGACCGCGAATACTACCTTTCCGGCAGTGACAGTATGCGCGACATCCGCAGCAAATATCAGACGCACGTTTCGGCCATGCTTAAGCTGGCCGGCTTGACCGACCCGGACATCTGCGCTCAGCACCTCATCGAACTGGAGCACGCCATCGCCGAAAAGCATTCGGGCCTCGCCGATGAGCACGACATCAATAAGGCGAACAACACCTGGAAGCAAGCCGACTTCGCCGCCAACGCCCCCGGCCTCGACTGGGCGGAGTACTTTCGCGGCGCCGGTCTCAGCGGCCAAGCCAGCTTCATCGTCTGGCAGCCCACAGCCTTCACCGGAGAGTCCGCTCTCGTTGTCTCTACCGCGCTCGACACATGGAAGGACTGGCTGGTTTTCCGCTTGATTGAGGATTACGCCGAGGTATTGCCCAAGGCGCTCGCCGACGAGCGCTTCGCCTTCTTCGGCAAGGTCCTCTCCGGCAAAACGGAGCGGCGCCCGCGCTGGCAAGGCGGCGTCGCAATAGTCAGCAGCAAGATGGACGAAACTGGAAGCGTTTTGCTTGCAGGCCGCGGTGTGCTGGGCGACGCCGTCGGGCAAATGTACGCCCAGAGCTACTTCTCACCCGAAACTAAGGCCCAGATCGAAGCCATGGTTGCGAACATCATCGCCGCTTTCCGACGCCGCATTGACGCCCTCCGCTGGATGGATCCTGCGACTAAGGCCGAAGCCCTAGCCAAGCTCTCCAATCTCTATGTAGGAATTGGTTATCCGGAGACCTGGCGCGATTACTCTTCCTACGAAGTCAAGGCCGATGACATCTTCGGCAACCTCTGGCGCGGCGGACTGTTTGATTACCACCGCTTTGTCGCCCGTCTCGGCCATCCCGTCGATCGCAGAGATTGGTGCATGTATCCGCAAGCCGTCGATGCCTGCGAATTGCCGCTACAAAATGCGATCAACTATCCTGCCGCACATTTCCAACCGCCGTACTTCGACCCCCAGGCTCCCGCCGCGGTGAACTACGGCGCCATTGGCATGACCATCGGGCACGAAATCAGCCATGTTTTTGACACGACCGGCAGCGCGTTCGATTCCACAGGGCGTGTGCGCAACTGGTGGAAACCCGCTGACCTGGCACATTTCAACGCGGCCACCGCCAGACTCGCCGCGCAGTACGACACCTACAAACCCTTTCTCGACCTTGCTGTGAATGGGAAGCAGACGCTGAATGAAAACGTCGCCGACCTCGGCGGCATTTCCGCGGCCTACGATGCGTACCGCACCTCCCTCGCGGGCAAGGCCGCTCCCCAGAACGGGTTCACGGGTGACCAGCAGTTCTTCCTGGGCTTCGCACAGCAGTGGGCATCAAAGTCGAGTGAAGCTTTTCTCCGGGAGCAAGTGATGACCGACGACCATTCCCCCGACCAGTTCCGGCCAGTTACGGTGCGTAATCTCGACGCGTGGTACGCGGCATTCGATGTGAAGCCCGCAGACAAGCTCTACCTCGCCCCCGCTGACCGCGTGCGCATCTGGTAAGCCAATACAGGCTCAGGTGGGACCCGATCGGGGGAAGAGGCATCTCACGGCAGGTCGCGGGCGGATTGTCTGCAACTCTTACCTTGGAATTGCTTTAGAGGTTTGCCCGTGACTCATCCGGGACTGGCAGGCTTCGCCCAGGAAACGTCGAAGCCGAGGTAAAAAGGCGGGAGCAAGAAATAGCCTAATCTTGCATTTCAACGGAAAGTGCTCCTTGCAGTGGCTGTCTGGTGGCAAAAACTCGCGGTACAAGGACGGTACAACTTAAACCTGTTTCTTGGCGTTCTTCCTCGTTCCTTACAGGGCGTTGCAGAGCGACCGCTGCCTTGTAATTACAACGTGATACAGCCAATCAGCGCCTTACGGCCGATCAGTCGTTCTTTCGCTAACCTCCGGTTTGCCCGTTATACATGCGCAGGTCTCTGTCGCAGCCACTCGTTCGAAGAAGGCGCGGGCTCGATAGGGAAGGATAAGTTGGCTGAACTACCGCAGCTTCCCGCGAATCACGGTGATTGACCCAGCTGGGAGCGTGTACATGCCGTCGGGCGTGGCGGCAATCGTGATGTTCTTATCCTCAGCAGGGGTGTTGCAATACTGCACAAGAGCTACAGATCCGACGAATGAATGGCTGACGTGCTTGGCATCGTCGATGACGATGTGGACGGGGTGGGTCGCGTTCAAATCGTGATTAATCAGCATTAACGACCAGTTCCCGTCGGGGCGTTTGACGGCGTATGAGGTAACCACGGTCCGCGCGGCAGCGTCCTTAAGATCGGCCGAAGCGGGGAAAATCTTGTTTGCTCCCGCGCCGTGCTGCAGCCATTCGAAATTGATCATGTGTGCGGAAGAATAGGGAGTATATGCAGGAGTGCCATACGCTCCGCCGCCATCAGGGCCACTGCTGGGGCCGAGGTTCCCGTCACCACCGGCACCATTATTGATGGCCGGCCGATAGAACGCCGTGCCGCCCTGTTCAAAGAATGTGCCAAACGCGTCGCACTCCCAGATGGCCTCGCCGGTCACGCCCAAGTAGCCGGCTCCGCTCGGTCCCGCTGTAATTCCACTCTCGGAAATGATCAGCGGCACATCCGCGGGGACGCCGTCCTCACGCCACATGTGCAGGACGTGCTTCATGATTCCCGGTTCCATGTAAAGGCTCGCCCAGTCGTTCGGTGGACTGAATCCATTGATCATGAATGGATAGTGTTCGAACGACATGAATGAGAGATCCTTGAGATGTCCGTGGGCCTTGAGGTAATCGACGAATCGCTCCATCCAGGAAGTGCGTCCTTCATCGTCCGCCCACAAGGTGATGTCTTTGTCGACGCCTTCGAAAATCGGGCCGCCCAACCTGGCGCCGGGCGTCAGCTTGTGGACCGCATCCGCCACTTGAATGTAGATGGCGCCATAGTCTTCCGGCGTCATGTGCTTGCCGTCGCACTCCTCCCCGACCTCAATTCCCACCACTGGATAACCACGCTTGTGAATGTAGGAAACCTCATTGGCGCAATCTTCGGGAGTGTCATAAATCGCCGCACATGCAACCAGCGCCGGATGGCCCATGGTCAATCCGCTGGTAAAGAAATTGTCCATGCCGTTGTATTGATCGCGGCCTCCGGTGATCAGGTTGTCAGCTTGGTGCCAGGGATCGATGGAAGAACCGAAAAAGGATCCAGCCAAGTCCGCCGGCGAACCGGCGATCACTTCTTGATCTCCAGCGCCCACCAGGTGTGGGGGCGCCCCAGGTCCGGGCTCTACGCCGTTAGCCGGGTAAACAACTGCATAGTTTCCCGCGCTATCGATCGTACCGGCGGATAGCGTCTGCAGGGCGTAGCCGACGCAGTTTCGAATATCCTGCGCCCCGTGAGTATCGCAGCTTCCGGAGGATTTCGACATCAAAACACGGACGAAGCGTGTCGTGACCGGCGCATCGGAAAGTTTCAGATGGACATCCCCGCCGCTGCCGTTCAACACCGCACCCGATTGAAAAGGCTTCCAGACACCATTCGGACCCATGTCCCAGTCCATGGCGTTGCTGTCGCCGACCCAATACTGCACAACATACACGACGGCATACGGATTCACCCATTGGATATGGATCGCGTTGACGGCGCGGGCGGTGCCCATATCGATCACCACCCATTGCGGGTGCAACGCATCGCTCTCACCCGTGAAATGGCTGGTTAGGTAAGGATTGCTCTTCCAATAACTTTGAAAACCAGCCACCAGAGGTGAATCGCCGCTGGTCATAAAGTCGCGATGGGGCAACGAATACGAATAGCCGTAGTGAATGGGTTCGCTCAGGTCCGCGCTGCCGACGTAATAGCCGCTCTTTGTCGCTGGATCGCTCCATGTGCCGTTCTCATTCCAGTGCCACGCCGCAAGACGCAACTCGCTGTTGTTGCGCATGGTGATGGAACCCCAACCCAGGTTCTTGACTGCCTGAATCGTCTCAGGCTTGGTCAAGTTGTCCACCTGCTTCTTACTAAGATCATCCATCCACGCGCCGGTCGCAGTGTCGGGATAGATCGTATTCAGAACGTGCTCCGGCGTTACGTCAACGTGGACCGTGGCAACCGAATCGAGCGCGCCCACCTTGGCAACCGAATCCGCCTGGAGTTCCTGCCGATGCCGTCGTGTCTGAGCCGTTTGTGCCGGAACCGTCTGTGCATTGACGCGCAAAGGAAGGTGCGGGGACACCGCCATCAGCCCGAGCGCCGCAACTGCGACACACAGCCAAACGCGAGACGAGACCCGTGCGTAAGAACCAGTAATCATGATGTCATCGCCAAATACGAACCTGAAACGGTCAAATTGGAGGATTGAGATTGCACGCCGAGTTTACACGAATGGGCAGACAACCGTTTGGAGCAATGGATGTTGCCGCTCGGTGGCAGGGACGGACCATTCCGGTGGTTGACCGGAGAACTGAATAGACATCGATTCCTTCTTGATTCTGGCTAGGCGCCATATATTCGACAGGATTCAAGTTCTGCGTTTAGTCGCTATACCCGCAAGCAAAGGCGCTCGAAGTTTTTCCCATGTCAACTTATGAATTGGAAGCGATTGGAGCCGGGTCGTAATCGAGGCAGCCCCGGGAATTGTGTCGGGTGTGCCAGCCGATGTGACGGAATTGGGATCGGAATCGATTGCACCGGAGTCGACTAATGTTAGCGTATCGGTCCTACAATCGCGCAGGACGGCTTTGCCCAGAAGCGAGACTTATCATCATGAACTTCCGGACTGTCAGCTATTCGGAGGTCGGAAGGCCCTTCGACTCGATTTTGTGCGCGAGCTGTGTGCCAGATTTCCGAGGATACTCAAATTCGTAAGAGCGGTAATCTGACTTGCGGCCGATCAGCCACCCCCTATTCAATAAATCTGAATGCCCGTGCTTTGACGTCGCAAGAGTGCGCCAGTTGTGTGCCTTTGTTGCGAGCCAAGGAGGAAACTCTATGGCTCGCAAAGTTGGCCAAATCATTGCACGAGGCGACCGCAGATGGCTCATTCGGGTCTATCTAGGCCGCGATCACGAAACCAAGAGACGCAACTACCACAACCGAACAATCCACGGCAGTATCAGGGAAGCCCAAACGTATTTGACAAGAAAACTGAGAGAGCGTGACCTGGGACGCGATCTGGAAGGGGCCAAGATCACGCTGAACGAATACCTTGACCGATGGCTTGAGACAGCCGTACGAGCGAGAGTGCGCCCGAAAACCTTTCAAGATTATCAAGGGATGCTGCACCGATACGTCCGACCCATTCTCGGTGACAGAGTTCTGGCCGGAATGAGCCCGCTAGATCTTCAGACCATGTATCAGCAGATGACCGAACGAGGCCTGTCCGCGCGGACGGTCCGTTACGCGCATGTCGTGGTGAAATCTGCAATGCAGCAGGCCGTGCGGTGGCGTTTATTACTGGAGAATCCTGCCGATGGGCTCAGAGTGCCGCAGCAACCACGGAATGAAATGCGGGCTCTGAGCGTCGATCAGGCGAGGACGTTGCTCAAGGCTGCAGAGGGCACAAAGTATGGGCCAGTAGTCGCGATCGCGCTTACGACTGGTATGCGCCCGAGTGAATACTTGGGTCTTAAGTGGCAAGACATAGACTGGGCACGACAAACGGTTAGCGTCGTTCGAAGCATCCGGAGGCTGAATGGGAAATGGTGTTTCTCAGATACCAAGCGTTCGCGAAGCCGTCGTCCAATCAAGCTACAGGGCTGGATTGTTGCCCTTCTTCGTGATCTGCAGACGAAAACGAGTGCGCAGGATTTGAATCCAGAGGCCCGTGACTTAATCTTCAGAACGGAATCGGGATAGCCAATCAATGCCGATTATCTCGCCAAGCATTTCAGATTCGTACTCGACCTCGCCGGTTTGCCACGAATGAGGCTCTATGATTTGCGCCACTCGGCGGCCACAATCGCGTTGGCAGCCGGAGTGTCGCCGAAAGTTGTTTCTGAGCAGCTCGGACATGCCAGCACGGCCTTCACGTTGGACACTTACGCTCACGTGCTTCCACACATGCAGGACGAGGCTGCCGCAAGAGTAGAGGCAATGCTCTTTCGAGCGACACCGTGACGAATCGTTAATGCCGAAGGGCTCGGCACCCGATACGCTCACGAGGCAATAACAGTTAATGTATTCGGCGGCCGAGATTTGATTCGGTCATTTCACGTGCTCGCTTGTTCTACTTCGCCGATTGCCGACGATCCAGGCAATAACGGTGGTTCGGCTTGGGTGCTTCCCAAACACCCATCCCCCCGACCTGAACGGGACGTCCGACAGAGACACGGTTAGTGCCCCGGTCATATTCCTATCAGCCATTGGACGATGACATAGCGGTCGGAGGTCGCACACGAGCAGAGTGCTCCCGACATTCCACCAAAGCAATAGACAGCCTGTGAGCCGGGGAGTTCAGTGCTCCAAATGCCGGACGAAGACAGAACTTTGCGGGAAGAAAAAAGCGCCGGGAGATTCCCGGCGCACGAATCATATGCAAGTGATTCGGACTAATAGCTCATTGAAGCTCCCTTGGCCGCGGGAACATCTTTGGAAGTCATGTCAAATGTGAGCATAAACCCGTTTGTTCCCTTGAACTCGTATGCCTTGGGTCCCTCCCTGTACGTTTCGATTTCGTTCGGCATCATGACAAAACCGTCATTGCGAGGCGTGCCCCAATACTTGACGTTCTTAAGCACGGCTGGCTCGTCGGTCATTCCCTGAAATCGCGCCAATTTGATCTCTGCGGTCTTGCCGCCGTTTAGCGTGGCGTGTGCGTGATCTTTGTCGAAGGTCCAGGTATCGATATTGCCTTCGGCGATCTGCAGTGATTTCCATTTCACCGGAAACACATGCCCGATGATTTCCCCGAGCGCCTGGCGTTGTTCGGCGGTTGCCGCTTTATCGAACGTCACCAGCGCCCAATCCATTTGTCCCTGAGAGAAGTCACCACCCAAGTCCCCATTAATCCAGAACTTGGCTCCTGCAAGATCAACGTTGCCGTAGTGTCCCTGGTTCACTTTGTAAGCATTGTTGAACTTGCAGAAGTGTTCCATCTTGCCGTTTTCGTGATGAACTGCCGGATGCGAGTTGAAATAGCACATGCAGAAGTGAGGACAGCTGCATGCCTCGATTGCGGTTGCATTGATCGCCCAATCCGCTGCCGACTCGCCGGAATGACCGGCGCTGACGGTGAGTAGGGCAAGGACAAGCGGTAGAGCTATTCTGTGCATAGAGCACCCCCAAAATGAGTGAGAGAAAGCCGTCAAACTAGCCAGGACGTCGAACATTCAGTAAACGCGCACCACTCGCCATCCGTAAGAGATCGCCGTGGAGGTTGCTCTGCCGCCAGTGACCTCGCGGATTGCGCAGGAAGAGGCATTAAGGTCGGATCGTCAAGCTTCATCTCTCCACTTCGTCTCCGGTTGTTGGAGTTTCAGTCGGTTCGTGTTTGGCGAGGACCATGACCTGCACAAAAGAGTGCAACGGCGTAGGGCCTTCCGACAGGCGTTTTTTCAACTTCTGTTCCAAACAATCGGCGAAGGTATTACGTTTCTCGGCATCGCTGATCGACGAAGAAAGTGAAGGCACGAAGATCGCGCGGAAGAACGCGGCGTGCCGGCTGACGAGAGCCTGAAGATCTCCATTGACTTGATAGTCAGTCCAAGCCGCATCCGCCAGTTCGAAGAGCTCGCAATGTTCAACGGAAAGGGACTGGAATTGACCATCTGCTCGAAACGGCTCCAGGAGTTGTGCCCTTCGTCGAGGGTATGAGCCCAGCACCATCCGCTTGCGCTCGTCGGCGTCGATGACCCTCTCATTGACGAGTTCGGCGAGCACCGCGTTCGCAGAGCTAAACACAGGTTCCAAACCTGAACCACCGGTATCGCTCAGGCCTGGAAGAACGACCACGAATCGGCCGCCGGCCCGCAATTCCCGGGAGCGCAGCGAAAGAAAGAGGCTCCAGTCCTCAGCTGCTTGCAGGTCGAATGCTGCGCGCACATTCCCGGTGCAACCTAGCGATATGAAGTGTCCAGGGATCAGAGATGGAATACGGCGGAGCCAGACGGCAGCATAAGAGCACCAGCCGAGATCAACTTGTCCTTGTGGAAAGACGTTCTCGTAGAACGATCTTCCAATGGCGCACGGGAAAACATTTGGGTCATCCAGCGCATGTCGTTCTGGATCTTTGTGGAGAACATCGAAGAGAGTGTTGAAGTCGTTTGCGTGCTGGTCCACATGAACCACCATGACGGACTGCTCGTTGCCAACGCGCGCACGCAAGCACCGGATAGCCGCCCGCATCGGAGACAGGGAGTTCTTTCCTTGCGATGAACCGTAATCCGCTATGACGATCGCATTGCTTGCCGGTGGGAGTGCACAGGATTGAGCCGCTTTCTCAAGGTACGGCAACGCCAGGCTACCTCCACCTGCGGGAAGTTTGGCGTGCAGATTGTAGGATCCTCCTCCCTCCATGACGCCGTGGGTTGATATCGTTAGAGTCGCCATCTACATCTCCTGCAGGTTCGGAGTTCAAAACACCCGCGGCAAGCGACCTAGTTGTCCCTCTGAGAAGCGCAAGGCGTCAATGCCCCGAGAACTCTCCTTCGATACCCTGTCGATCCCCTGATAAGTCATCTGTTTGCAATGCAATGTGGGCATCGCATTGTGTTCGGTTGCGTGCTAGACTCTCGAAAATGTGAAGTGCACCGATGCCGTCTACTCTCCCATCACTGGTACGTTTCGCAAATTTCGAGGTAGACCTGCGGGCTGGCGAGTTGCGAAGAGAAGGCAGCAGAGTCCGGCTGCAGGAACAGCCGTTTCTGCTTCTGACCGTGCTGCTAGAGTCCGCGGGTGAAGTCGTCACTCGTGAAGAACTTCGCAAGCGCCTCTGGGCGGAGGATACCTTCGTCGATTTCGACCATCGCCTGGCGGTGGCCGTAAGCAAGCTAAGGGATGCGCTTCGAGACTCGGCCGACAAACCAACATTCGTTGAGACCGTTGGTCGACGCGGCTATCGGTTCTTGGGCCATCTGGAATTCACCGGTTCATTGTCTGCGGATTCCAATGGGGGAAAATCCGACACTCCTTTGGCTTCTTCTCAACCAGCCGAGCAAGCAGAGCTCCCAAAGCTGGCGCATCCGCATCCGACGCGATCCCGAATTTTCCTTTTCTCCGTCGGATTCGTCATTCTCCTCGCAGCGATCGCCCTGACGAGGCTTGTTCGCATACGATCCGGAAAAGAACAGTCGTCCACTCCCCGGAGCTTGGCGATCCTTCCGCTGCAAAATCGTGGCGAAGATTCAAGGAGCGACTTCCTTGGATTGTCACTGGCGGATGTGCTCATAACGAAATTGGCATACGTGAGTTCCCTCAGCGTCCGCCCTTCTGCGGCAATAGAGAAATATCGAGGAACGGCCATTGATCTTCAGAAAGTTGCCGCAGATCTCAAAGTCGACACGCTGCTCACGGGAAGTTTCATTCGCGACGGCGACAACTTGCGCATCACCTACCAGCTGATCGACGCCAAAACCGAAAACATTCTGGGCCAAGGAGTGATCGACCTTAAGTACGACAATCTGCTTGCGGTTCAGGATAAAGTTACCGGGCAACTGATTTCAGAACTGCAACTGAACCCGTCTCCAGTTGAAACGGAGCATCTAAAACCGGAAGCCTCGGTCAGTCCACTCGCGTATGAATATTTCTTACAGGGACTTGATCTTTACGGACAGCACAAGTTTCCCCTCGCGATCCAAATGTTCGAAAAGACCACCGAGATCGACCCCAACTACGCTCCGGCATGGGCCTACTTGGGAGCTTCCTATAATTCGGATGCGGCATTCGAGCTTGGCGGGCGTGAGCAATATCGCCGTGCCCAAGCCGCGTACGAAAAGGCCTTGGCGATACGACCAAACTTGCTTGACGCACAAATCTTCCTGGCGAATTTCCTGATTGACACGGGAAAAGTTGAGCAGGCTGTACCCTTGTTGGGAGACGCCTTAAAGACAAACGGTAATTACGCCGCCGCTCACTGGGAACTGGGATATGCCTACCGATTCGCTGGGATGTTGGACGAGTCCGTGGCGGAATGCGAGCGGGCACGTCAACTGGCCCCCTTCGTGAAGGGCAACGGTTCGGTGTTAAACAGCTATCTCTATCTGGGGGAATACCAGAAGTTTCTGGAGAGCCTGCCGGTCGACGATTCGTCGTTCACCCTGTTTTACCGTGGTTTCGGAGAATTTCACGAAAGGCGGTTCGACCAAGCCGCAAAAGATTTTGATCGCGCGTACGAACTTGACCCAACTTTGTATACGGGAATTGGAAAGGCTCTGAGTGACTCGATTCGTCAGCACGGAGCAGATGGCTTGCAGATCTTGAGTAGACTGGAGAAAACAGTGAGAGAGCGAGGAGTCGGGGATCCGGAGGCCACCTACAAGATTGCGCAGGCGTACGTCGTCCTGGCAGACAAGAGTTCCGCTTTACGTGCGTTGCAAATGAGCATCGAATCCGGTTTCTTCAGCTATCCCTATATTGAAAAAGACCCCCTTCTGAATGATCTGCACGACGAACCCGAATTCGCTCAGATTTTGGACAAAGCGCATCAGCGACACGAGGCATTCAGGAATTCCTTCTTCCGCTAAGACGAGACTTGCTCGATCATTTTCTCGAAGCCCGTGTTTTCGTTACGAAGCTTCCAATTTGGAAACATCGTCACTGGAGCGTTTGCACCGGTGTTGGCCAAACACTCGGAGTCGTTTTCGCTGATCGAGCACGTTTCAGTCGGCGTGACTCGTATGTGACATCCTACGCGCTTGCTCGCCATCCTTATTGAATGACGGGCAGATCGCAAATTGCGGTGGGCACCGCATCGTGGGTGAGACCGACTGACATTCCATCAGTCGTTCGGTCGCTGATGCTGGGAAAAATAAACGGGGGATGCGTAGCGTGTGTGCCTGCATTGACGGATAAAATAACGGGATGAGCCAGTTAAGCGGGGCGGAACTGTTCGGCCGGCTTTCCGATGAGGAAAAGGCGCGCTATATCTCGGCCAACAGGGAATCGCGATCATGTCGCGCTCGCGCTGGAGGCTTGCTTGTGTCGCAATTTCATCCCCAGATGAGATGAGAGTTCCTTTCGCACGCTCAAGGGAGAGAGAGCCCTGAAGGTCGCTGAGGTCGACGTTGCCGCGCCCGTGACGAAGAGCCTCGGTTAGAACCTCATGCTCCCTGGCGACTGAGAGACGCTCGAAGATGTGCTCCTGGGAGTATGCAAGCGAAGCCTCATGCACACCGCGATTGACTTGAGGCGAATGGGACTTTGTCTGAGCCTCGTTCAAGCCATCCCGAAGCGCTTGCCTCTCATCCGGAGTCATTCGTTCTTGCTGAAGGTTACGGACTCGCTCGGTTGATATTTCCTGAAGCTTGTTAGCCCGCGTTTCCCGGACGAGTACCGCAACCTCGTTGCTTTCTCAAGCGCAAGCACCGAGTTCATAGGGGCGACGTAAGAACCCTCCAGCAGTTTCTCGATCATCTGCGAAGGCACAACGTCGTTCCAGCTCGAAATCTGCCTTGTGACCGATCACTGTTGGCTGGCATTCTGAACCGGTACGAAACGCATTTGCGCACCGAGCGCGGGCTTGCCCCCGTTACGATCCGCGGTTACCTACCCTTCGTTCATAAATTTCTCCTCGAGCGCTTCCGAGGAAGGCCGTTCCGTCTTAAAGCAATGAAAGCTTCCGATATTTCAAATTTTGTTCGGCACAGCCCCAGTATGGGTATCAAAACAGCACAACTGATGACGTCGGCTTTCCGCTCTTTCTTTCGATTCCTGTTTCAGAAAGAAGAACTGCAAGCCTACTTGGCCGCTTCGGTACCGACCGTGGCAGATTGGCGTCTGTCCACAGTGCCCAAGTTCCTGACTGCAGAGGAAATCGAACGTACGATCAAGGCCTGCGACCGTCGCACAGCGACCGGCCGCCGCGACTATACCATCCTTCTTCTACTCGCCCGTCTCGGTCTTCGCGCCGGGGAAGTGGTCGCTCTTCAGTTCGAAGACATCAACTGGAGAGCCGGCGAAATCCTCGTTCGGGGCAAGGGACTGATTCACGACCGGATGCCCCTTCCTGCGGATGTAGGCGCAGCTTTGGCTTCCTACGTTCGTCGAGATCGCCCTCCCTGTCAAACACGCCGAGTGTTCGTTTGTATGAAGGCGCCACGCCGGGCCTTTGCTGGTCCCTCGACACTGACAACACTTGTTCGCCGCGCACTCGACCGCGCGCACTTACACCCCGAGTTCAAGGGAGCCCACCTGCTTCGTCACAGCCTGGCGACTTCCATGTTGCGTTCCGGGGCGACAATGGCAGAAATTGGAGAAGTTCTTCGGCATCGAGCTCCCAACACTACGGAAATCTACGCCAAGGTCGATTTCGATGGCCTGCGCTCACTGGCTCACTCCTGGCCGATGGAAGGTGCACAGTGAAGCGACTAGAACAGGCATTGAACGACTATCTACGCGTCCGCCGCTGCCTTGGGTACCGGCTTCGCGAACCGGAAGGTCTGTTAAAGAATTTTGTGGCGTTTCTCCAAGCCGAACATGCCCCCTACATCACCAGGAAGCTGGCACTTCGCTGGGCCACACAGCCTGCGAAGGCCCAACCCGCTACCTGGGCTGGACGTTTAGGCATAATACGACGGTTCGCCATCTGGCATAGCGCCACCGAACCTCGCACCGAGATTCCTCCCGTCGGGCTTCTCCCGCATCGTTACCGACGCAAGCCTCCTCACATCTATAGCGACGAAGAGATTGAAAAGCTCCTTCGCCGAACTCAACAACTCCCCTCTCCCCAGGGACTTCGCGCCCGCACCTATACGACTCTTTTCGGCTTGCTGGTAGCGACCGGAATGCGGGTGAACGAGGCTCTTGGTCTGGACCGAGTGCATGTTGATCTCGAGCGCGGGATCCTTCACATCCGGCGGACGCAATTTGGAAAATCGCGTTATGTGCCGGTTCATCCTTCCACGGTGCAGGCTCTGAAAAAGTACTCTGAAGCCCGAGACCGCCTTTTTCCGGCACCACTCATTCCTGCATTTTTCATCTCCGAGAAAGGTCATCGGATCACAGAATGGATAGCGCGATACCCAGCACCGCAAAGATCTTCTTGCAGCGGATCTGCTTGCGGTGCTCCAGAGCCTTCGCCTTGCTCCCGATGCAGAAATCCCCAAGGAAATAGAGGATGTCATTGGCCTTAACGGAGGCGTTGAGACGGTCGAGGATCGTTCGATCCATTTCCTCGACGCTTAGAAACGGTCGATTACAGTAGCGGATTATGTTGCTATGCCCGAAATGAAAATCCGCCGTGAACCATATGTTCGACATGTCTCTTGTGAACTCCCTGGCGACCTAGCCCCATATCAATGATGTTTTGCGTTCCGCTGCGGAACGACTTGCTGCGCCGGAGCCCCCGGCATCTGTTGTGACTGAGCGGTACTTGATGCTTCTGTCGTTCCTTGTCGCACGTTGGCAAACCACGTACCCAACGCGAATCCCAGTGCTAGAGCAGCAGTGGCAACGACAGGCAACCAAACGGCCCAGACCTGCTTTTCCAGCCTAACAAGGAAATTGTCCATCTGTTGCGCCCTAGTGGTCATGCTCTGCAGGAGCGAATCATTGGCACTTCTAATCCTTGCAATCACTCCGATGTCGGGGTGAGCCACTTCTCGCAGCACATTCACAAGTTGCTCTTGAACGGAGCTCATTTCAGAACAAGACTGGTCAAGCGCTCTAGCAGTATCTGGCAGACCGGACTGCTGGAAACACTGTCGCAGACTCTCGCCCAGCAGCTTCGCAATTCGAGGCGGGTCCAGCCCTGTTTCCAATTCCTTCGGCGCTCTCCGGCAGCAACTCCTGCGGTGGCTCATCTGGACCGATTCCCGTTGCCGCGCGCTCCACCTTCGCGACTTCCTGAATCTCCAGCCTCCTGCCACCAAGGCGCGTCCCAACCCACACGGTGAACTCCATGGTCGTAGCCTCCAAAGCCACTAACCGTTAGATTCTGACCGTGGCGCGCTCGCACCCCAACATCGAAACGGTCCCAACACGCGATTTGGTCCCTCGTAACAGATTGAAAAAGCAGGCTTCGTGTGTCCTTAGAGTAAAAAATCGCAGACTTGCTGCCGGAACCCCATAGTGCTATAGCCAGAGAAGAAAGATAAGATGATTCGTTCCGCGCGGTGACAAGCCCCCGGTGCTGTGCGTGAGGGATGCGGGTGGGGAGCGAGAGTATCGAACGGCTCTCAAGTGGGCGTAGCCCACTTGACATATATTCCCACTAGTGTTATTTTGTCCCTATGCCGACTTCCGTAGTCATCAAAAACGACGATTTCCAGTTGATCTCAGAGTTCGCGCAGCCCGATGCGAAAAAGCGCCTGTCGCTGGGAGAGGCTCTCAGTGGCGCCACGGCGTACAACATCTACCGAAATAGCCTCGGCCAACTCATTCTCGATCCGGTAAAGGCCGTTCCTGCCTCTGAAATGTGGCTTTACGAGAACCCGCAGGCCCTCGCCAGCGTGAAACGAGGGTTGAGGGAGTCCGCGGAAGGGAAGAGCGTCTATCACGGCTCGTTTGCCAAGCACGCCAAGGAATAGGCGTGCAACGGAAAATCAAATTCACGCCCACGGCAGATGAGCAGTACAAGGCGCTCGAACATGCGAAAGCTGCGATCTTCGTGCAGGTTCGGAAGGCCCTCGGTTACCTGGAAATCGACCCACACCATCCAAGCCTTAATACGCACGAGTTCACCTCCCTGACTGGTGCCAATGGCGAGAAAGTGTTCGAGGCGTACGCTCAAAACAACACCCCCGGCGCTTACCGCATTTTTTGGCACTACGGCCCCGATGAAACCAAGGGGAAGAAACGAACTCCCGTTATCACCATCGTTGCGATCACACCCCATCCGTAGCACACACAGCTGGGAGTCTCAGCCGTGCGGAAACGCCCTAGGATTTGATCATTTTCGCCGCCGCATCCCAGGTGACTGGCTTCTTGCGGAAATACGATTCGTTAGCCATGTCGCAGGCGATGGCGGCGTTATTGCCAAAGACCGCATCTTCGGTCACCGGCTTGTGCGACCGCACAGCCTGGAAGAACGTCTGCAGGTGCGGACGCACGTCGTCCCAGTCGTGGCCTTTGTAGGCAACGTCCTCGTTCACGGGTTCTTTGCCCAACGGCGGATCGTGCTCTGCATGCCACTGCTTGAAGGCTTGAAGTACTCTTCCCGCATCTTCGCCGGGAAGCTAAAAGCCTCAGTGATCACTTCAAAAGCGGCTAACGGTTATCACTACAAAACCGACCAACGGAAGTAGCCGTTCAGGACTAAGTTGTTTTACCCTGTCGCCTCCGCGGAAGCAAGCATGTTTTTGTCTTCCAGTTCCGCGCGCTCAACGTTTGACGATGTAGTCGTGGAGACCGGCGGTGACGCATCTGTCAATCTGTCACGAATAGACTGTTGTGCCGGTGAGCACAAGCCCGGTCGCCAAGAGAGTCATTACGACGAGCGGAATTAGAATACGTCCGAGACTTCAAGGGGATAGGGACGAGCCAATCACTACCTATTCTGGCCGATAAGCGACATTAGGCCATCCGCTAACGATCCGCGCCACCATATGTAGTCATGGGGCCGCCGTCGAACTCCTTATAGGTCACTGAATAGCCCTTGAGGGCTGCAATCAGCATGGCATGGGTGAGGGCGTCCCTGGGGTAGGACCGTTGCGAGGGGACGAGCATTCCTAACTTCTTCAGTGGTGGGCGGCGTAAGCTCAATGATGCACTCGTTCGTAAGCGGGCGAGCAACCCACCTAGTCAAGCCGCAGAGCCTGTGCTGAAATGCGGGTATGGATCATCAGACGAACGTAGCCACGGCAAAACGACGGACACGGGAAGAGATTCGGCAGATTGT
>Ga0182024_10009936_pt1 | contig 19529 bp, 14 predicted proteins | sample P32metaG_FD_120480 | JGI IMG/M metagenome (GOLD analysis project Ga0182024, IMG submission 120480) | Permafrost microbial communities from Stordalen Mire, Sweden - P3-2 metaG (Illumina Assembly) | ecosystem: Environmental > Terrestrial > Soil > Wetlands > Permafrost | place: Sweden: Stordalen... | reverse complement strand
GGTCACAACCAAAGCTTCCTCCGGGAGGCATTTTTTGTCCAGCCTTTTCCCGCGCAAAGTCAAACAGACCCGCGACTTGTCATCGGTGACACCCGTCCCGCGCTCGGCCGGTTACACCCCACATCAAGCCGCGGACAAACAAGGCCAATGTCCTTAGAGAGCAAGCTATTGGTCACAAACGGACACGTCAAGTTGTTGAGTTCGCCACTCAATAAGGCCATGGTCGTTGCTCCGATTCGAGTATAGCACGCTCAAGTGTCGTCAAGTGAAGTAGAAACAGTTGTTTACGTCGAATTCAGAAGTCTGTTTCGTAGTGAAAAGCTTGCCTTGGGCGCAAGAGGTCGTCGATTCGAATCCGGCAACCCCGATTTTTTGTGGAGTTCCTGTCGATTCCGCGGCACCGCCTTTACCTCTCCGGCAGCGCCCGGTAGAACAGGGCCGGGCACCGGAGTACACTGCCTCAAAGTGCGGCGCGCAGCGGCATGAAGTGAACATGGATGTGATGCTGTCATGACTAACCCACAACCGACTCCCGGCCCCGACGACCAGCGCCAGCCGGCGGTCTCGGCGGAGCCCGAAGGCTTCGCTCGGGTGCGGGAATGGATGGCGGCCGGGAAGTTCAAGCAGGCGGTGTTCACCGCCAAGGAACTGCACAAGCGCGACAACAACGCCGCCTCCGAGCGATTGCTGGTGGAGGCGTACCTGGGGCGGATCGGGCAGTTCGAATCCAAAGGGGCGGTCGAGGACGTCCGGACGTTATTGAAGTTGGTCTATGACCGGTTCCCTGGCTATCGCGACCGGTTGGCGCCGGTAACGGCCCGGCTGGCCGGACTGGGCGCGCGGGCCGCGGCTGCCGAGGGCAAGGTCCCCGAACTCCTGCGCCCGCTGGCGTCCGCCGACCTGGCGCCCGAGACGCGCGAGGCGATCGACTCGGCGATCCGCCAGTCGCTGGTTGACCTTCCGGCGTTGGCCAACAGTTCCGCGCTGCCGGCGGAACATCCCCTGCGCGTGGCCGCGGGGGCGGTCTGGCGGGCGTTCGAGGCGGTCACGTCGGGTCCGGTCCACGAGAGCATCGTCGCCTTGCCCGAGGTGTCGCGGCGCAGCCCGCTGGCGGGATGGAAAATGCTCGTGCGGGCGGTCGCGGCGTTCTACCAGGATGATGACGAAGGGTGCCGGCGGGCGATCGAGCAGATCCCGGCCGACGCGGCCGCCCGGCGCCTGGCGCCGGCGCTGCTGTCGGCCATCGACGGCAGCCCCACCGCCGGCGCGGGGGCAGCGCTGGTGTCGCGCATCCGGGCCGACGACAAAACGTTGCCGGACGCTTTCGCCTTTTTCGAGCGGGCACTGGGAACCAACGACACCTCGCGGATGATTCGCGCGCTGCGCACCGTGATGTCGGCATGCTCGACATTGCGCCCGGACCTGGTCGAGCGGGTGCGCCAGCATTTGGCCGTCCGCTGCGAAATGGACGAGTTCCCCCCGGACGATTTCGCCAAGGCGATTGGCCGGCCCCTGGCCGACGCCTATTTCTGGCGCTTGCTGGCGCGCGGCATGGAAGCTGAAGGCAGCCCCGCGTTTGCCGCCATGTACTGGGAGCGGTTCCTGGTTCATGGCGCGCATGAAGGCTTGTTCTCCGCCAACGGCCCCGAGGCGGCGGCGATCTGCCTGCGCGCCGCCGAGTTGCTGACGCACGAGGGTGCCGAGGAGCTGGAGGGGCTGCGGCATTCCTTCCGCCGGGAATCGACGGTGACGCTTTTGTACAAGGGCCAGCCGCTGGAAATCGCCGCCCTCAAGCCAAAAGACTCCGGCGAATCGGTGAAGCGGTCGTTGTCGCCGGGGTGGCTCTTCCGGCAGTCGGCGGAACTGGACCCCAGCACGAAGGGATTCTCCACCTGGCTCGCCTGGGCCCGGAAATCCGAGCTCCCCGACAAAGGCGTCCAGGAGATCGTGGAAGTCTGGCATCGCAAGCTGCCGTCGGACGTGCAGGCGCCGCTGGAGTTGTCGAGCCTGGCCGAGTCGCGGGGATCGTTGAAGCTTGCCCTGAAGCACCTGGCCGCGGCCGAGGCGATGGACGCCATGAGCCCCCAGGTTCGCAAAGCGCGGCTTCGGCTGACGCTGGGGATCACCTGGGGGCACTTCAAGGACCGCAAGCCCAACCTGGTGGAGAAGGACTTGGGCGAACTGGAGGCGATGCCGGCGATGAGCGACGGGGACCGGCCCGTCTTCCTGGACGCGTTGCGGGCGACATGCCATGCCCTGCGCAGCGATGCGCCCGCGGCCGCCGCGGCGTACGCTGCCCTGGAGCAGCGCGTCGGCCCGCTGCTGGCGGCGGCGCTCCTGCAATCGGTCGCCAGGACCACCCGCCTGAAGCATTTCGACGTCTGGCCGGCCAGGCCGCCGCCGCTTCTTCCCGATCCGCACGTCGTGGCCGATGCGGTGGCGCGGCTCTCGGTCCTGAGGCAGGATTTGCGGATCGAAGTTGCCTTGCCGCCCAATTATGCTTCCATTGTCAGCGACGTTCTCCGCGAGAGGCCGAACCGGCTTCCGGTGGCGAAGCTGCGCGCGATCGGACGGCTGGCTGTGGAGGACTCGGAAGAGCGCGTGGCATACCTGGCATCATCGGCGATGCTGGAGCCAGCCGGCGGGCAGGGCGCAGCGGCGCGCGCCCTGCTGCTGCGGGCCCAGAGCCTGCCCAAATGGGCCCATCAGCGCGTCTGGCAGTGCCTGCGGGCGGCGGCGGAACTGGCCCGGCAGGCCAACGACCCGGGCTTGATCGGCGAAGTGGCCGCCGAGATCGACGGCTACCCGCGGAGCTTCCGCCCCAACACCGCACGCCCCTTGGGCGAAGAATTGCTTGCAGAAGTCCTCAAGCGCGAGCGCGAAGCGGCCTCGTTCCCCAAGGATTCGGGCGATGCTGATCGTTTCGTGGTTGCCATCGACGGCGGCCGTAAGCGCGCGGTCTTCGACGACATGGACCTGTTCGACCTCGATGACGACGACGATGATGATGATGATGATGATGACGAAGAGGATGATGACGAAGACGATTTCAACTTTGACGAAGACGGCCGAGTCAACATTCCGGGCTTGCCCAGGGGCATTCCCACCGAGGCGCTGCCCGTCTTCAACAAGATCCTGAACAAATTCGGCCGCGTCGCCTCGGCTGAGGAAGTGTTGCAGAAGGACCCTGCCTTGGCGCTGGAACTGATGCTGGCCCTGGAAGGCTTGAGCATCGACCCCAAGATGATGAATGAGATGGCAAAGGAATTGAAGAACCTGATGCCGGGCCGGTCAGGCAAGAATCGCAAACGGCGCAAGTGAACGGGCAGGAGCAATCGCAATGGATGAACTTGGCCCGGTATCGACTCTCGACGAAGCGCGGGCCGTGCTTGGCGTGCCGGCCGATGCCACCGCCGAGCAGGTTCGCGCGGCCTACCTGGAGAAAGTCCGCCAGCATCCGCCGGACCGGGACCCCGAGCAGTTCGAGCGTGTCCGAGATGCCTACGGCCGGCTCCGCGACCCACGGTCGCGGGTGCAGCAGGTGTTCGAATGCCCCGACCCGCGAGCCCCGCTGGCAAACCTGCTCGGAAACAAACGGGCTCCCCGGCGTTTTGCCGGGACGGCGGCCTGGATGGCGGTCTTGAAGGAGAAACGGACGTGACCGGCGACGAAGTGATTACCAAGCCAGCCGAGCCCTTGGCGCGCGATGTTTCATCTGATTCCGCGGCCTCATCCGCCGGGGCTCGCGAGGTTTCGGAAAGCGGCGTTGTGAGTGAACCTGGCGGCGAGCCTCCGTTTCCTCCTGACGGTAATGGTGCTGCTGTCGAGACCCGGGTTCAGGACGCTGAGGCCGCTATTACCGAGGACAATTCCTCGTCTTCAGGTGATGCGCAGCGTGTCGATGAGGGTGTTTCCGAGGCCCCGGTTCCAGATTCTGCCAATGGCGCCATCGAGGCAGAGGCAGTCGATTGCGATGATTCCAAGACCCCGGCGTCGGAAGATGTCCTCGCCATCAATACCGAGGTCACGGGGTCCGACAGCATTGTTTCCGAAGCCGATGACTCATCGTACGCGGAAGCCGAGCCTCTTACCGACGAACCAGTTACCGATGATGCCGGCCCCGACGAGGTCCGGCGGCAGTTGGTGAGACGGTTCGAAATGTGGCTCGACCGGATGGCCGAAGGCGAGCCGCCGCCCGAAGGGCTTCCGGAGGAACTGCTCGCCGATGCACTGGAGACGCGGGAACCGGCTGACTCGGTTGGTGCCGACCTTTACTCGGTCTTCGCTGGGCTCACGAAGCTCAGCGGCGAAATCGGTCTGCAAGGGCGTGCCTTCAGGCAATTGGCCGACGTGCTGGCGCCGTCGGCACAGGTGCCGGCCCGGCTGGAACGGCTCGAAGCGGCGCAGAATGCCGTCGCGCGGGAATTGGCGCGCCAAGCCGAATCCGACGAATCGGAATTGCCTGGTTCCGAAGATGTTCTGGCAGTGCTGTTTGATTTGTACGACCGGCTCAATCGCGGCCTGCAGAATTTCGATGCCAGCTACGAGGCCGCGCGGTCGAGCGTCGCTCCGGTAGGGTTCCTGCAACGATTGCGCGGCGGCGGCAAGGCAAACGCCGACTTGCTTGCCGCCCCGGCGGCGGCGATGCGCGAAGGCTACCGCCTGACCCTCTCCCGGCTCGAGGCGGCGCTACTACAATGGGGCATCCAGCGCACCGGCGAAGTCGGCGAGCCGTTCGATCCGCAACGAATGGCTGTAGTGGAAGTGGGAACGGCCCCGGGGGCGCCCGACGGGTCCGTCTTGGAAGTCTATCGTAGCGGGTATGTGGTGAACGGACGTGTGCTTGCCACGGCCCGGGTAAAAGTCGCGAAGGCCGGTCAGGTTAGATAGAGGTTTTCCATCACGAGCCCTCTTCCGGTACTCCGGAAGAGGGCTGGAGATCGTATACATATGACTGAAGTGATTGTGGGTATCGACCTGGGGACGACCAACTCGGAGATCGCAGCGTTCGTGGACGGCAAGCCGCAGGTCGTCGGCAACGGCGCGCAGTTAATGCTCCCCTCCTGTGTGGCGCTTTCGCCATCCGGCGAACTGTTGATCGGGCAGGCCGCCCGCAACCAGATGCTGCTCTACCCCGAGCGCACGGTGCGGAGCGTCAAGCGATTGATGGGGAGCAGCGAGCGCGTCACCCTGGGCGACAAGACCTTCAGCCCGCCGGAAATTTCCGCGCTGATCCTGCGCGAGCTGGCCCGCTGGGCCACCCAGCGCCTCGGCGAGCCCGTCCGCAAAGCGGTCATCACCGTGCCGGCCTATTTCTCCGATGCCCAGCGCAACGCTACCCGCGAGGCCGGGGAATTGGCGGGACTGGAAGTGGTGCGGATCGTCAACGAGCCTACCGCCGCCAGCCTGGCCTATGGCATGGACACCGGCGCCGCCGGCCGCACCGTCATGATCTACGACCTGGGCGGTGGGACCCTGGACGTCTCGGTCGTCCGAATTGAAGGCGAAGTCACCGAGGTCCTGGCCAGCCACGGCAATAACCATCTCGGCGGCGACGATTTCGACCAGAAGCTGGTCGATTTCCTGCTGGAAGAGTTCCGCAAGAAGCACGAGATCGACCTGCGCGACAAGCACCCGGCCGCCTACGCCCGGCTCTGGTGGGCCGCGGAGGCCGCCAAGAAGCAGCTTAGCTTCGAGCCGTTCACCCGTGTTGTGGAGGAATCGCTGGTCCAGGTGGATGGCCGGCCGCTACACCTGGACGTGGAGATTTCACGCGAGAAATACGAGGAGATGATCCGCCCGCTGCTGGACACCACGCTGGAAAGCGCATCCAAGGCGCTATCCGATGCCGGGCTGTTGCCGCAGGCGGTGGATGCGGTGTTGCTGGTGGGCGGGTCCACGCGCACGCCGCTGGTCCTGAGCCTCCTGGAAAAGATGTGCGGCAAAGCGCCGCGGCAGGACCTGCACCCGGACCTGTGCGTGGCCCTGGGCGCCGGCGTGCTGGCCAGCCGCCTGGGCGGCCACGAGGTCGAGCGAGTGCTGGTGGACGTCTCTCCTTACTCCTTCGGTCCTAGCTACCTGGGCGTGATGGACGAAATGGAGTACCCGCACTGCTATCACCCGGTGATCCGCCGCAACACCCCCCTGCCGGTGACGCGGACCGAGCAATACTCGACGGCCTACGACTACCAGACCGCCGTCGAGATCGACATCTACCAGGGCGACGACCCCGACGCGCTGCGCAACGTCCACGTCGGCCATTTCCGCGTCGACGGCCTGACGCCCGTCACCGGCCCCAACGCCGTGCTGTGCCGGATGCGCCTCGACCTGGACGGCATCCTGCACGTGACCGCCATTGAGAAAAGGACCGGCTTGAGCAAGCACGTGGCCATCACCGGCGCCACCCGCCCGCGCGACACCGCCGAACTCGCGCATGGCCGTGAGGAACTGGAAAAGCTCTTCGCCGGGCGAGTGAAAGAGGACGCCGAGGTGGTGGGCCAGAGCGTCCCGCCAGTGGAATCAGCCGCGGTGGACGCCTTCGGGTCATTCGTCTCCCCTGTGCCGGAGAAGGCCGCCCCCGTCGCGGCTTCCACCCCCGTCGCCGCGCCCGAAGAGCCCGCACCGGCCGCCGCCGACACGGAAATCAAGACACTTATCGCTCGTTGCCGCGAGCGCATCTCTTCCATGCACCCGGACGATCAGGAGGAAGCCATCGGCCTGATCGAAGACCTGGAAAATGCCGCGCAGGAGCATGACCAGGCGGGCGTCGAGGCCGCGACCAAGGCTCTGAATGAGTTCCTCTTCTTCGTTGAGGGCCGATGACGCAGATGGATCTACCCCCCCTGCCGCGTCCGGCAAGCTGCCCGGTCTGCGGAGCGCGATTCCGCTCGACGCCGATCTGTTCGCGCTGCAGGACCGACCTCACCCCGCTCATGCGCATTGCCGCCCGCGCCTGGGCAGCCCGGGAACGCAGCCGCTCCGCGCTGAACGCCGGCGATCTGTCGGGTGCCGTGCGCTTGGAAGCACTCGCCCGGCGCTTGCACGGCACATGACGACGTTTTGCAACCAACCGTCCGTGCTCGTTGCCGCTAGGCAGGGGGTGGGCATCCGCGATCACCGCCGCAGCAAGACGGGAATCGCCATGAAGAGCAAGTACGGGCTGTGGAGAAGACTCTCGCCAGCAGCGCGCACGCGGAGTGCAATGAGTGCTCACCGCACGAACGTTCTCACAGTCCGCTCCGCCCCGCACCAGCCCTTTCCGCACGCCGGGCATTTTCTTGCAAACGCTAATGGGTTGTTTCTCGAACGGTTTGCGCTCGATCATTGACACATCGTCGGTCCGCTCTGGCATCCCGCTTGCTTTAACAGATTTCCGTCGGCGAGGAATAGTGTTCCTGCCGAGCAACTCCCTTCCTTTGCAAAACCATAGAGGTCGTACAACGGCGCCCGCAATCGCCCGTCCCAACGGGAATGCAGTCGCAGGGAATGTCGTCATGCTCAACCATTCCGAGCCGCCAATCCCCGCAGATAGCTTGGCGGTCGCCCCCGACCTGGAAAAATATGGGCAGTACCTCCTGCTGCTGGCGCGTTCGCAGGTCGCCCCCCGGCTGCGCGATCCGGTCGATCTGTCGGGGGTGGTCCAGCAGACCCTTCTCGAAGCCCATCAGAAGCTTGCCCAGTTCCGCGGAAGCAGCCCCGAGCAACTGGCCTCGTGGCTGCGGCAGATCCTGTCGCACAACCTCGCCGACGCCATGCGCGGGCTTGGAGCGGCCAAACGCGATCTGCGGCGCCGGCAGTCGCTGCAAGATGCGATGGCGCAGCCGTCGGTCCGGCTCGGGGCCTGGCTTGCCGCGGACCAGTCCTCGCCAAGCCAGCATGCGCAGGGGGAAGAGCGGGCGGTGCAGTTGGCCGACGCCCTGGGGCAATTGCCCGATGCCCAGCGCGAAGCGCTGGTGCTGCAATACTGGCACGGCTACACGCTGGCGCAGATCGCCGCGCAAATGGCGCGTACGCCCGCCGCCGTGGCGGGCCTCCTCAAGCGGGGGCTGAAGCAACTGCAGTCGCTGCTGGGGCCTGACTGACAACGCATTGAGAAGCCGATCATGGAATCATCCGGCAACAATAACCCGGTTAAAGACCCGTTCGACCAGTTCCTGGCCGAGTACCGGCAGGCGGCCGACACCGGCCGGCCGCCGGACCAGCAGGCGTACATCGCGCGCTACCCGTCGTTTTGAAAAGATTTTCTTTTCTTCGCGCCCAATTCCCGCCGCCGATCCGCCTTTGAGCTTAGAGGGCCGACGACGAATCGTCCGCCCTGTGTCCGAACGACTCGATTGAGCATGTCATCAGTGGGCTTCTAGGCTTTGTCTGAAAACTCGTCGGGATTGCGGCGGGGCGGAAATGCCCTGGATGCGAGGCGTCGCGACGAAGCGACTCAACCGAAAGAGTCGTTGAGGAGCGACAACGAAGCAGACCGGGGCATTTCCGCCCCGCCGCGGCCCGTCGAGTTTTCAGACAGAGCCAAAAGGGTCATAGGGAACGAAGTCTCCACTCGAAAGGGAACAGCAATGAAATCGATCAAGAATCCGTCCGGGACCAATTATTCCAAAAACGCCAAGCGCAACGCCTCGGCCGTCCGTCGCGCGGCGGTCGAGACTCTGGAGGGCCGGACGCTGCTCAGCGGCTTTGGCTTTGCTGGGCACGGCCCGGACTTGGGCCAGCACGGGCCGGTGCTGACGCCGTTCTCCGGCGCCGAGAGCGATACGGTCAGCAGCCTGCTGGCCGAACCAAACGGCACTCTGGTGGCCGTCGGCACTTCCAGCGGTTCGCTCGCCCTGGCCCGCTACAACAGCGCCGGAGCAATAGACCCGTCGTTCGGCAGCGGCGGCAAGGTCACCACTGCTTTCCCGGGCGATGCAGCGGAAACGGCCTCGGCGGCCCTCGAGCCCGATGGTAAGGTCCTGGTCGTCACGCCGTTTTACAATAACAGCAACGGCGTCGTAACCAATGTCCTGGCGCGGTACACCACGGCCGGCCAACTCGATCCGAGTTTTGGCACCGGCGGTGAGGTTCCGGTCCTGGCGGGAACGAACGGTTACGATTACGTGGCCGTTCTGCCCGACGGGGAGATCGCGGTGGCGGGGACCACGTACGATCAGAGCGCGTCGTCGTCGGCTTTCGCCGTCGAGGAGTACAAGTCCAATGGGACGCTCGACACCGCGTTCGGGACCAATGGCCGTGCCAATACCCCGATCGGTCCTTCCGGATCTGCAGCCGGCATCGCGGTACAGGGGAAGGACATCATCGTGGCCGGCAGCGCCACCAACGCCACGACGTTTGCCGGCGAAGGGGTTGTCGCGCGGTACACGGCGGCCGGGGTGCTCGACACGAGCTTCGGGACCGCGGGGCTGGCTGCATACCCCGCATACCTCAATGGGAGCATCTACGGCGTCGCGACCGGCCCGGACCAGTCGATCTTCGTAGTCGGCTATGCTTTTACCTTCTCTCCGTCGGCCTCCTACACCACTTTCGTCACCCACCTGACCTCAAACGGCGCCTTCGATGTCGCCTACGGCAGCGACGGGACGGCCACCATCGCGGGTCTCCGCGGCACGGCGATCGCTGTTCAGCCGGACGGCAAGGCGGTGGTCGCCGAGACGACCTCCGCATTTGCCACCACCACGTCAGTGACTCAGGCGGGTGTCGCCCGGCTCACGACGTCCGGCGCCCTGGACGGGAGCTTTGGCACCGCGGGGGTGGTCACCAGCACCCTCACAACCTCGGACAGCGCCGACGCCATTGCCATACAGCCGGCAAACGCCGGGACCAAGATCGTGATCGCGGGCGGCGGCTTCGTCTCCGCCACCGGTCATGATTTCCTCCTCGCCCGTTACACCACCTCGGGGGTTGTCGATCCAAGCTTTGGCAGCGGCGGCAGCGTGACCACCAACTTCGAAGGGACGGTCAGCGCCTATTCCCAGAGCGCCATCTCCGACGGCCACGGCGGAACCCTGGTGGGAGGCGACACCGGGAGCGCCAACGGCGCCCTCACCGTCGCCGATTACCTGCCCAACGGCCATCTCAACCCCAACTTCGGGAGCGACGGCACGGTCCAGGTCACGTTCAACGCCTTCATCGCGACGTACGGCGGCTATGTCGCGCTCCAGAAAGACGGCAAGATCCTGCTCGTCGGGACCTCCACCCAGCCCGGCACGACCAACTACGATTTCGCCATCGCCCGGCTCCTGCCTGACGGCCGGTTGGACAAGAGTTTCGGCGTGGACGGCAAGGTCACCACCTACAGCGGCGCCAGCTTCACCGACATGGGAGTCTCGGGCGGCGTCGTGATCCAACCCGACAGCAAGATCCTGGTGGCGGGGTACACCGAGTATTACGGCGACGGTTACCCATACACCGATAGCGGCGTCGTCGTCCGCTACGACTCCAACGGCAGTCTCGACACCACATTCGGCACCGCCGGGCGCGAGACCTTCCCCCTGACCGGCCTTTACCCCAACCGCACGACCGCCATCGCCCTCGAGCCCAACGGGGAGATCCTCGTCGGCGGTTTTATTACCGACCCCGTCACCGATTACCAGGACTATGTGCTGGAGAAGCTGCACGCCAACGGAACTCCGGACACCTCCTTCGGACCGGGTGGGCAGATCGTCACGGGTTTCTCAGGCTTCTTCTATTACGGCGGACCCCTCCTGCTGCGGCCTGACGGGGACATCCTGGTCGGGGGCACAACCTTCGACCCGGGAACCGGTCAGCAATACATGACCGTGGCGCAGTTCACCCCCGCCGGCGCGCCGGACCTCAGCTTCGGGACCGGCGGCCAAGTCTCCGTCGGCTTCCCCGGGGACCCCAATTACACCGGCGTAACCCTCAGCGACATCGCCATCCTGCCCGGCGGCAAGGTGATCGTCGTTGGCAGTTACGACGCGTACGACCCCACTACATTTCAACAGACGACCGGCGACATCGCCTTGGCGGAGTTCACGTCCGGCGGAAATCTGGACAGCAGCTTCGGCACCGGCGGGTCGGAGCTCTCCAGCTTCGGGGGCGGCCTGCTTTCCGCCGCAGCGGTGCAGGTCCAGGACGACGGGACCTTCCAGGTTGTCGGCTCTTCCTACGATCCGTCCACACAGTTAGACGACTTCGCGCTGGCCGACTATTACCCCGACGGCACGCTCATCTCGGGCATGAGGCAGCATTGGGACTACTAATCAAGAGCCGCAGAGCGCCGCACGCGGCGAAAGTTTGTGAGTCAAACAAATCGGCAAGCGGAGCCCCTCGTCCGTCTCGTGGGCGGCGGTCGAGGGGCTGAAGGGCGGACGCTGCTGACCGCCGGGGTGGTGAACGGGGGAGAACCCATGGATTTCATCAGATCTAATCTCTAACCGTCACTCAGTCTTGGAGAGCAGGTCATGCCTACGGGTTTTGTAAAGTGGTTCGATCCGAAGAAGGGGTTTGGGTTCATCCTCAGCCCGGAAGGCGAGGACGTTTTTGTGCATTACAAGAGCATCGAAGGGAATGGCTTCCGCAAGCTCAGTGAAGGCGAGACTGTCGAATATGAAGCGGCACGCCGCGAGAAAGGACTGGCGGCACAGCACGTCAGGAGATCGATTCGGCGGTAATAGCGGTTGCTCGTTTCTCCCTTTCTCCAGGGCATTTTTCCTTATTTGCGCCCATTCTCCGCGGTCAATGCGCCTTTGAGGATAGTACCTTCCGGCGCCATCTCTATACGTCACCAAAACCGGCGTCTGGACCCCAATAGCGCAAGCGGGTCTTGTTTCAAGCGATTTCAATGCAAAAGACGGCCCGCCTCTTGACCTCTCATCGCAAGGCGGTCCGATTGAATTTGGGTACATGAGCATAACCGGCGACGATTCTGCCGTCGGCCAACGCCAGAATATTGTGGGTACGGACAATTGGTCGGTGACCATATACCCGGTCACGTGAAGACGGTCCCGGACAATCCCGAGGGGTAGATCGCCGGCATCGAGTGCCGCCTTTTGCTTTTTCTTCCGCGCCCATCTTGCGCCGCTGATCCGCCTTTGAGAATAGAGGGGTGGGATCGACGATGAATCGCCCGCCCGCCCGTCGACTTACCGCGAGGCTATCATGTTCCGACTATCAAGCAGGAGCGGCAATACTCTGACCAGTCTTACACGCTCACATGGTGGGCGGCCCGTACTCGAACGCTTGGTCCTCACCTACAACCCCGTCACCAACACCTGGAAACGGGCCGCCTCCCTGCCCATGCCCTGGTCTTCGCTCCACTGCGACACGCTCGCCGTCAATGGAAAGATCCTGATCGTCGGCGGCCAGACCAACGGCGGCTACGACGGCATCTATCTCACCAACATCGACGAGTTCAACTCCGCCACCAACTCCTGGGCCCAGGTCGGGTCCCTGCCGGAGCCCAACGAAGGCCAGTCCGACGCGGTCATCGACAACGAGTTGATCGTCGTCAACGGCACGGTGGACAACGTGGGAGGCTGGGCGCAAGACGAAACGCTCATTAATTCGCAGATAAGTCTGTGACCGCCTTTGTCTGATCTTTTTGCTCTACACATTTTCTTCTTTTCGCGCCCATTCTTCGCCGCTGGTCCGCCTTTGAGGATAGAGGGGCCGACGATGGATCGTCCGCCCCGTGTTCGATCCGATTGTGAGGCATCCATGTTCCGACTCATGAAGCTCTTCGCGGCATTGCTCCTTGCCCCTGTCCTGTGCCTGATGAAGGCCCAGGCGCGCATCCTTGAGGGAACAACCACGATACGCTATCCGCCCGTGTGAGAGGCCGGCTCTTCGCTGCCGGCCTGGGAGTCAGCAATTGTTCGCCATAGCGGTATGAAAGATGTACGATGTCAGAGCATCGCCTGTCTCATGGGAACGCATCGTGGGGAATGTCGACATGTTGAACAGTCCATCGCCGCCAGTTGTCGCCGGCATCTTGCCGGGCACGCCGGACCTGGAAAGGTACCGGCAGTACCTCCTGCTGCTGGCGCGGTCGCAGGTTGACCCCCGGATGCGCGATCCCGTTGACCTGTCAGGGGTGGTGCAGCAGACGTTCCTCGAAGCCCATCAGAAGCTGGCCCAGTTCCGCGGCACCAGCCCCGAGCAACTGGCGGCGTGGCTCCGGCAAATCCTGTCGCACAATCTCGCCGACGCCATGCGCGGGCTTGGGACAGCCAAACGCGAGCTGCGGCGGAGGCAGTCGCTGGAAGACGCCATGGCGCAGTCGTCGGCCCGGCTCGGGGCCTGGCTCGCCGCCGACCAGTCCTCGCCAAGCCAGCACGCGCAGGGGGAAGAGCGTGCGCTGCAGTTGGCCGACGCCTTGGCGCAACTGCCGGACGCCCAGCGCGAGGCGCTGGTGCTGCAATACTGGCACGGCTACACGCTGGCGCAGATCGCCTCGCAAATGGCGCGTACTCCCGCCGCCGTGGCGGGCCTCCTCAAGCGCGGGCTGAAGCAGTTGCAGACGCTGTTGTGAACCTTTGTCCTTTAAGAAAGGAGTTTCCATGTCCACTTTGCATCGTTCCTGGCGGCAATTAATCGGATTCGCGTGCGTCCTCGGCCTCTCCGCCATCGCGATGGCGGCAGAGCCTGCGCCCTCGACCAGGCCGGCGGGCTGAACGGTTACGCGCCCGCCGTCCGGCAGGGTATTGGCGTTCCAGTTCGTCTCCCGCCATTGCGGCTGCCGCAAGGAGCGATCCATGAGCCTTCATGCCGGCAACAATGACCCCGTTGAAGACCCGTTCGACCAGATCCTGGCCGAATACCTGCAGGCGGCTGACTCCGGCCACCCGCCGGACCAGCAGGCCTTCATCGCGCGCCACCCGCAATTTGCCGGCGAACTACGGGAGTTCTTCGCCAGCCAGGAACGATTTGAAGACGCGGCTCGGCCTTTCCGCTTTGAGGCGCTCCCGGCGGGTCAGCACAGTGAGTCCGCCTTAGCGCTAGCCTCCGCGGCGCTGCACGAGGGAGATGCGACGGTAGGCAATCAGACCCTGGCCGTGGGGGTTTCACCTGGGGAGCGAATCCGCTACTTCGGGGAATATGAGCTGCTCGAAGAGATCGCCCGCGGAGGGATGGGTGTCGTATTCAAGGCCAAGCAGGTGCGGCTGAACCGCATTGTTGCGCTGAAGATGATTTTGGCGGGGCGATTCGCGTCGTCCGAAGATATTAAGCGGTTCCAGATCGAAGCGGAGAACGCCGCCCAACTCGATCATCCCAACATCGCGCCAATCTACGAGGTGGGCAAGCACAAGGGCCAGCACTATTTCACGATGAAGCTGGTGGAGGGAAGCAGTCTAAGCGGCCGGGCGGGGCAGTTCGCGAAGAACCACAAAGCCGCCGTGGCGATGCTGACTACGGTCGCCCGGGCCGTCGACTATGCCCACCAGCGCGGGATCCTGCACCGGGACATCAAACCGGGGAACATCCTGATCGATTCGTCGGGCCAGCCGCAGGTGACGGATTTCGGCTTGGCACGCCGGCTTGAAACGACGGGGGAGGAAGCGAGCCTCACACTCTCCGGCGCGATCATCGGCAGTCCCAGCTACATGGCGCCGGAGCAAGCCCGCGGCGAGAAGGGGTTGACCGTAGCCGCCGACGTCTATGCCCTGGGCGCGGTGCTGTACGAATGGCTGACCGGCAAGCCGCCTTTCAGCGGTCCGAACACTTTCACAGTGCTGGAGCAGGTGCGCACCAGCATCCCGGCGCGTCCCAGCTCGGTCAATGCGGCGGTGGGCCGCGATCTGGAGGTCATCTGTCTTAAATGTCTGGACAAGGAGCCGCATCGGCGCTACGCGTCGGCACGAGCGCTGGCCGAGGACTTGGAAAGGTGGTCGCGAGGCGAGCCGATCGCGGCCCGCCCTGCGAGCAGCGCCGAGCGCGCCTGGCGGTGGGGCCGTCGCAAGCCGACAGCCGCTGCACTGGTGCTGGTCAGCACGGTGGCCGTGGCGACGGCTATCGTCGGACTCGCCGTCAGCAATGCGCGAATCCGCGCCCAGCGGATCGAGGCAGTGCAGGCCACCATCCGGGCAGTGGCCGCCGAAGGCGTGGCAAACGAACAAATGGTGCATTCTGCGTTGGCGCAGGCGCGTGGCGGCCGGACCAGCATCGCCGCCGGCCGCCGGTTCGAGGGCCTCTCGGCGCTGGCGGTGGTGGCGAAAATACGCCCTTCGGCAATGGTCCGCAGCCAGGCGGTGGGCTGCCTGGCCCTTGCCGATGCCCGCGTTTTGCAGGAATGGCGCGGCGGCGTCGGCATCTGCTTCAACCACGCCTGCGATCTCTTCGCTGAACGCGATTCCAACATGAACGTGCTTATCTTTCATGTCCCCGGTCCTGACGGCAAGACTGGGCTACCGATGCTCCGCCTGCCAAACTCCGGCCCGGGCGCTGGCAGGCTGCCTCCGGGATTCGGCGGATCGCAAGTAGCGTTCAGTCCGGATGACAGGCTGGTTGCCGTCAGCGGAACGGACGGGCATAAGCGCGTCTACTCGCTCGACGGGCGAATGGTGATCGATATACCGATCGGCCCAGCCTGCGACTTCACGCCCGACGGCGCCGGCTTTGCCGCCGCCAGTCCGGGCGGCCCGATTGTCATTTACGATCTGCATTCGGGAAAGTCGCGCGAGCAAGTGAAATGTGACGCTGGGGACTCCCTCTCGTTCAGCCCCGACGGAGGGAGAATTGCCACGTGGAACTCTTACGAAGGCACCGACATTACCGTCGGCGCCCTGGCAAGCGGGGAATTTGCGACCCTGCCGCACCCGGCGAAGGTGTTTACAGTCGCCTGGCACCCCGACGGCACCCGGCTGGCGGTCGCGGCTAGCGACAGCAAGATTTATCAGTGGGACGTCGCACAAATCGGTCACCCCCTTCCCTTGCCCACTTTGACGGGTCACAACTCCGACGTATACGACGTCAAGTTCAATCACGGCGGTGACCTGCTCGCCAGCTCGAGTTGGGACGACACAACCCGCCTCTGGGATGCCACTTCGAGTGAACCCCTTGTGCGGATCGCCGGCGGCGGAAACCTCAGCTTCAATCCTGACGATAAACGGTTGACCGTTACCGGGTCTGCCAGCGCCAGATACCAGGTTATGGAAGTAGCCTCGGGGCGCGAGCGGCGAACGTTCCTTCCTCCACCGGGCCATCGTGGCCGAGAGGCCGTCTTCAGCTCAGACGGTTTGATCATGGCTTCCGTTGGCATGAACACCGTGCGCTTCTGGGACCTAAGCGATTTCGCTCACTATGTCGCGCCACTGGACCTGCCATTACCCGATTGGGGCCGGTCCGCGGCGCTGTACCCCGATGGAACGGGATTGTTCGTGAGCACAAACTCCGGCTTATGGCAGACTTCAATCACGGACCAGGTCGGCCACCAGATGCTTCCAGACGGCACGGTTGTCCGGCAACGGCTGGTCCAGCCCACTCTGACAAAACTTCTCGACCTGCCGACCCTGGGCGACGGCAAGATCCAATGCAGTGCTGACGGGCGCTTCATTGCGGTGGCGCAGCACGGGCAGCAGCCCCGCGTCGTGAATCTGGACGACCCGCGACATCCCACGCTTCTAACGTCGGCACCCTCAACGACGGCGTACATCAGCATCAGCCACGACCGGAAATGGGTGGCAACCGGCACATGGGGATCCCCTGCCGGCGAACATGTCACCCACGTTACCGTGTGCGATGCTCGAAACGGGCACTCCCAGGAATTGCCCGTCCCCTATGACGCGAATGTCGCATTCAGCCCGGACAATCGCTGGCTCGTGACCTGCACATGCCAGGAGTACCGCTTTTGGGAGGTCGGTTCCTGGAGGCCTCGGCATGGTGTCACCAGGAACGCAAACATAATTGGCGGGATCGCCTTTTCTCCCGACTCCCGAACGGTTGCCATTTCCCCCGGAAGGTACGGCGTGCGTTTGATCGACGCCGACTCCGGGAACGAAATAGTAACCTTTGACGACTTTGATGAAGAAATGCCAGTCAGTTTCAGCCCCGACGGCGGGCAATTGGCCACCTTTCGCCTGAACGGAACGTTCGCGATCCGGCTTTGGGACATTCGCCGGATCCGCCAGGAACTCGGGGAGATGGGCCTCGACTGGGCCGCTCAGTCACTGCCGCCTCGAACAACCGCGCCCCGAATCGACCTGTCGCTCGCCACGCCTTCCCCGCCTGCTGCCGCTCCCCATTCCCCCGGCACGTCGCCTTGATTGCAACACATAACGATTCTGGTCCTTTCACAGAAACTTGGGGTTTCGCGCCCATTGTTCGACGCCATAGTGGCCAACGAGAAACGGATGATTCACAAATGCTTCACCAGCGCATGCCGCAGCAGTTCCGGCCGGTCCCATCGACACACCCGGCGGTTCTGCCAACGACGGGAGCGGCCGGAACACAGCCGGGGCGATAGGGATTGAATCACGAACGCCGACATGTCGTTGCTTGTTAACTTTCCTTTTTCCGCGCCCAATGTCCGCCGCTGTTCCGCCTTTGAGAATAGAGGGGCGGGGCCGACGACGAATCGTCTGCCCGGTCACCCCCTGTTTCGCAGCGGGAAAAGATTCTGGCAGTGTATTTGCCGGATTCTCGCATTGATCCGCGACAACCTGATGCGTGGCAATAACTGATGCTGAGAACAATCATGAAAACGATCAAAAACCCGTCCGGGACACGAAATTCCAAAATCGGCAACAAGATCCCCTCGACCGTTCTTCGGGCGGCGGTCGAGGCGCTGGAGAGTAGGAACTTGCTGACCGCCGTGGTGGTCAACAGCACCTCGGACACGGCCACGGGAGCCGGGGTGGTCACGCTGCGCGATGCCATCAGCGCCGCCAACAGCAGCAAGACGCCGACCACAGTCACGTTCAACAGCAGTGTTTTCAAGACCGCCCAGACCATCACCCTCGGCGGCACCGTACTGGAAGTAAGCGGCAAGGAGCCGGTGAGCATTGAGGGCCCGGCGGCGGGCGTGACTATCAACGGCGACCAAAGAAGCGCCGTTTTCCTGGTTGACAAGGGGGCCAACGCGACGATCTCGGGGCTGAAAATCACCCGCGGGACCCCCTTCGTGCCCGGCGGCGTCTTAAACGGCGGCGGCATCGAAAACGACGGCGCCCTCAAGCTCCAGTCCGATGCCGTTGTCGGGAACACCGGGGGGAACGGCGGCGGAATTGACAACAGCGGCACGCTGGTCTTCAACGACGGCTCGGTCTCGGACAACCAGGGTGGGTCGGATGACGGCGCTGGGGGTAACGGCGGGGGTATCGAAAACGAGCTGGTCGCCGTGATGACCTTGACAAACATCACCGTTTCAAAAAATGCCGCAGACAACTCGGGAGGCATCGAAAACTTGGGCACCGCCACGCTCACTGGAGTCACCGTCGCCGGCAATGTGGCCCAGGGCATCGTTGATTACTTCGAAACCAGGAGTTCCCTCCGTGCGGAGAATCGGCTCGGTAATCGACGTGCCATCGGCCAGCTTGCGGACCAGATCCCGGGCCGCAGTGTTTTCGTACAGTTGATTGATCGTGGTCTTGATGCCGACATTGCGAAAGAGCAGAACGATATCGTCCGGCGAATTGCCAACCGGCATGAGCTTGTGCATCTGAAAAAGGATTTCGTCCGATTCACCCAGGTTGAATCGGCGGAGTTCCTGCAGCTTGCGGCGAAACAGCAGAAACCAGCTAGCCGCGAAGCCAAGCAAGAAGCCCGCCGCTTTGCCGACCGTTTCACTGTGGTGATGCTCTCCAGCGGCTCTTTCAGCAGCCGCCGCGAATTGCTGCAGGCGATTCTGTATGAGCTGCAACTTCCCTATCGTGGGCAGGACGAAGGTGAGATGCGGCTGGCGCTGTTCGAACATCTGAACCCCAATCCAGATTGTCCGGCCGGCGTGCTGCTGCTGGTGGACGAAGCCCAGCGATTGCCGATGCGGCTGCTGGAAGAGCTGCGCATGCTGGGCGACTACGCCCGCGATGGGCAGCCGCGGGTGCGGCTGATTCTGGCCGGCAATCGTAGCCTGGAAGACCGGCTGGCCAGCCCGAAGCTCGATGCGTTGGCCCAGCGCGTCGCCGTGCGTTCGTATTTGTCGTCGTTGGAGCGCGGCGAAACGGCGGCCTACGTGCGTTCGCAGATTGCCGCGCTGGGAGGCCGCGCCGATCAGATCTTCACGCCCGATGCACTGGACGCCATTCAGCAGGCGACCGACGGCATTCCACGCCTGATTAATCAATTGGGCGACCATGCCCTGGTGCTGGCCTATGCCGGCGGCCGGCGGCAGATCGACAAAAACCGGGTCGAGGAGGCATGGTCCGATTTGCAGCAGTTGCCGGCGCCCTGGAACGGGGCCGAGTCCGAGGGTCCTCCAGGCGAGGCCAGCGTCATTGAGTTCGGCGAGCTGGACGATGAAGACGAGCCGGAGGCCCTGCCTTTCAGCATGCAGCAGTTGTTGTGCGACGGGCCGTCTCCGACCGTGAAGCTCGACGAGATCACTGCTCAATTGGCATCGCTCGAAG
>Ga0182024_10009935_pt1 | contig 19529 bp, 17 predicted proteins | sample P32metaG_FD_120480 | JGI IMG/M metagenome (GOLD analysis project Ga0182024, IMG submission 120480) | Permafrost microbial communities from Stordalen Mire, Sweden - P3-2 metaG (Illumina Assembly) | ecosystem: Environmental > Terrestrial > Soil > Wetlands > Permafrost | place: Sweden: Stordalen... | reverse complement strand
GCCCGCGTCAACGCAGCCATAAACACCAGCAGCAGCGCGGTGATGGCCAGGCTTACCCATCGCAAACCGACGCCGAAAATCAGCAACGCGCCCAAGGCTAGCTCCAGCCAAGGCAGCACCCGAGCCATGAATTGCACAACCGACAGAGGTAACATGTTGTACGAATTGATGGCCATGGCGAAGAAGAAATGGTAATCCCGCAGGTGCCACGCGCCGCCGAAGTGCAGCTTGGCGTAGGCGGCAAACATGAAAATGCCTCCGAGCGCCAAGCGGCCCGCCAGCAGCAACGCACGACCGGTGCGGTTGCCCGGAGCGGCCGGGATCGCCGCGGAGCTGGCCACGTGCGTGATGGGGCTCGCCGTGTTCATGTTAGTGTTGCAACAGGTAGTCGAGGTACTGCTTCAGGAGCGCGTAATTCACGCCGCCGGTCGGCAACTGCGTGACCTGCCCCCGGTGGGACACAAAAATCGTCGGCGTACCATCCACGTGTTTGGAGTTGCCCAGCGCCATGTCACTGGCGACAGCAGCATCGAGCTGCGGCCCCTCGGTAGACTCGATCAGTCGCACTTTCTTCATCTCGACAGGCGAGAGTACGCCCGCCAGGATCGGCTCGATCTTTCCGGTAGGCGCCCATTCATCCTGCTTATCGTAAAGAGCCTGCTCCACGGTGGCGTAGTAGCCGGCGGCGGCGGCGGCGTTGAGCCAGTGCGCTGCCTGATGCGAATAGGTGTGCATCGAAAGCGGGAAATCGCGGTGTATCAGGTACACCTTGCCGGTCGCAACGTAGGTATCAATCAGCTGCCGCGTAACCGTTTCGTAGAAGAGCCGGCACTGCGGGCACTGATAATCGGCGAAGACTTCTATCGTAATGGGCGCTTCTCGCGAGCCCAGTGACTTCGCTGCAGTCAGGTCCGCCGGAGTAATTCTGGCTTGGCCCCAAAGCGGCCCAGTCGATGCAAGGGCCCCGAGAGTCGCTAGTGCGAGCCCGAGCCCAATCACAGAAAATCTCTTCAGTCCTTCGCTCACGACTCCTCCCCAATCAGATTCGAGGTATTTGCGGGTTTGCTCAATGGGGCGTCATTGTAATCAGATGCGAGCCCAGATAAAAGTGTTTGGTGACGAATTGTCAACCCTCCAGGCGTCAACACTCTCGCAGTCTGACGGAAGGGAGACGCCTTCGTTTCCCCGCTCTAAAACCCGATCCCAAGGTCAAAGCGGCACTCTCTTGACGGGGTGAGGATGGAATTCAAGCGATTCTCGCAAGCGACAGATTCAATTGCCCTTATTTAATTAATTCATTACTTGACAATGGCGCGCTCAAGTCTTATACTCGCCCTCGTGTCATGCCTGCTTAGCCCAGGCCCGCCAGCACAATGGGTAAAGCAAGAGCGGAGGACCGGTTAGAATGAGCAAGATTATTGGAATTGATTTGGGCACCACAAATTCTGTTGTAGCTGTCATGCAAGGTGGCGAGCCGGCAGTCATCCCGAACCAGGAGGGCGCTCGCACTACACCTTCGGTTGTGGCCATCACGAAGTCCGGGGAGCGACTGGTCGGGCAAGTAGCCAAGCGCCAAGCCGTCACCAATCCGGAGAATACGGTTTATTCGATTAAGCGCTTCATGGGCCGTCGTTATGACGAAGTGACCGAGGAAGCAAAGCGCATGCCTTATAAAGTGGTTCGCGGGCCGCATGATGACGCTCGCGTCGAGATTGCCGGCAAGACCTATAGCCCGCCGGAAATCTCCGCGATGATTCTGCAGAAGCTGAAGACGTCAGCGGAAGATTTCCTGGGTGAGAAAGTCACCAAGGCGGTGATTACCGTTCCGGCCTATTTCAACGACGGTCAGAGGCAAGCCACCAAACAGGCGGGCGAGATCGCTGGACTGGAGGTTCTGCGCATCATCAATGAGCCGACCGCCGCTGCTTTGGCGTACGGCCTGGACAAGAAAAAGGACGAAACGATCGCGGTCTACGACCTGGGCGGTGGAACGTTTGACATTTCCATCCTCGAAGTCGGCGAAGGCGTGGTGGAAGTGAAAGCCACGGCGGGCGATACGCATTTGGGCGGCGACGACGTCGACCACATCATCATGGAGTGGATCGTCAGCGAGTTCAAGCGCGACCAGGGCATCGACCTGGGCAAGGATCGCATGGCTTTGCAGCGTCTGAAGGAGGCGGCGGAAAAAGCCAAAATCGAGCTCTCGCAGGTTTCGGAAACAGAAATCAATCTGCCTTTCGTCACCGCGGATGCGTCCGGTCCAAAGCACTTGCAGCTCAAACTGTCGCGATCAAAGCTCGAGCAACTGATGGAAGATCTGTTGCAGCGAACCGTCGGACCGGTGAAGCAAGCGCTTTCCGACGCCGGGCTCACGGCCGACAAGATTGACGAGGTGGTTCTCGTTGGCGGCTCGACGCGGATTCCGCGCGTCGTGGAAATCGTCAAGAATCTGTTCGGCGGCAAGGAACCTCACAAGGGAGTGAATCCAGACGAAGTCGTCGCTGTCGGCGCCGCGATTCAGGGCGGGGTGCTGGGCGGAGAAGTAAAGGACATCTTGCTGCTCGACGTGACGCCGCTTTCGTTGGGCGTCGAGACGCTCGGCGGCGTGATGACCGTGCTGATCCCGCGCAACACAACGATTCCGACGCGCAAGTCAGAGACTTTCTCCACCGCTTCGGACAATCAACCGTCCGTGGAGATCCACGTACTGCAGGGCGAACGCAAGATGGCGCCAGACAACCGCACGCTCGGCAAATTCCACCTCATGGGAATTCCGCCGGCGCCGCGCGGCATGCCGCAGATCGAGGTGACGTTTGACATCGACGCCAACGGCATCTTGAACGTCTCGGCTAAAGACCACGCCACGAACAAGGAGCAGAAGATCACCATCACCGCTTCGACAGGCTTGAGCAAGGAGGAAGCGGAGAAGATGCGCAAGGAAGCAGACGCGCATTCCGATGAGGATCGCAAAAAGGTAGCTGAGGTTGAGGCGCGCAACGCCTTGGATACCCGCGTCTATCAGATGGAGAAGCTCTTGCGCGAAAACCGCGAGAAGCTCTCCGAGGCGGACATCAAGCCTCTCGAAGAGGCCATCGAGAAGGCCAAGAGCGCACTCACCGGAGGCACCGCGGAAACCATGCAGGCTGCCACGCAGCAACTGGAGGCAGCTTCACACAAGGTGGCGGAGGTGTTGTACCGTGCCGCAAATGCGTCAGGAGCAGCGGCTGCAGGCGCAGGTTCGGATGCAGCCGGCGGACATGGCGCTAGCGGTTCCGCTGGCCCGCAGAAACCCGCCGAGGGCGAAGTCATCGACGCGGAATACGTCGATGTGGATGACCCTAAGAAGCCGAACTAACACACCGCGCGGGAGGGAATGAGGGGGGCGATGGCTGAAGGAATCAATCGGACGGGGCCTCCTGAGGCGACCCAGAAGTTGCGCGAAAACTTCTATTTCGTCCAGGTGCCGTTATCGGAAACACCGTCGGCCGATTGGAAGCGGCTTTTCTATGACGCACAGCAATCGCCCCCACCCGATTTCCCTCCGCGCGCTGTGGAGATGAGCGGTCATGTGTTGCGCTTTCGTTCCGATGGCGAAAGCGTCGCACAAAAAATCGCCTGGATTGACCGCTGGATCGATCGCGCCAACCAGAAGGAAGCGGGCATGGGCGCGCGCTTCGAGGAAGAGAAGCGGCGGCGCCGGGAAGAGATGCAGCGCGAACAGGCTGAACTGGCCGAGTTGAGCGTGCGTTGGTCCAAACTGTGACCGCAGGGTAGCGCGGAATGCCGGACCGGACCGGTGTTTCCTTCCGCGCGGAGATCAACACGCAATGGCGACGACAACCAAACAAGACTATTACGAACTGTTGGGAGTGCCGCGCAAAGCGGCGCAAAAGGAAATTCGCCAGGCTTACCGGCGCCTGGCCCGCAAGTTTCATCCCGACCTGAATCCCGGCGACAAGGCTTCGGAAGAAAAGTTCAAGCAGGTTCAAGAAGCCTACGACGTCCTGTCGGACGCCAAGAAGCGCCAGGCGTACGACCAATTCGGCTTCGATGCCGAACGGCGCGGCGCCGCACCGCCGCCCGAGGGGACCGCTGGGGGCGACGTGCATTTTGACTTTGGCGGGTTCGATTTTGGCGGAAGCGGCGGCACGAATTTCCGCGATCTGTTCAGTCAGTTTTTCCGAGGCGGCGGCGTTGCTGAAGCCGAGCGGGATACCGAGCCCGGCTCCGACCTGGAATATCAGATCGAGATCAGCTTTTGGGAAGCCGTGCGTGGCACCGTGAAAAGCCTGACGATCACTCGGCTGGAAACATGCCCCACCTGTAACGGCTCGGGCGCGGTCGGCACGCCACAGGTATGCGACGTATGTGGCGGAAGCGGCCAAGGGGCGCAGACGAGCGGCAAGATGCGCTTCAATGTCGCCTGCCCGAAATGCGGAGGAACCGGACGCATACGCACCGTCTGTCCAACATGCCGGGGCGAAGGGCGCGTCCGTCGAGCGGATACCATCGAGGTACGCATACCAGCCGGCGTGCAAACCGGCTCGCGCGTGCGCGTCGCAGGCCACGGCAACGCCGGCACTCACGGCGCACCCCCGGGCGATCTTTACATCGTCACCGAAGTGCAACCTCATCCTTATTTTGATCGTCGCGGCGACGATCTCTACACGGTCGTACCCATCACGGTCTCGGAAGCGGCGCTGGGCACTAAGATTGAAGTCCCTACGCTCGACGGCCGGTCGCTGCTGCGCGTGCCGCCGGGAACCAATAGCGGGCAGAAGCTTCGCCTGAGGGAAAAAGGCGTGCCGTCCGTCCGGCAGCATGGCCATCGGGGAGATCTCTACGTCGAATTGCAGGTGATTGTCCCCAAGCCCGTGGACGAGCGTGTCCGCAATTTGCTGAAGGAACTCGCGAAGCTGGAACCGGAAGATCCGCGCGGCGACCTTTTCGCGCGGGCTTCCTAGACCGGCGGAAGGAGAGAGCCAGGGCCATGCGCAGTCCGAGAAAAAAGAGCCGCGCGGGCTACATGATCAGCTCCGTCGCGGAGCTCTACGGGCTACATCCGCAGACGCTCCGCCTCTACGAACGGGTCGGTCTGCTGAAGCCCTCGCGTTCGCAGGGCAATACACGTCTTTATACGGACGCCGATCTGGAGCGCCTGGAGGTGATTCTCACGCTCACGCGGGAGATGGGCGTGAATCTCGCGGGGATTGAGATCATCCTCAACATGCGCGAGAAAATGGCGGAGATGCAGCGCCAGATGCAAGCCTTCACCGTGTTTGTGCGCCAGGAGCTGGCACGCAGCCTGGACTCGGCGCGGCAGAAGTCCCCGCAGAATGCGCTGGTGAGGCTTCCGGCGCCCAAGGTCATCCGCACCCCGAAATAGCCTTACATCAAAACACCTCGCGCTGGCGCGTCATACGTTTCCCTCCGCTCAAGCGATTTTCACATTCCCTTTTTTTCCACTGCGGTCGCGCCTTGCGCGCCTCCCGCGCCGCACCTATGCTTGTCTGCCATGGCCCAGCCCGACTGTCCAATTTGCGGTGGCACGGGGTGGCGTCTGGTCGACCGCGTGGACGCCAATCAGCAGGCCGAGCGCGTTGTAGAGCGCAAGAACGCGACCCACGGCCCGTCTTCGGCAAGCCCTCGCTTTACCTGGGCCGTGCCCTGCGACTGCACCGGCGGCGATCGCGTTTCGCGCGCCCTCGTTCGCGCGCGGATTCCGCACCGCTACGAGCATTGCGATTTCGAAAATTTCGACACCGACCTATGGGGCGGGTCACCGGAAGCAACCATTTGGAATCGCAGCCTGGCCCAGGCCCGCGTGGTGATCGAAGCGTTTGCGCGAGACTATCCCGCCAGCGCCGAAACCGGCCTTTTGCTGATGGGCCCATGCGGTGTGGGCAAAACGCATCTGGCCGTAGCGACATTGCGCCAAATGATGATGCGCGGCCACCGCGTGCGTTTCTACGACTATCGCGAGCTGCTGAAGGACATTCAGGCCAGTTACAATCCCGATCACCCCATCAGCGAGCTAGCCGTGCTCGAGCCCGTTCTGGAGGCCGAAGTCTTGCTCCTCGACGATCTAGGAGCCAGCAAGCCTTCTCCCTGGGCGCTGGAGACCATCAGCCACATTCTCAATAAGCGCTACAACGATAAGCGCATTACCTTGCTCACCACCAACTACCTGGATGACGTCGAGACTTCCTCGGCGCCGGCGCGTTTGCCGTCGGGCCAAACCATAGCCGCCGCGCGCGAGGAAACGCTCACGGATCGCATCGGCCAGCGCGTCCGTTCCCGCCTCTACGAGATGTGCCGCACCGTCGAGATATCCTCAGCAGACTATCGGCGGGAGATTCGCCAGGCAGGCCGTTTGCGTTCCTAGGTTCGGCTCGGGGCACCACTATTCGTGGCGCTCCTTCGATTGACAGCGCTAGGCGGCGCGGGTATTATCACGCGGATACAGTTTGTGGGCTTGTTCCCTTCCCTTGGCTCCAGTCCCAGTGAGCGGGTTCCTTCTGACGACTAGGACCCGCCGCAACGAGCAGGGCAAGGTATCTCTTGGAGATTGCAGAGTGTTTTCAGAACCCTCAAATCCCGAAAATGGTCTCGCCAGCGCGTCGTCAGCGACGGCTGCAGCTCCCGTATTGGCTCCAGAGGCAGAGGCAGCGCCAATCGTGGCGGTGGCCTCGGAAGGGGTGAATACCGGCGGAGAGAAACCTTCCGGGGAAGGCAGCCCCGCGCCAGCGAGTCCATCAGAGGCCACCGGTGTTCCGGATGCCGCCAGCGCCTCAGAATCACCCGCCCCCGATGCAGACGCGTCCGCGGACTCTGAAAGCGGCCTGCCATCGAACGAAGAGCTGAATCAATTCATGGATCAGTATGCCGCGCCGCAACAGGCTCCGACCGAAGGAGAGATTGTCGAAGGTCGAGTGATTGCGGTGGCCAATCTCGGCGTCGTCGTGGACATCGGCGGCAAGTCCGAGGGACTGATTCCTGCGCAAGAGTTCGTCGAGGTCAGTGACCCTACAAAGCTTCTGCCTGGCCAAACCATTGAAGTTCAGCTCACTGGCGAGCATAAGGAAGGCTATGTTGTCCTCTCCTACCAGCGCGCGCACCGCCGCCGCGTGTGGGCGGACCTGGACAAGGCCTACCGCGACAAGGCGCATGTGACCGGGAAAGTGGTGGACCGCGTAAAAGGCGGCTTGGTGGTGGACGTTGGAGTTCGGGCGTTCCTTCCTGCGTCGCAAGTGGACCTCCGGCCCCTGCACGAACTCGATGATTGGAAGGGCCGCGACATCGAAGTTCGCGTGCTGAAGCTCAACCGCAAGCGCGGCAACGTGGTGGTCAGCCGCCGCGCGATTCTCGAGGAAGAACAACTCGCGCAGCGGCAGAAACTGATCGATTCGTTGGCTGAGGGCCAGATCTTTCACGGCTCGGTGAAGAGCATCACCAGCTACGGAGTCTTTGTGGATTTGGGCGGAATCGACGGGCTTCTGCACGTCTCTGATTTGTCCTGGGGCCGCGTGACGAATCCAGCCGATGTGGTGCGGCCAGGCGAAGAGATCGATGTCCAGGTGTTGAAGTTCGACCGCGAGAAGAATCGCATCTCGCTGGGGCGCCGCCAATTGCTGCCGGATCCCTGGGCCACGGTGCCGGAGCGATTTCCAGTCGGCGCGCGAGTGCAAGGCCGGGTGGTAGGAACGGCGGATTACGGCGCGTTCGTGGAACTCGAACCTGGCGTCGAAGGCTTGGTACACGTTTCCGAGCTGAGCTGGTCGAAGCGAAAACAGCATCCCTCGAAGCTGGTGCAGATTGGCGACGCGGTCGAGGTGGTCGTGCTCGAGGTGCGGCCCGAGCAGCGCCGGATCTCGCTGGGGTTGAAGCAGGCGCAGACCGATCCCTGGGTGGAATTGGCGCAGAAGTATCCGGTAGGCTCGAAAGTTAGCGGCCGCGTGCGCAACCTGACTGAGTTTGGCGCCTTCGTCGAAATTGAGGAAGGGTTTGACGGTCTCATACACGTCAGCGATATCAGTTGGACGGGCCGCGTGAAGCATCCGAGCGACGCGCTGAAGAAGGGCGACACCGTCGAAGCCAAGGTGCTCAAGATTGACGCACCGAATCGCCGTGTTTCGCTGGGCATCAAACAGCTCAACGATATCTGGGCCGATTGGTTTGCGGCGCATAAGGTCAACGACTTGGTACGCGGCAAGGTCTCCAGGCTCACCACCTTCGGTGCATTTGTTGAGCTGGCCCAAGGCATCGAAGGCCTGTGTCACATCTCGGAGATCGAGGAACGTCGTCGCGATAAGGACGCGCCGCAGGCGAAGGCAGCCAGTGGCTCTCCATTGGCGCCAGGCCGCGAGTACGATTTCAAGATTGTGAAGATCAACCTGGACCAACACAAAATCGGCCTCAGTTACCGTGCGGCCATCCGGCAGGCTGAGCGGCGCGAGGTGGAGGACTACCGGTCGTCGAAATCCTCCTCCACGGCTACGATCGGCGATGCGATTTTAGCCAAGCGGAGCCTATAGCGGCGGCTTCCCGGCCGCAGGGCCTGTGGGCTGGCGAAAGTTCTTCCCCTTACGGCCAATTGATGATATGCAAAGGCCGCCGGTCGGGCGAAACTAGGGACGTGTTCACCCAAATACTGCGGCGAACGGGAGTTTGTCTTGTCTGAACCAACTGCCATGCACGAAACCGTGACCAAAGCCGATTTGGTCGAGGAGGTTATTCGGGCCACCGATCTTCCTCGGAAAGAGTCGGAGGCCATTGTGGAGACTATATTTGACTCCATCATTCAGGCGCTGCAGACCGGAGACAAGATCGAAATTCGCGGCTTTGGCAGTTTTCGCACGCGCCAGCGCCGAGGCCGGGTCGGCCGCAATCCGAAAACCGGCGCCAAGGTGGAAGTTCCGCCCAAACGAATTCCGTTCTTCAAGCCCAGCAAAGAACTCAAGGATTTTGTCAACGGCCAACTCCCGCCGGCAAGCAAACCTGCTCAACCCGAAGCCCCTCCGCACGGATAGCTCACCAGCATGGACTATCTTTGGACACCTTGGCGGTATCGCTATGTCAGCGCCATCGCGAAGGATGATCGCTGTGTCTTGTGCGACGCTCCCGCCGCCAACGATGACGCCCACACATTCATCGTGTTGCGCGCAAAACACAATTACGTCATCTTGAATCGCTTTCCCTACACGTCGGGACATGTCATGGTCGTGCCGTACGAACACCGATCGACACTCTCGGCCTATGACGCTGAGACCTTGTCCGAGATGATGCAACTTGCGGTCCGTGTGCAAGCGGCGCAGGAAAACCTGTACCACCCGGACGGCTTTAACCTCGGCATGAATATCGGCCGCGCGGCCGGCGCCGGCATCGCAGGACACATCCACTTGCACGTGCTCCCGCGTTGGATTGGCGATACCAACTTCATGACCACGACGGGCGAGACGCGCGTCGAACCCGAGGGGCTTGAGGTCACCTACAAAAGGCTGCGCGCCGCATTAGCGTCTTAGCTACGGTCTTGCTGCGCGCAGCATCATCAACGGAAATCCGGCGAGGAATTTCCCCTCTACTTACAACCGTTGGCTGCCTGTTCAAGTTGCGCAAAGAGGCGGTTTTGCAGGTCCCCCTTGTCAACGTTCAGCCGGTGTATTTGGTCTTTCTCGACATCGAACTGAACCTTGAATCCTAGCTGACGGAACATGCCCGCTTGTCGTTGCATCTCATCGCGCCAGTCCGGGTCGTGATCGCCGGCGTGCATGTAAATGCACAGCGGCTTCAAGGCTTGTATCTTTGACATGTCATCGTCGTACAGCATGCCCGGATAACCCGTGACGGACAAAAAATACTGCGGGTAGCGCACGGCGATGTGGAAGGCACTCAGGCCGCCGTTGGAGTGCCCCGCGAGGAACAGCTTTCCGCCTTTGACTTTATAGTCCCGCAGAATTTGATCCAGAAATGCCGGAAAAATGCGGTCGCCCCCCTCAAAAAACAATTGGCCGTCGGGCGCGGCCGGGCTCACCACGATGTACCCTCGCCGCTCAGCTTCCGATCGCCAATCACGCAGCGTCTGCTCGACGATATTCATCGTCTGGCCGCCGCCGGTGAACACCAACAAGGTGGGATAGGTGTGCGTGGGATCATAGCCATCGGGTAGATCGACGCGATATGTGACCTTCAACCCATTAAATGTGCCTGTCTTTTCGATCGTGCCCGCCCGGGAAATCGCGCTACACAGAACGCACGCCAGCAGCGCGACCACTGACAGCCACACCGGACGGCCTTGCGCGACAAACCTTCGACACAGTCTCTTGTTCATTTCACGCCGCCTCGCGACAATTCTTGCGCCTTGCGAATCCGCTGCACTGTGAGAACAAATTTTCGCTTTGACCTTCCGGCCCGGGCGATAACTTATACCCAACCTCGCCTGTATGCAATGCGCCCTAATTACGGTGACGCTCCAGCGAAAAGTACCGTGGCCTTTCGCTCGATTCCCGCCGTAAGTGTATGCTGCACGTATGCTGGCGCTCGATTGCCAAGCCGCTTTCGACTCGCTTCACCTGGAAGAATTTTTGCATGCGCTGCCGCCGCGACCGGCTGTGGTGCTGGTGGAACCGCGCGCGAGTCTTGCCGCTCGGCCGCTGCTGCTCCGCACGGCGGACCTTCGCCGCCGCCTCCGCCTTTTACTGGGGCCGCCCGAACCGGGCTCGAAGCGCGTCAACCTCCGCGAATACGCCGCCGGCATCCGCTTCCGGCTGACCGGTTCTTCTTTTGAACAGGCCTTGGTCTACTGGCAGCACGCTCGCGCCCTGTGGCCCCGCGTATATCGTGAGCGGCTGCGGCTGCGCCCCCCGGCCCTGGTGAAGATGAACCTGACGACGGCTTATCCCCGCGCATACGTCACCCGGCGCGTGTCGCCAAGCGGATTCTACTTTGGCCCCTTCGCCTCGCGCCGTGCAGCGGAGGGTTTCCTCCAACCGCTCCTGGACCTGTTCCGCATTCGGCGCTGCCAGATCAAGATTCGGCGTGATCCAGCTTTTCCCGGCTGCATTTATTCCGAAATGAAAATGTGCCCGGCGCCGTGCTTCGCCGGTTGCACGGAGGAAGAGTACGCTTCCGAAGTAACGCAGGTCGTCAAGTTCTTGAGTTCCAGAGGCGCCTCGCTGTCCCAGGAGTTAGCCCGTGAACGGGAGACGGCAAGTTCCACACTCGATTTCGAGCGAGCCGCTGCACAGCATCGCCGGCTGGAGAAAGTAGATGCGGTACGTCGGGGCATGCCCGAATTAGCGCGGCAGCTGAACGTGCTTGACGCCGTCGTTCTCGAGCGGGCGTCCGAGAAAAATACGATTGCCGTTTTTCACGTGCGTGCCGGCCGCATCGCCGACCCATTTCTCCTGCGCTTCGACGAGCTGGCGAGCCACTCGCGCTCAGCCGAGGAAATTATTCGCGCCGTGCTGCAGCCCTCAGGCGACGAAGTGGACCTCACCGCGGCAGGATCCAGCGGCAAGCCAGCCAGGAGCGAGTTCGCTGGCGATGGAGCCAGCGCGGCGGAACTCGAGGACCATCTTAGTCTTCTAGCGCGGTGGTTCTACGGCAGGCCGCGCGAAGGAGAAATCTTCTGTCCCGCAACCACGCCGGACGGCTGGCCCTACCGTCGCATCCTGCGCGCCTGCGCACGATTGCTCGCGCCGCGCGATGCCCAAGCGCCTTCCTAGCGTGTTTGTTCGGGAGGCTGAGCGCGCAATTCCCATTGCGCATTACGGACCGCGATGTTACGTTCCGTCAGAGCCTGAACCGCACACTTCCGAGAAAATTATGCCCAACGAATCCGAGCGCCGCACCTCACAGCGCTTCACCATGTCCCTGGCACTGAAGGTCAGATCCAATGGCCCTCTGGGGATGGTCGAACAGCCCGGGCAAACCCGGGACGTCGGCTTCCGCGGCCTCTATTTCACGACCAATGCTGACTACGAGCTAGGCAGCGAGATCGAGTTCATCTTGACCTTGCCGAAAGAAGTCACCCAGTCGGGCGACGTAAACATCCGCTGTCGTGGCCGTGTGGTTCGCACCGAGCCCGGCAGCGACAACCGGGGAGTCGCCGCTCGAATCGAACGTTACGAATTTCTTCCCGAGAACGCCTGAGCACGCCCGCGCGGGAGTTCCTTCAAATCGGCTGTACAATATCGCTCCCGGCTCTTTCGTTTCTCTCGCTCAGAAGATGTCAGGAGGGATCGCGCGATGGATCGTTACGACGTCAAAGCAGCGCTGGAAGAACTCAACGAAGAGGCGCTCTTGCCGCATCCGGTGCGCCTGCGCGATATGATTCTGCGCGTCCGTCTTGGCGCCAGCGATGCGCTCGACATCAACCGTGAGTTCCAGAGTTACCTGGCAGCCTTTGGCCAGACGCAAACAATCGCCCGTGAGATTCTGCAAAAGCTCGCGGTCGGCGAGCCCAAAATACCTGAGTGAACCCGGTACCGCCAAAGCTCGCACACAAAAGCGGACCTGAATAAAGCGAGAACCTGGAAATCAGGCATGCGACGTCTGACCCTGCTGATAGATGCGGATGACACCCTCTGGGAGAACAATGTCTTCTTCGAGAGGACCATCGAACGCTTCTTGTCGCTCGTGGAACCCTTTGGCTATGCGCGCGGTTATTCCCGCCGTATCCTCAACGAAACCGAACGGCTCAATATTCGCCAGCACGGGTACGGCGTTCGCAGCTTCGGGCGCTCGCTCGAGGAAACCTACTCGAAACTGGCCGGTAGCTTGGCGCAGCGCGACGCGCTCCGCGAGGTATCGGAGATGGTCGCCGAGCTCGAGACCACGCCGCCGCGCGTGATCGAAGGCGTGCCTGAGACTCTCTCCTACCTCTCCGCTCGTCACCGCATGATCGTCTTCACCAAGGGGGAACCGGCCGAGCAGGCGGCCAAGGTGGAGCGGTCCGGGCTGCAGGAATTCTTCGAAGCCATCGAAATCGTTGCGGAAAAGAATGCGCATACCTACCAGGACTTGATCGATCGCCATCATGTCGTGAAATCGCATGCCTGGATGGTGGGGAATAGCCCGCGCAGCGACATCAATCCGGCTCTGCAAGCTGGCTTGAATGCCGCCTTCATTCCTCACCCCGCGACCTGGGAGCTCGAAGATCAGGAATTGCAAAGCGGTTCGGGAAAACTGCTGATCGTCGCGAAGTTCCGTGACCTGCGGGACCACTTCTAGGCATCGCATTCCCGGGCCGATTGTATGATCCGCTCGTCGCGGCAGAGCAGCTAGGAAAGGCAAAAACGTGCAACGAATCGCCGTCATGGGCGCCGGCGCCGTCGGATGTTTTTTCGGCGGGATGCTGGCGCGCGCGGGTGCTGATGTCACGCTCATCGCCCGCGGCCCGCACTTGGAGGCGCTGGCTCGGAATGGCCTGTTTCTCGATAGTATTCACTTTCAACAGCGAGTTCCCGTGCGCGCGTCGGCTGAGCCGGCCGCGGTTCGCGGCGCCGAACTGGTGCTGTTCTCAGTGAAAACGATCGATACCGAAACCGCGGCTAAGTCCATCGCACCCCATCTCTCTCCGGGCGCGCTCATATTGAGCCTGCAGAACGGCGTGGACAATGTCGCCAGGATTTCGACCGCCGCGGGACTTTCCGCACTCGCATCCGTCGTCTACGTCGCCGCCTCGCTGCCCGAACCAGGTCGCGTACGGCATGCCGGCCGCGGCGATCTCGTGATTGGCGATTCACCAGCGCAACAAGCCGCGGCCATTCGTGACACCTTCGAGCCCGCAGGCGTGCCTTGCCGTTTGAGCGACAATCTCGACGGTGAACTTTGGCAGAAACTCACCCTCAATTGCTGTGGCAACGCGGTGAGCGCGCTGACGCGATCCGGCTATGGCCCGGCGGTCCGTAACCCGCCTGTGCGCGAGGTCATGCAGACGGCACTGGACGAGGCGCGGGCTGTCGCGAGGGCCGCCGGTGTGCGGCTCCCGGACGACGGTCCTGAAAATTCCGCCAATGCCATGAACCTGCTCGAAAACTACGGCTCCGCCACGTCTTCCACCGAACAAGATATTGCGCGGGGCCGTCGCACCGAGATGGACTCGCTCAATGGCTACGTAGCGCGGCGCGGCTCCGAACTCGGTGTCCAAACGCCCGTAAACCGCACGCTGTACGCGCTCGTCAAATTGCTGGAAGAAAAATCGCTGGGCGCTGCGCCGCAGTAGCGTGGGCTAGGCCGCCCGTGCAACGTGGTAGAAGCTGAGCGCCGCGGTACCCTGCTCCAGTACCCGCACGCGTTCGAGTTGACCGGCAATCGCTGGCAACTCGCGACGGCGCTCGTGCTCCAGAATAAGCCGGCTGCCGGGAACCAGGAGTTCCGATTCGCCGAGAAGATCGAGCACATCGTCGTATGCGTCCGAATTCGCGTACGGCGGGTCGGCAAAGACGAAGTCGGCCTTCGTACCGCGCCCAGCGAGCCGCTCGATAGCGGCACAGGCGTCCTGCGCGAAGATCTCCGCGGTCCCGCCGAATGATTTATTCGGATCGTCGTGGGGACCTGCTAGCGGAATGCTTAGCGATTCCAGATTGGCGCGAAGCAGCGATGCCGCGGCTCGGTGATTTTCGGCGAAAATTGCGCGGCGCGCGCCACGGCTGAGCGCTTCGATTCCGACTGCACCGGAACCCGCGAACAAGTCCACGAACACTGCGTCTTCGATCTCCGGCCCGAGCACATTGAATAGCGTCTCACGCAGCCGGTCGCTCGAGGGCCGCAGCGCCAGCCCGCGCAACGTGCGCAGTTTCCGGCTGCGATACGTTCCGGCGATCACGCGCATCGGGCGCCGCTTCGGTTGAGCTCTGGCAGCACGCTAAGCGATAGATCCATGGTCTAACCCACCGACGCCAGCTGATAACGGCGCTGCCATTCCGAATCAAGACCGCGCAGCATGCGCAGGCGCCGGACTTCGGCTTCGGGGTCTTCCACCAGCGCAAATGCTTCGCGGCGCGCCAGATCCAGCAGTTCGTGGTCGCGCAGCGGGTTCGCCACATGCAGCCCCAAAGCGCCGTGCTGCCGCGTGCCGAAAAACTCCCCGGGCCCGCGCAGCCTCAGATCGGCTTCGGCAATGGCGAACCCGTCGTTCGTCGCTACCATCGTGTCCAAGCGTTCGTGTGACTCGCCTCGCAGCATTTTCGGCGCCACGAGAATACAGGTGCTTTTCTCGGCCCCTCGTCCGATGCGGCCACGAAGCTGGTGCAACTGCGCCAGACCGAAACGCTCCGCATGCTCGATGACCATCACTGTCGCGTTCGGCACGTCCACGCCCACCTCGATCACCGTCGTGGAAACAAGTATGTTTATCTGGCCGCGCCGGAAGCCCTCCATGACTTCTTCCTTCTCTTCACTGCGCATCCGCCCGTGCAGCAAGCCCAGGCGTAATCCCGAAAATTCGCCCTTCCGCAGCCGCTCATACTCGACGATCGCCGCTTTCAGTGAACGCTCCGCTTCGGCCGACTTCGATTGTTCGATGACCGGATACACGATGTAGCCCTGCCGCCCACGGGCCACCTCACGGCGGAGAAAATCCCAAATGCCTAGCAAATGTTCAGGCCCAGACCAGCGCGTCTGCACCGGCGTGCGGCCAGGCGGCATCTCGTCGATCACCGAGATGTCCAGGTCGCCGTAGAGCGTCAGTGACAGTGTGCGCGGAATCGGCGTCGCAGTCATCACCAGCACGTCTGGCCGCTCTCCCTTTTCCGTCAGGCGCTTGCGCTGCAGTACGCCGAAGCGGTGCTGCTCGTCCACGATCACCAGACCGAGGCGAGCAAAAGCGACCGGATCCTCGAGCAGCGCGTGCGTCCCGACCAGCAGTTGCGTTTCGCCGGAGCTGACTCGTTTGGCTACCTCGCGCTTCGCCGCGGACTTCAATCCGCTGACCAGAAGTTCGACGCGATAGCCCGCCGGCGCGAACAGGCGTTTCGCCGATAGATAATGCTGCTGGGCCAGGATCTCCGTGGGCGCCATCAGCGCCACCTGCCAGCCGTTTTCGATCACGATCGTTGCGGCTTCCAGCGCCACGATGGTCTTCCCGCTGCCGACGTCCCCTTGCAGCAGGCGGTTCATCGGCCGGGCCCGCTCGAGATCGCATGCGATTTCCGCCAGTACGCGCTTCTGCGCCGCAGTGGGCTTAAACGGAAGAATGCGCTTGAGCGCTTCTCGTATACGCGGTTCACGCACTTGAAAGGCAATGCCGGTTTCTTGCTGCGCTTGTTGTCGCCGCAACGCCATGCTGAGCTGATAAAAGAAAAACTCCTCGAAAATAAATCGCTGGTGCGCCGGCGAACGAAACTCATTGAGCGTTTCGATCGGCACATTGGGCGGGGGAAAGTGCACGAAGCGCAGGGCATCGTTGCGCGTGGGAAACCGGTAGCGCGCCAGCAACTCCGCGGGCAGAGGGTCGCTCGCCGGCGCGGACATACCAGCCAGCGCCGCATGAATCATCCGCCGGATCGTGCGCGAACCGATGCCCCCGATGGCTTCGTAGATGGGAACGATGCGGCCGACTTCCGTCGAGTCGGCGGTGTCTTCGCCGAGCGACTCGTGCTGCGGATTGATCATTTCGATGCGGCCGGGCCGGTAGGGATCAACTTCCGCTACGCCATGGATCACCAGGCGCTGTCCCGGGCGAAAGCGTTTTTCGAGGTATTGGCCGTGGAAGAATCTGCAAGGCAAAGCGCCGGTTTCGTCGCGCACCAGCAGGTGAAAGATCGCGCCCCGTCCCCTCGAGTAACGAACCAGCCCGGCATCGGCCACGATGGCCTGAATGGTGTACGTTCCACCCGGCACAATTTCGCCAATCTTGCTGAAGTGGATGCGGTCCTCGTAACGAAATGGCAGGTAGCCGAGGAGATCGCCAACGCTGTGAATGCCTCGCTTTTCGAGCAGCGCGGCTCGTTGCGGCCCAACGCCCTTCAGGAATTTGACTTCCGTGCCCGAGCGCAAGTCCATCTCGCTTCTATATATATCACCGTCATCCGCGTGCCACCGGCAGACTTGCATTCCCAGCCTGCCTTTGAAAAGATTGAGCGAGCCGCTGGGAACCCGCGCGCAACGGCCGAGGTCTCGGAGAAAATTTTGTCCGCTGAGTTTTCCCTGCAGGATCCTTCATCCAGATACTTAAACGCCCGGGACATGCGTGTACTGCTCCTCTGGCTGCTGGCTGGCCTGATCGGCGCGGGCGTCGCCTATCGCTATTTCTTCCAGGCTTTCCCCGAAGCTTCGGTGAGCTTCAAGGTGACGCGGGCCGCCGCGCTCGATCAGGCGCGCGCGTTTGCCGTCGCTGAGGGCGCATCGCTCGACGGATATCAATCCGCCATCGTCTTCAACGTGGATGATGATCCGAAGACCTATCTCGAACGTGAGCTTGGCCTCGAACAGGCCAACCATCTGATGTCGTCCGAGGTCAACGTCTGGTTCTGGGATGCGCGGTTCTTCAAGCCCCTCCAAAGAGAGGAATTCAGCGTTCGCGTCGACCCCGCAGGGCGTATTGTCGGCTTCGAGCATACAATCGAGGAGGCCGCTCCAGGCGCGCACCTCGAACGTCCCGAAGCTCTTGTTCGCGCCCGGGCGTTTCTCCGGGACACCCTGCACACGCCGCTCGAAAACTACACGTTCCTGCCGGAAGAGGCCAATTCCACAGCGCGTCCGAACCGCACAGACTGGAGTTTTACCTGGGAGCGCACCGGCTTTCGTGCCAAGGACGCTCCCTACCGGCTGAGCGTCCAACTCGAGGGCGACCGCATCGGCGGGTACCAGGAATTTCTAAAGGTGCCTGAGGCGTGGCTGCGCGATTACGCGCGCCTTCGCTCGTCTAATGATTTTATCGAAGAGATAGCATTGATTCCCTACGCGCTGCTTTTGGGCGCGGCGATTTCGGTGATTTTGGCTTTGGGCCGCCGCGGGCTCGTTCGCTGGACCGCCGGACTCAAAGTGGGCCTATTCATCACGTTTCTTTATTTCGTGAACCAGATGAACCAGTGGCCATTAACGCGCGCCGGTTACGATACCAACGGATCCTATTCCAGCTTCTGGCTCGGCCAGATCGGCGTGGCAATTGTTACGAGCATTTCGCTGGCACTGCTCGTGGTCGTCGCCGTCCTACCCGGGGAGCCTCTGTATCGCGTCGGACAGCCCGATCGCTTGCGCCTCGGCGCCGCATTCAGTTTGCCCGGGCTGCGCACGAAGCAGTTCTTTTGCTCGGGTGTGATCGGCCTTTGCTTGGCGGCCGCACACATCGGGTACGTGGTTTTGTTTTACGTCATCGGCCGGCGAATCGGCGTCTGGGCGCCGCAAGACCTGCAGTATTCCGATACATTAAGTACGGCTCTGCCCTGGTTGTACCCTCTGACGATTGGTGTCTACGCCGCAGCCAGCGAAGAACTCCTTTTCCGTCTGTTCTCCGTCCGCTTCCTGCTGCGCAACACTAATTCGCGAATTCTGGCCGTAGTGCTTCCAGCCTTTGCCTGGGGCTTTCTGCACTCGAACTATCCCCAAGAACCGGCCTACACGCGTGGAATCGAAGTCGGCCTGATCGGCATCGTAGCCGGCCTGGTGATGCTGCGCTGGGGCATTCTCGCCACGCTTACATGGCACTACACGGTGGACGCTTTTCTGGTCGGCTTGTCGCTGATGCGTTCGGCCGGCGCTTACAACCGTATCTCGGGAGCCGTGGTCGGCCTGGGCGCGCTGATTCCAGTGGGCATCGCAGGCATTCTCTACCTCGCGCGCGGGGGGTTCGCCGACGAAAGCGCCCTGCTCAATCGCGCGGAGCCTCTTGTCGAACCGCCCGCTGTTACGGAGGCCACAGCTCCGGCCTCGTCAGCCTCTGGCTCTTCGTACACTTCCATTCGGCCGAACCTCTTGGCCATTCTTGTCTTTTGCGGGGCACTCGCCGTCGCGCTGTTCGCCGTGAAGACTCAGTCCCTCGGCGATTTCGTGGCGTTTTCGCTGGATGCCCATCAGGCGGAGGCGCGCGCGAACGAAGTTCTCCGCCAGTGGAAAACGGATCCGGCTGGCTATTTCCACGCGGCCACCATCCAGTACACATTCGATCCGCTTGCAGCCGAATACCTGCGCCGCAGCGTCGGAATCGACGGCGTAAACCGCATCTACCGCGATCAGGTGCCATCGGCCTTCTGGACCATCCGCTACTTCCGCGATTCGCAGAAAGAAGAATATCTCGTGGTGCTGCGGCCGGATGGCGCGCTGCACTCTGTGCACCACGTCCTCCCCGAAGCGGCTCCTGGGCCAAGTCTTTCCGACGATCAAGCCATCGCGCGAGCCAGCGCCTTCCTTCGCGATGAGAAAGGGCTCGACCTCGCGCAGTGGAAGCTCGTGGGGAACACTTCCCAATCTCTTCCCGCTCGCACCGATCACACTCTCACGTGGGAGCAGATCGCTCCGCTGGCGCCGCCAATGGGCACCGACGGAGGCGCCCACATCCGTATCGAGCTCAAAGTCCAGGGAGATGAAGT
>Ga0182024_10009934_pt1 | contig 19530 bp, 19 predicted proteins | sample P32metaG_FD_120480 | JGI IMG/M metagenome (GOLD analysis project Ga0182024, IMG submission 120480) | Permafrost microbial communities from Stordalen Mire, Sweden - P3-2 metaG (Illumina Assembly) | ecosystem: Environmental > Terrestrial > Soil > Wetlands > Permafrost | place: Sweden: Stordalen... | reverse complement strand
TTGTCTTGAGCCCTTTCCGAACGCGATCATTCGGCTCGAGCGCATTCGCGATAATCCCGGCAACGGTACAGGCAATCCCTGCGGAGTAGCGGTCGTTGGAGTTACGCCGACAATCCTCAACACGGCACCTAATGACTTCTGGCCTAACGTGTTATTCGATACGCGTGAAGGGACGCTGCGCGACGTTTCGCCAGGCGGCAGCATCGGAGCAGCCCCGACGATCAACTACGCCCAGATGGTCACTCCTGGCGGAGTCATGCATTACGTGGAAGTGGATGCCGGGAACGTAGCGAAGTGGCTCGCCGGGACTATTCCCGGCTCCGGGCACATATCCTTCGATCCATTAACCGCGCCTAATGACTACACGGTGTACGTATCAGACCGGCGCGGGAACTGGGCCCAGGCGGGCAGCCTGCCGGCACCTTGGCCTCCGCTGTCGGCTTCACAGCACGAAACCGGCGAGTACGGTTTTGGCGACTTCGTAAATAGCTCCACACCTAGCGGTTGCCCAGACAAAACGCTGGAAACCGCGGAAGACCTCGATCAGATCGGGACGGGTTATCTATTCGTATATGGCCAGGATCCCGGCCAAGAGTTGTTGCCGTCCAACCCCGCGCCTCCCTATCCTCAAGGCGGAACGCCCTGGACCGGCGGTTACAACCCACTGCCCGGCGTGTCAACTCCGGGGACGACTACATCCGGGGTAGGGGTCGGTAACGTCTTCGCGCCATACCCCGGTTGTAACGTAACGACGAATCCGTCCGGTTCACCGCTGTGGCCGGGCGTGTACGTCATTCATGCCAATGAAGCCCGCGAAAATCCCGCGTTCTTCTTCCGCCGCGCGGTAAAAATTGTGGATGGGAACTGGTTGCAAACCGGCCCTTGTCCCGGTACCGCTGGCGCTGCGGTGGTGAACTGCGGCCTGACCATCGCCGCTGAAAATCCAATCTATGTGCAAGGTGATTTCAACGCCAACTCTGCAGGAAACGGATTTAACGATCCGCATGTGGCGACGTCCATCGTCGGTGACGCAGTTACTCTACTGTCTAACAACTGGAACGACGTAAACAGTTTCTCGACGCCGTTCAACATGAATAATCGCAACGCATCCAGCACGTGGTATCGCGCAGCGATCGTGGCGGGCAAAGGCATCTCGTTTCCGCTACCTAGTTTCGCCCTCCAGGACTTTGGCACCGACGGCGGAGTGCATAACTTCCTGCGCTACGTCGAGAATTGGGGCGGCCAGAACCTCAACTATCTGGGTTCCCTGATCAGCTTATACGTGAATCGCCAGGCGATCGGCGTATTCAAGTGCTGCACCACGGTCTACAGCCCTCCAAATCGTGCCTACACCTTTGACAACGAGTTTTTGCAGCCGCAACTTCTGCCGCCGCGAACACCACTGTTCCGCGACGTCAACACCACCGGCTTTACGCAACTGCTTCTGCCGCAACAGTAGAACCTGAAGCGAACAGGTCAAACAACAAAAGCCAACGCCGCACCACGGCGTTGGCTTTTTGATTTTTACAGCCAGCAATCCGCGGGGCGTTATTCGGAGCGTTGCAATTGCAGCGGCTTCTGTTGTGAAATCTTCTCGGCCACGCTGAGCATCTCTTCGTGAATGTGGCCGTTCGTGGCAAGGATGAGCGGTCCGCCCAGCGAATACGGTTGATTCGAAAAGTCAGACACTTTGCCGCCCGCTTCTTGCACCAGTAAAACTCCCGCAGCGGTATCCCACGCCTTCAATCCAAATTCCCAAAAGCCTTCAAAACGGCCCGCCGCGACGCTGGCGAGATCGAGTGCTGCGGATCCGTCTCTCCGCACTCCGTGCGATCGCATGGTGAAATCACCGTAGTACCGCAGGTTGGGGCTGCCTTTGCGATTGTGCACGGGAAAACCTGTGCAAAGGAGGCTCGTCGAAAGCGTGGGAATCTTCGATACCCGGATCTTCTTCCCATTGAGTGTGGCGCCTTCACCGCGAGCTGCAGCGAAGAGTTCCTCATAAATCGGATTATAGACAACACCGGCCGCGAGGGCGTTGTTTTCTGTCAATGCCAAAGACACGCAGAAGCACGGATAGCCGTGCGCGAAGTTCGTAGTACCGTCGAGCGGATCGACATGCCACCGGAAACCGGATCCTGAAGTGGTTTCATGGCCCGACCCTTCTTCGGCAGCGATAGCGTGATCGGGGAACAGCTTGGTCAGGCGAGCGACGATAGCCGACTCGGAACGCTTGTCAGCTTGGGTGACCAGATCCACCTCGTCGCCTTTATAGGAAATGTCGGCGGGACGCGCGAATTCTTCGCGCAGGATTTGGCCTGCTTCGCGGGCGATCTCGATGGCTGCTTGCAGATAATTCTTAGACATTCAAGAATTGAAAATCTTGTCGATAAAGTGCGTCGCTCTTACTTTACCATTTGCGGTTCCGCCGTGGTTGTCAGGCAGACCGCAAATAACGGGTTTGTTCGAGCAAGAAAGGAGCGCGATATAAATTACTGCGGACCAGTCAGATACGTTTTGCGATGGCGCGCTTTGTAATTATCGAGCACTCTGACTTCAATGCTCCGATAGGTGTTGGCTGGCCCGCGAGGATTGGGATAGTAGCCTAGTCGATATTGCGTGCGCAGCTCGCGGTCGATGCGATCGAAAATAATGTCGAGATCCTGCCCGGAATCCGGGAAGAAAATCGCTCCGCCGGTGGTGTCGGTGATGGTTTCGATGGCGTGTTCCCCTGCCGTGTTGCGGCCACTTTCGTTTTTTACTGGGCGAACGATGATGGAATAAAGAAGAGTATTGGCACGCACGGCTTCTTTACGAGCGGCATCGAAATCCGTGCGGCTGGTCGTTTCGCCCGCATCAGTTACCAGAATGATGACCCGGCGGCGGTCTTCCCCGCGGTGTTCGAGAGCTTTTGAGCCCAACAGTAAAGCGTCGTAGATGGATGTGCCCGCCCCAGCCGGAATCCGGTGTACCGCATTTTGCAGCGAGGCCACATTCTCGGAGAACCCTGCGATTTCGTGTACAGATTCATCGAAGGAATACACCGCTAGGCGATCTTCGGGCCGCAGAACTTGAGCGATGAAGTGCGCAGCCGCTTGCTGCTCAAAAGAAATTTCCTTGTGCGCGCTGAGACTCGCATCGATCATCAAAGCGATGTCCAGGGGCTGCTTGGTTTCCGATTCGAAAACCTCGATCTTCTGTTTCGCGCCTTCTTCAAAAATTTGAAACGCTTCAACCGGCAAGTCCGGAGCGGGTCGGTTGTTATCGTCAAGCACGCTGACCAGCACATTCACGAGATTGACGCTTACCTTAATTCTCGAACGTTGGGCAGGATCATCGGCGCTGGTCGTGCTGTCCTCATTGTTTCTATTAACCATTACGCCGGGATTCGGGTCTGGCTGCGTGGAAGTTTTCGATGAACTGCTGGGTTTGGACTTTCTTGCCCAGGGCGGGCGATCGGAGTCGTCCTGAGGCAAGGCTATCGCTGCAGCGAATAAGAGCGCGGCGGCTACGACGGCGACTTTGTGTGTACGAAATCGACGGGTCCGCATCCAGTGTCTAAGATGCGGTTTCAGGCGCGGGAGTAGCCGAGGGTACCGGCGGCATCTCCCCATCTGCCCACACAGAACCATCCTCGAAATACTCCTTCTTCCAGATCGGCACAACGCGCTTGAGGGTATCGATAGCATAACGGCAGGCGTCGAACGCGGCGGCTCGGTGAGGGGCGCTGATGGCGATGAACACGCTCGTTTCACCGATTTCCAGTCGGCCCAGGCGGTGAACCATTGCCACCGCGTGAACGGAGAATTGCTCGTGGATGTTGGCGGCGATCTCATGCATCTTGGCGAGGGCCATCGGCTCATAGGCTTCGTACTCCAGATAGAGCGTTTGGCGGTTTCTCGAGTGATCGCGGACGAATCCGTCGAAGACTACCATGGCACCGTCCCCGGAGCCACGAACGTGGGCCACAAAAGCCGCCGGCTTTATAGCTTCGTGGACTAGTTGCACGAGGTCTGCAGCGTGCTGGGCCATGAAACGCTTCACCCGCCGCTTACGGGCGGCAGGAAGGCCACCTCGTCACCACTGGACAGAGGACTATGCCAGGGAACGAGCTCCTGATTGCGCGAGACGACGATGGAAGAGCGATATTGCTGGAGCAACGGGAAACGGCTCACATATTGGGCGAACAGCGATGCGATATCCGCGGTTGCGGGGAAGTCCAGACACTCCTCGGCGCAACCCGCGATCTCTTTGAGGCGGCCGAAGAATAAAACTCTGACGCGGATCGTTTGTGAAACAGAGGGCATCTGAGGATTGTAACCCGCACCAATTGTGGCGGCCAGTGGCACTGGCGATATCCTTGAGGACACCATGAACATTCTAATGACGGGAGCTAGCGGCTTGGTTGGTACGGCGCTCGTCACGGAGCTTGCGCGTCAAGACCGCACGATTTATCGCTTGGTTCGGCCAGGTGCCGCAAAACCAACGAAAAACTCGCCAAACGTTCTGGACCTGCCATGGAATCCCAAGACCGGCGACATCTCCTTCGACGGTATTCAGCGAGAACGCAAATTTGAAAACGCGGATGCGGTCATCAATCTGGCGGGTGCCCCTGTCGTCGAGGGGCGTTGGACGCCTGAACGCAAAGCGCTGTTGCGATCAAGTCGAGTAAACACGACGCGAGGGCTTGTGACTGCACTAACTAACCTGAGCAAACGTCCTCGCGTGATGATTTCGGCCTCAGCGATTGGCTATTACGGGAATCGTGGCGACGAACTTTTGACCGAGAGTAGCGAGGGAGGAAACGACTTTTTGGCTGATTTGGCAAAAGAATGGGAAGGCGAAGCCAAACAGGCGGAAGGCCTCGGCGTGCGCGTCGTCTTGCTACGTCTGGGAATCGTGTTGGCGAAACATGGCGGAGCGCTCCCAGCGATGATGACGCCCTTTAAAATGGGTATGGGTGGGAAACTCGGGTCGGGACGGCAGTGGATGTCGTGGGTCGCGTTGGATGACGTTGTAGGCATTATCTGCAGAGCGCTTGACGATGAATCATTTTCCGGTGCGGTAAACGTGGTAGCTCCGGAGGCGATTCGAAACTCGGACTTCACGAAAGCATTGGCTCACGCGATGCATCGACCGGCGATCTTCGCGGCGCCTGCGTTCGTGCTGCGATTGGCGCTTGGCGAAATGGCGGATGCAGCGCTGTTGGCAAGTGAGCGGGTGGTGCCCGAAAAATTGACAAAGCTGAGGCATCAATTTTTGCACCCGAAGCTCGATGAGACGCTGCAGCACCTCTTGAATTGAGGACGGCAGTCGTTGGCCTGCTCGATTTGGTAATTCCTTCACCATTCCAAATTGGAATTTTTGATGGCTCAATGTTCCAAAGCGGGATGAATCGTAGGTGTTCAACTTTTCAAAAATCGCGCCATTCTCTCTGCGGCAGAATGATGCCTCGCAACTCTTCGGCTAAACGTCTGATTGTAAAACTCTAATTCTGGCAATAATATACTTGACACACAAGGAGAATCAGCGTAGGATTTATTCATGAGCGACAAACTCCAGCTTCCCAAGACGTTGCAGGAAGCAGTTGTTTTCTTCTCCGATCCTCGCCGCACTTTTGACTATGCGGTTAAACTCCGCTGGCCGGATGGCAAGGTCACTTGCCCGCGCTGCAATGGAACGGAGCATTCGTTCATCTCTACACGGCTCCATTGGTTCTGCAAGGGATGCAAGAAGCAGTTCACGGTCAAGGTAGGAACCATCTTTGAAGATTCCCCTATCAGCATGGACAAGTGGATGATCGCGGTATGGATGATCGTCAACTGTAAAAACGGAATCAGTTCCTACGAAATACACCGCGCTTTGGGTATTACTCAAAAGTCGGCATGGTTCATGATGCATCGCATCCGACTGGCCTTGCACAAGAAGGATTTCGTTCAACTGGGCGGGGATGGCAAAGAAGTGGAAGTAGATGAAACCTTCATCGGTGGCCTTGCACGGTCATGCATAAGGGCACTCGCCGTCTCACAGTAATTGCAAGCAGCCCCACCAAAGGAAAGACTCCAGTTTTCGGGGTTTTGGAGCGTGGTGGCGAAGTTCGCGCTCATGTCATTCCAAACCGAAAGCGCCACGCAATTGAAACTGAGATTAAGAACCACGTCGCCGCTGGCAGTGCCCTGTACAGCGATTCCCTGGCATCCTATGCTTTTCTTCCCCCTCATTATCGACATGAAGTCATTGACCATGCGGAAGGATACGTTCGCGGACAGGTTCACACCAACGGACTCGAAAACTTCTGGAGCCTTGTGAAGCGTGGCTTGAAAGGAACCTATATCAGTGTCGAACCGTTCCATCTCTTCCGCTACCTCGATGAGCAGGTCTATCGCTACAACAATCGGGCTACGAAAAATAACCCAATGAATGACGGAGACCGTTTCCTGAAAGCCATGAAAACCATTGCTGGCCGTCGTATCACTTACCAAGAATTGACTGGCAAGGGCACCGATTCAATACACCACGATCCGGCAGGGACGAGGCCAGCGTAAAGCGGCCTAATCCTTGCCCTTTTTAGCTTTCTTGGCTGACTTCTTCGCAGTTACCACCGTTTTTGGTGTACGAAACAGGGTAATCATCGTTTGCTCAAAAGTGTTTTTGGCGATTGGACCTTCGTGATATTTAAGTTTGCTCATTGTGTCGGGCTCTGGTTGGGAGCGGGTTTCTTCTTGGGCTTTTTATTTGGCTGCCCTGACGTTCGCGTGTTGTCCAAATCTTTGATTTTCACCTCATTTTCCCCCTTGATTATGGTCTCTGCTCCGTCCGTCTTGATGCCATTGATGTCCACTTTGTTGTGACCTTCTATCATCACTGCCACCGGCGGGACTGTCGAATAAAGGGCATCCGACATTCGAATAAGTACAGCTCCCATATCTGCGATTTGTTGTAGTTCTGTGACTGCATTGGGCTGGCCGTATTTATCCAAAACTTCGTCGGTGAGCTCGTATTTAGCCAGTTGGCTGCGGAGTGCCTGAACCCTAGGCAGTTCTTTCGTTCTCCACAGTTCCAAGAGCTCTGGGATGTTCAGATGCGAATAATTTCCGGCGAGTTCGCCAAGTCCCTTACCTACATAGCGAGCGTCGGCCGCTAGTGAGTGACGCTCAATTTCCTTTTCTTTTTCTGATTGTTGAGGCGGAGCCTTGGCCAGTTGTATCTGTTGCAATGCGGTTTGCCTACTAGTCGCCCAAAGTTCTAACCGATATAAGGCATAAATGATTAGAACTGAAGCCGTAAAACCCAAGACTGTGCGCCATTTTCGCCGCACCGGCAATAATGTCGCGCCGATGAAAATTAGCCCGATTATCCCAACAGTAGTTAGGATGAGAAAACATCGTGCGCCGATCACGCTAGCGATCCCACGCATTTGTGTGTACTGACTAAATGTGAAGAAAACGATTCCGAGTAGGGTGGCGGCAGAACACCCCAGAACGAAGTTCCTTTTGATCTTTTTCCCTCGCGGTGACTCCCACAGAAATTTAGCGGGATATATAGGGCTGGTCGCCATATCTCGAAGAGGGGTTGTCGGGTTAATTTGACCGTCTTCCGGTGGGATAATATCCAGCGTCTCGGACATGCTTCCTTCCATACCTTCTGTGGATACTTCCCGCAATTGTCACCCTTCTGACGCTTGTGCGTCAAGTATGTTATTGCCCTAATTCTCCACACATCGCTTCGTCATTTGTTCCGGACAATGATTTCGTTCTTGGCCGTCCGCCTGCAATGCCATGGACATGCGGCCCTTTCCGCAAAATTATTTGGCTCGTGCGGCGCAAAAATTCGCCGAGCGCCTAAGTCTTCCCGTATTTTTAGCTGCTCTCGTGCTATGTGACGGCGGCTGTGCCGCTGTCCGATCCTCTCCTTCTACGCCACCCACCCTGGCCATCACGGTGATTTTAACTGCATCGAGCGCATCGGTACTGCTGGGCAACCCAGTCACATTTACAGCGACGGTCATGAACAGTTCCGACACCGCCGTGTCGTGGAGCGTGAATGGCACTGCAGGCGGGAACGCGAAAGTGGGAACCATCACAACATCGGGTTTGTATATCGCGCCTGTCGACTTGCCGGAGTCCCCAAGTGTGCAAATTTCCGCGACCAGCCACGCGGACAGTACAAAGTCAGCGTCCGCCACCATCACGGTGCAAAGCGACATCACCGTGACGATTACGCCAACTGTGAGTTCCGTTGAACTTGGTGCCGCGCGAACGTTCGTGGCCGACGTCATCAGTAGCTCCCATCCGGACAAAAGTGTGATGTGGAGTTTGACCGGAGCATCCTGCTCGTCGGCGTGCGGTTCTGTGGATTCGAACGGCAATTTCACCGCACCGCAGATCTTACCTTCACCTGCCACGGTTACCTTGGTGGCACGAAGCAATGCTGATCCTTCGAAGTCGGCGTTCGCAACGATTACCGTCACCAGTAATTTCGCGCTGCAACTGGCGGTGCCGTCGACGGTGGCGGCAGCAGCAACCGCGACGTTCATCGCCACGCTCACGCCCGTACCCGGTTCGAATCCGAGCACGGTGCTGACTTGGAATTTATCAGGTAGCGGATGCAGCGGGCCTTCGTGCGGCGCATTGACGGTCTCGACAATTCGTTCGGCCGGGGGAAACGCCAGCGCTGTTTCCGCGAGCTACTCTGCGCCCACTACGCCGCCAAATCCAGACTCAATCACCGTTACGGTCACACCTCTGGCGAATCCTTCCAAAGCTGTACAGCAGACCTTCGCGATTCAAGGCGGCGGCTCGACAGGAACCAGCGTTGTGGTATCGCCCGCCGTTGCGACGCGTGCGATCAATCACCGCGTAACACTCAGTGCGCAGATAAATGGAACATCCAACACGGGCGTTACCTGGAGTGTGGACGGCTCTCCCGGCGGAAGTGCTGCGAATGGGCAGATTTGCGTGGTGGGATCGAATCCTTGTCAGGTCGTATCTAGCGGCAATCTTTTGCAAGTTGACTACGTCGCTCCCTCGACGGTGCCAGCGACCGATCCGGTCACCGTGCAGGCGACCAGCGAAGCCGACACCACCAAGAGCGGCGCTTCCCAAATCACGATCATTAACCATGTGTTGGTGTCCGTTCTGCCTGGCAGTGCCGAGCTTGCGCCGCTCGCACAGCAATCTTTCGCGGCGACCGTACTTGGTGCGACGAATCAGAATGTTGTCTGGCAAATTCAAGGGTCGGGCTGCCAGACGACCGGAATTTGCGGATCGATTACGCCCGGTGGCCTCTATACCGCGCCGAACTCTGCCCCGTCGCCTGATGCGCTGCAAGTCGTGGCCATCAGTTCAGACGACACCACCCAGTCGGGCAGCGCCAATGTTTCGATCGCCACCGGTGCCAGCATCGTCACGCTACACCCCGCAAGCGTCTACGCCGGCGCTGCAAATGGGTTCACGTTAAAGGTCATCGGCAGCGGGTTCGTACCCACGGTTACCGGAGCAAGCTCGACGTTGCTGATCGGTGGAACAGCCAGAACGACAACTTGCGGCGCTACGGACGAATGCATCGCCTCTGTTACCGCTGCCGACGTCGCGATCCCTGGCAATGTCAGCGTACAAGTACAAAACCCCGACGGCACGCAATCCAATGCTGTGGCGCTCGTGGTTGTGCTGCCCAACGTATCGGATGAAGTGATCACGCTTACCAGTGACGCGCCCTCCGCGACTGGCAACGACATCATCGTAGTCGAACCCACCACCGCAGGCGTTTCCATCCCAGGTGACGACGTCGATTTAAATGTCGGGGCACTCGGCGCTTTTTCTACCGCGAACAACTCATGCACATTGGGCGGCAACCCCGTGACGCTCACACGTCCTGCCAGCGGAGTCGCCACCACGGACGTGTGTGTTTTTTCTCAGGCTGGGTTGGACAGCGGCATGACGTACACCGTGACTGGCCCGGGCGATGTCACCGTAATCGCCAAACAGCCCGTGGGACTCGGAATTATTCACCTCACGCTGCAGCTTCCCGCTACCGCAGTCCCGTCGGCGCGCACGCTCTTTGTACAAAACACCAATCTGGATAAGACCGCGGCCACTGGCACGCTGGTGATTCAGTGACCTCGCATCACATATCGAAAAGGGGTGAACGGAGATGAGCTACGTCGAACGCAGGCGCTTTTTGTGGATTATTTTCTTCTTCGCGATCGCACTTGCGGCGGTGGTGGCGAATGCCACCACTCTGGCGCGCCTCACGTTCGATGATCTGGCACAGCACGCGACGGCGATAGCGCGGCTGCACTGCCTGGCTCGGAGAGCCATTGGGATAGCGGAGAAATCTGGACGGTCACGCGCTTCGCGGTGGTGGAGCGCGAGAAGGGCGCGCTCGAGGACCTGGTAACCGTTCGGATGTTGGGCGGACGTGCCGATGGTTTTGTTTCGCGCGTGGATGGTGTGCCGGCGTTTCGCCCGGGCGACGAAGTCTATCTATTTTTGTGGGCTAAACCCGGAGAACCGTACCGCGTCCTTGGCTGGGCACAGGGAACCTTTCGCATCGCTCGGGATCCCCGCACCGGGGCGGAAAGGGTTACCCAGGAATCCGCCAGCACAAAATTAGCGGCGAAATCACGGCAATTTCAGAGCCAAGGCGTCCGCGCAATGGCGCTGCCGGAGTTCCGTGAGAAATTGCGGCTGGCGTTGGAGAAGCAGGCTCCGTAAAAACTGCTGTAGTACCTAACTCGCAAACAACCGGAACCAACGCTCCCCGATTACGCGAACTTAATAACGAATTTTCTGTCTTGTGATGAGGTCGCCGTGAAAATAACAATCTGGCAAAAATTTCACCGTGGTTTTGCAGCAGCATTCGCAATTCTCTATAGTGCGTGGGTCCCGTCATCGAACGGCTACGCATTCAATGAAATCGTGCCTGACGTGCGGCAGCCAGCTTCTATCTCGGGTGGCTCGGCATGCCCGGTGCCTTCTCACATGCGCACCGGCGCCCCGTCTTGGGCCGTTCAATGGAGCACGGTTCTCGGTACCAACCCGCTCACTATTCTTACTCAGAATCAGACCGCTGCGGGTCGCCTCACTGAGATTGAGCAGGTGATCACGCAATCGATGGCCGTGTGGACTGGCGTGGCTGGCAGCACTCGCCAATATGTGACCCCTTCACTCACGCGCACCGCGACCCAGTATGCCTGCGGTTCCGATGGCGTGAATTCCATTTGCTTCGATCAGGCGGATCTGGCCTTCACGCCTGGCGTGTTGGCATTTACACGCGTGATAGCCGCGGACCAAATCGGCCTGCAGCTCGGAACCGGTGCACCTTCCACTGAGGTCGGCGAGATTCTCGACGCTGACATTTATTTCAACCCGAGCGATTCGAGCACCACCTTTGCGACCCCTTCAACTCTTGCGGCTGCGCCGGCAGCGTACGACCTGGAATCTTTGCTGACCCACGAATTGGGTCACAGCCTGGGATTCAGCCACTCCGCCGTGTGGAGTGCGATGATGTTTCCGTTTGCGCCTGCGCCTGGTACATTCAGCGGTTCGCGCCCTTCGCTGGCCCAGCCAGACGCCCCGCTGGGAGAAGACGACCGCACCGGCCTGCGCGTTCTGTATCCGGATCCCTCCGACACCTTGCGAGTCGGCTCAATCGAAGGACGCATTGTAAATGCCAACCCATTATCGCTGCCTGCAACTCCTGCGGGCGTTACCGGAGTTTTTGGATCTCACGTTGTCGCCGTGGACGCCCACAGCGGTTCAGTCGTGGCCGGCACGGTCGGCGGGTGGAGTTGTAACAGTCCTGGCCCCGCCCAATTCGACGGCACCTACATGATCGGCCGGCTGCCGACCGGCCACAACTATCAGGTTTATGCCGAACCGCTGAATGGCGCAGTTGATCCGTCGCAAATCAGCAACGCCACTACATCGCTGTGCCGCAACTCAACTACCGATCCGGGTTGGCCAGCGCAACAAGCCTGCATCGTTCCGCCTGTAGATATCACTTTCACCGTGCGTACGCGGCCTGGTCCATGAAAATCTCGACGTTACATTCCTATAATTCAGATTGTTATTTCGCTTTTAGTCCTTCGGTAATGAGCGGTGCCTCGGTCCTTTGCAGATCGGCCGCTACGTTTTCCATTTGACGCATGGCCCGAAGGTGATTTTGCCCTGCTATCTTCAGCACATCATCGTCCGAATATCCACGGCGAAGGAGTTCAGCGAATAGATAGGGATAGCGCGTGACGTTTTCCAAGCCAACTACCATGGAGCCTGGAGCGACGTCGTAGAAGTCCGCGCCGATGCCAATATGATCTACGCCCGCCACTTTCCGAATATGGTCGATATGGTCGGCCACGTCGGAGATCGTGCCGCGCGGAGGGGCGTTCGTCTTTTCCCATTCAGCGATGCCCTTGGCGATTCCCTGATCCGTGTCGATTCGCGCGTGCAACTCTTGTAGCGCCGCCGTACGCTTTTCCTGCCATTCGGGATACTTCGGCGAAATGAATTCCCAGATAAAGTTCACGTGAACCACCCCGCCATTGGCAGGTAGTAGGCGCAGCACATCGTCGGGGACACAGCGGGGGTGCGGATCGATAGCGAAGGCGTTGGAATGCGAAAAAAGAACCGGAGCGCGTGAGACGTGCAAGGTATCGCGCATGGTGTCCGCGCTGACATGAGAGATGTCTGCAAACATACCCAGGCGATTCATCTCCCTTACTACGCGCTCCCCAAACTCCGTCAGCCCATAGTGTTCGGGGCGGTCTGTGGCGGCGTCGGCCCAGTCAATATTGTCCCAGTGCGTCAGCGTCATGTAGCGCGCGCCTAGCTGGTAGAAAGTGCGCAGCGCCGCGGGAGAATTTTCCATCATGTGCCCGCCCTCCACGCCAAACAGGCAAGCAATGCGGCCCGACTGATGAATGCGTTGGATGTCGTCAGCCGTACGCGCCTGCTCTAACTCAGGACGGCTGCTGACAAATCGCTGCGCCACATCAAACTCGCGTAGTGCTTCATGCAGCGCGGTATGTGTCTTCTGCGTGGCGGAGTCAACCCAGATCGACCAGTACTGCGCGCCAACACATCCTTCGCGCAAACGCGGAATGTCGGCGCAAAGGGCGGGTTGCACGGTACTCATGTCGAAAGAACTCAAGTCCCCCGCCTTCATTTCAAGAAACATCGACGGCAGGTCGTTATGGGTGTCAATCAGCGGAGCCTTTTGTAGCAGCCTTTTGGCTTTGGCGAGCAGTTCAGGGTCTGTATCGACGGGAACCTCGCCCGCAATGCTTTCGCCGGCCAGGGCCGACCCTGTGACCACGGCGGAGCCTGCTAATAGAGTTGCCTGTTCAAGAAAACGGCGGCGGGATAGCACATTAGTCTCCTAGGCACAAACAATTACCGTAGCCCAAGGGCTCTCGGTCCTGAATGAGTCATACGTGTATACCTCCAAGTCGCCTACGCTTGCCATGCGCATTTGTAGGCCATCGTCCCTGGGTCAAGTCCCCTTCGAAACCGACAGCAGCCGGATCACAGAGCGGGTCCGAACCGTGACAAAAACCCTCTGATCCCATTTTTTGGGGCTTCCCAGCCATGTGGATTTGCAGTCTTGGGAACTTAACTGCACCGTTCACACCAGAACATGCGAAATTTACCGTAAAATTTACTAACATTAGCTGGGTAGTTATGGCGCCGTCACGTGAATCGCGCTTTTCCTAGGAGAAGTTCGGGTATGCACAAGCTCAAGCTAGTTCCTCTTCTGGCACTGACGCTATTCTTTGCGCCTACCCTCAGTTCGCAAAATCCCTCCGATCCCAACGATCCCAACTACGTTCCTCCGGACCAGGAAATGCAGCGCCAGGAAGTCGTTAATCTCGAGCGCGAAACAGCGCGCGCAATTCTACTGAATAACGGCACATTTTTCCGGCGAGTTTATAGTGAAGATTTCGCCGGCACTCTGTCGCATGGGCAAACCGTAGACAAGAATCATTTAATCAATGAAGTACAAAATACCGAAGTGAGATACCAGGCTTTCAACGCTTCGGATATCAAGGTGCGGCTTTTCCAGGAAACAGCCATCGCCACATGTTTGTGGACCTCCCGGGCGTTCTTTAGAGGCCAACAAATTGAGACCCAGATGCGCGTGATGCACGTGTACATCAACGGGCCCCGAGGCTGGCACGTAGTAGCTGGGCAAACCACTCCACTGCCCCCCTACACCCCCCACCCACTATAGATTCTGCCCACGCCCGGCCTCGATCCGTGTCTTGTTTCTGTACTCTCGCGACTCACCGCTAGACCCTCTTGAGCCAAGTGCTCGGCGGCCAGCGTGGGGCCGAAATCCGCGTAACGTTGGCGCACCCGGCTCATAATCTTCAACTCCCAGCGTGGGCTCAATTTGCGGTTCGAGGCTCGTCGCGTAAGCGGTGAACCACCGCGCGGTCTCCGCGCTGGGCCACCGCCACCAGCAATCGCCGGATGTGCCGATCGCTGATCTTTAGCCGTTGAGCCGCTTCCATCTGGGTGAGGTGCTTCTGCCTTATTTCGTTTAGCACCCGTAACCGGTCCCGTTCTCGTTGGTTCAAGGTGATTCGCTCCGCTTCCATAGCGCCCTCGGCCACCTATGAAAGCGGACATTTCTACTTTGCTCAAACCGGACATTCTCACTTTGCAGCGACATCTCTGTACTACGCGTTGACCCGCCAATGTCACGGTGTTACGCTCCCGCGACGAAATTTCCACCTGGAAATTTCACTGCATACCTCAACCCATGCGTGCCGTCGAACTCATACGCAAAAAACGTGACGCTGGCGAACACACTCGCGAAGAAATTGACTTTCTAATCTCCGCCTACACCCGCGGTGAAGTCCCCGACTATCAGATGGCTGCGTGGCTGATGGCCGCGTGGATTCGGGGGCTTTCGCGGTCCGAGACTACCGCGCTAACGGAGGCCATGCTGCATTCCGGTGAGGTGCTGGACCTCTCGGATTTGCCGGGCAAAAAGGTCGACAAACATTCCACCGGCGGTGTAGGGGATAAAACCTCGTTGATTCTTGCGCCCATCGTGGCGGCTGGTGGACTCACTGTGCCGATGATCAGCGGGCGCGGCTTGGGCCACACTGGCGGGACACTCGATAAACTCGAATCTATTCCTGGATTCAACACCAACTTATCGCTGCATGAATTTCGCCGGGTGCTCGGCAAATGCGGCATGGGGCTGATCGGCCAGACTGCGGAGATTGCTCCCGCGGATAAAAAAATCTATGCGCTTCGTGATGCCACTTCGACGGTGGAAAACACCGGGCTGATCTGTGCCTCGATCATGAGCAAGAAGCTTGCGGAAGGACTGGACGCGCTGGTGCTGGACGTAAAAACAGGATCCGGAGCTTTTATGAAGCGGGAAGAAGATGCGCTCCGGCTTGCCGAAGTCATGGTAGAAACGGGGCGCGGCATGGGGAAAAAGATGGTCGCGCTCATAACCGACATGGACCAGCCGTTGGGGCGCGCTGCGGGACACGCCAATGAAGTCATCGAGTGCATCGACGTGCTGAACGGAAAAGGTCCCGCCGACCTGCGCGCATTAAGCGTGGAACTTTCTGCGTGGATGTTTTATCTGGGGGAGAAGACAAGCAATGTGGCGGAAGGTCGCAAATTAGCGGAAGAGTTGATTGCCACTGGAGCGGCGCGGGATAAGTTCAAGGAAAATATTCGCCTGCAAGGCGGCGATCAGCGGGTCATTGACGACCCCACATTGCTGCCCAGGGCAACTTCGCAAGACGTGGTTACAAGCACTGCCAAGGGCTGCCTCGAAGCCACCGACTGCGAGCGCCTGGGTATCGCGCTTGCCATACTTGGCGGCGGGCGCGAAACCAAAGAAGATCGCATCGACCATGCCGTCGGTCTGATGTTTCACAAGCGGATCGGCGACGCAGTAGAAAAAGGCGAACCGCTGGTCACAATTCATTACAATAGCGGCGCTAAGCTGGCCGAAGCCAAGCGGCTGATTGGCGAGAGTTTTCTGATTTCAGACGAACACAGCACCGCGGCCAAACCATTGATACGTCGCATTCTCGGTGTGTAAGCGCTCAATTCATCGAGCTGCTTGTGCGTCCCGGTCGCACCAGTTAGAAAAGTTTCACGCGTAGAGTCTGCAACTCACTGCACGGGAAATGAGCCATCACGATGGGGAGATTGGTTGGAATCCTGGGTTTGGCTACCATGTTGGGGCTCGCCTACATATTTTCGACCGACCGCAAAGCCATCCGGCTCAAGACCGTACTCTGGGGGTTTGGCCTGCAATTCGCGTTTGCTCTCTTCGTCCTGCGTTTTTCCGCAGGACGCCGCATTTTTGAATTCGCCGGCTACTACGTTAATTTGCTTCTAAGCTACGCCTTCGTTGGCTCGCAATTTGTGTTTGGCGAATTGGGGATGAAAGACTCGCCGGAGCATTTTATTTTTGCCTTTCAGGTTTTGCCTACGATTATTTTTATCGCTGCGTTTTTCGCGCTGCTGTACCACATCGGCGTAATGCAAATTTTAATTCGCGGTGCGGCCTGGCTTATGACCCGGATTATGGGCGCCAGCGGCGCTGAATCGCTGAACGTGGCGGCCAGCATCTTCATGGGCCAGACCGAAGCTCCCCTCACTATCCGCCCTTTTCTAAATCGCCTCACCAGATCGGAGCTGATGTGTGTGATGACCAGTGGCATGGCGCACGTGTCCGGAGGAATCATGGCCGCGTACATCGCGTTTGGCATTAAGCCGCAGCATTTACTGGAAGCCGTCATCATGACTGCGCCCGGTACGCTGCTGATGGCCAAGATGCTGGTGCCGGAAACGGAGGTTCCGCTTACCGCCGGCCGTGTGGAGATGCCGGAGATGCAGAAGGAAGCCAATTTTCTGGGAGCGCTTTCGCGCGGTACGGTGGACGGCCTGCATTTGGCGCTAAATGTCGGCGCGATGCTGATTTCGTTTCTTGCCATGCTCGCGCTGGTAAACGCCATCATGGGTGGCGCGCATAACTGGTTCGCTGCTCACCACGTGGGATGGTTTCCGTCCAGCCTGCAGCAGCTATTTGGGTGGGTTTTTGCTCCTGTGGCGTGGGTCATCGGAATTCCCTGGCGGGATTGCACGGTGATCGGCAACCTGTTGGGAACGCGAATGGTAATCAATGAAGTCGTGGCGTTTCAGCAACTGGGCGCCATGCAGGCTTCCATTGATCCGCGCTCCTTTACAATCGCTACGTTCGCGCTGTGCGGCTTTGCGAATTTCAGCTCCATTGGCATTCAGATCGGCGGAATTGGCGCGCTGGCCCCCGAGCAACGGAGCAATCTTGCGAAGTTAGGAATACGTGCGATGTTGGCTGGAACCATGGCGAATCTCATGTCGGCTTCTTTCGTCGGAATCCTCACATGAAGCAGGGCGGAACTAAACTGAAAGGGAAGCGCGCGCCCAATAAAACCGCTGCGCCCGCTGAATCACTGACGGCCAACCCGGCGAATTCCGGCGAATACGAGCGTGCTGAATCCGCAGCGCAATTTATTTTTTCGAGTACCCCGCTGCGTCCCAAAATTGCGCTCGTGCTTGGTTCAGGGCTGGGACCATTTGCCGACGAGTTCAAACAGGCGTCGAAAATTCCTTATGCCAGGATCCCGCATTTCCCGCAGTCCACCGCTATCGGTCATGCTGGCCAGTTGGTTGTCGGCAAAGTAGGAGACATCGCTGTCGCCGGGATGCAGGGGCGCGTACATCTCTACGAAGGCTATTCGGCGAAAGAAGTTTCGTTTCCCATCCGCGTGTTTGCGCGCATGGGTGTGAAAGCCGTAATACTAACCAATGCCGCCGGCGGAATTAAATTCGTGCAGGGGCGTCTGGTGGTTATCCGCGACCACATTAATTTGCAAGGCGTGAATCCGCTGACAGGTTTTAACGACGAAAGATTCGGGCCGCGATTTCCGGACATGAGCTCGGCCTACGACAAAAGATTTCGCGAGATGGCCGTCGGGCAAGGAAATCGCTTGGGCATCGGCATCGATGAAGGTGTCTACGCGGCGTTGACGGGACCAGGTTACGAGACACCCGCCGAAATTCGTTATCTTCGGACGATCGGAGCCGACTTGGTCGGAATGTCCACGGTGCCCGAAGTAATCGCCGCGCGGCACAGCGATATGCGTGTTCTGGGAATTTCGTGCGTGACCAATGCCGCGGCCGGGATTCTGGACCAGCCACTCAACCACCGCGAAGTTTTGGAAACAGCCGCGCGCGTGAAAGGTGACTTTATCGCTCTGCTGAAAGCGCTGCTTCCCAAGATTGAGGAATCGATCGCGCCAACTGCCAAGAACTGATCCGGGAGGACGAACAGCTTGAACGAAGATGAATCGCTGATCACCGCTGCAAAGCAATCCAGGGAGAATGCGCACGCCCCTTACTCTAATTTTCGAGTAGGCGCGGCGGTACGCAGTTCTTCAGGGCGCATTTTTGGCGGCTGCAACGTGGAAAATGCCACCTACGGGCTCACCCTTTGCGCCGAGCGCGTGGCGATCTTTAAAGCCATCAGCGAAGGCGAACGCGGCTTCAGCTCCATAGCTGTGGTTACCGATACCGAGTCGCTTACGCCTCCGTGCGGCGCGTGCCGCCAATTGATCTGGGAATTTTGCGGCGATATCCCGGTGACGCTGGCAAATCTTGCTGGTAAACGCGAAACTCTGCAAATGAAGGAACTGTTTCCTAAACCTTTTGACAACTCCAACCTGTGAATTGGAGCTTTCATCACCCTGCTGGCCTTCAAACTTGGAGCCTAAAAACTTGTCGAACAAAAAACTTTTCATAGCAGCGTTTGTCGGTTTCGCATTAGTCCCGGCCACGACGTGCCTCGCTCCTGAAGGGAGCGCGCAAGCCCTCAAAAAGCCGCAACCCGCGAGCAAAGAAGCCGTCGACTTATTGGTCAGCGGCGGCACCATCGTCACCATGGACGAAAACCGCCTGATCATCGAAGACGGCGCCATCGTGGTGAACGGCGACACCATCAGCGCCATCGGTTTCCGCACAGACCTAGAAAATAAGTACGCCGCGGCACAAACCATCGACGCTCGCGGCAAGCTCGTGCTTCCAGGCTTTATCAACGGCCATACCCACGTGCCCATGACTCTCTTTCGCGGTCTTCATGATGACGTGACTCTGGATGATTGGCTGCGCAAGTACATCTTCCCGGCGGAAGCCAAAAACGTGACGGAAGAATTTGTGCGCTGGGGGACTCGCTTGGCGGTCGCAGAACAGATTCGCGGCGGCATCACCACCTTCGCCGACATGTACTACTTCGAAGACGCCGTCGCCGAAGAAACCAAGGCGGCGGGAATGCGCGGTGTGCTCGGTGAAACTTTTATCGATTTTCCTGCCCCCGATAACAAGAACGAAGCCGAGATGCTGGCCTATACCGAAAAATTCTTGAAACATTGGCAGAACGACCCGCTAATCCACGCGGCTCCAGCGCCGCACTCCATCTATACCTGTTCCCAGAAGACCCTGCAGGATGCGGCGA